>ENA-OQDM01000651-OQDM01000651.1-human-gut-metagenome-genome-assembly--contig:-NODE-651-length-18870-cov-1.702289_pt1 | contig 18870 bp, 17 predicted proteins | sample MGYA00242772_ERZ504605 | MGnify/ENA primary metagenome ERZ504605 (study PRJEB26092, sample SAMD00036348) | human gut metagenome | host: Homo sapiens | study: EMG produced TPA metagenomics assembly of... | reverse complement strand
TGTTTCGCTCGGATGCCTTGGACGTGCTGGGCTTCAACTACCATGAGCGATATTTCGAGCCGTTTCTCCGGAATTTCCCCGGAAAGAAACTGATCGTGAGCGAATCTACCTCGGCCTTGATGACCCGTGGCTATTATGAGATGCCGTCCGATCATATTTATATCCGTCCGGAATCGTGGGACAAGCCTTTCGAGGCTCCCGAGCATGTTTGCTCCTCTTATGATAATTGCCATGTACCTTGGGGCTCTACGCACGAGAAGACTTGGCATCTGGTGAAGACGCTTCCGCATGTATCCGGCCTGTTCGTCTGGACGGGTTTCGATTACTTGGGAGAGCCTACCCCCTATTGGTGGCCCAGCCGGAGCAGCTTCTTCGGTATCGTGGATCTGGCGGGTTTCCCGAAAGATGTATATTATATGTATAAAAGCGAGTGGACGGATGAACCCGTATTGCACATTTTCCCGCATTGGAACTGGAAGGTAGGCGAACCGGTGGATATCTGGCCTATTATAACAATGCCGATGAGGTAGAACTATACCTAAATGGAAAGAGCCTAGGCGTACAACAAAAAACGGACAGTACCTATCATGTCTCTTGGCGTGTGCCTTTCACGCCCGGAACCTTGAGAGCCGTCTCCCGCTTAGGGGGTAAGGAGGTCTTGGTGAAAGAGATCCATACGGCAGGAGAGCCGGCCCGTTTGGTCTTGACACCGGATCGTAGCGTCATCCAAGCGGATGGCTCGGACCTATCGTTTGTAACCGTAGATGTATGCGATATCGATGGTAACCGGGTTCCCGACGCTACTCCATTGATCCGTTTCTTCGTGGAGGGCCCGGGTGAGATCGCCGGAACGGATAACGGAGATCCGAACGATCCGAACAGCCTCCGTAAACCGAAACGGCAAGCCTACTACGGAAAAGCCTTGGTCGTGATCCGGAACAAGGGCGGACAAGGCGACATCCACTTAAAAGCCATAGCCGAGGGCTTACCCGAGGCGACGGTAACGATTCAAGCGCAATAATAAAACCTATAAATAAAGAGGAAATGAAAAAGATAATAGGCGTGATCGCTTGCGGGCTATTCTTGAACGCGGCTGCCGCGAGCTCGCAGGTCACGGATAAAGAGAAGGTACAAATGGAGAAACGTATCGAGAAACTGATTAAGAAGATGACCTTGGAGGAAAAGGTCGGGTTGTTGCATGGTAACTCAAAATTCTATGTTGCCGGAGTAGAGCGTCTGGGGATTCCCGAGTGGAGCTTGAGCGACGGGCCTCACGGGGTACGTGCGGAGATCAATCGCCACGATTGGGCGTATGCGGGTTGGACAAATGATTCCACCTCTTATTTCCCGACCGGCACGGCTTTCGCCGCCGCTTGGAACCCGGAGTTGGCTTATCGCCGGGGCGAGGTGCTGGGCGAGGAGGCTCGCTGGCGTAAGAAGGATGTGTTGCTGGGCCCGGGCGTGAATATCATTCGCTCCCCGCTTTGTGGCCGTAACTTCGAGTATATGAGCGAGGACCCTTATATGAACTCCGTATTGGCGGTCGCTTATATCAAAGGCTTGCAGAGCCGTGACGTGGCTTGTAGCGTAAAGCATTTCGCCGTGAATAACCAAGAGACAAACCGTACGACTGTCGATGTGGAATGTAGCGAGCGTGCCTTGCGTGAGATTTATTTACCCGCTTTCAAGGCGGCCGTACAAGAGGGAGGTGCCTTGACGGTAATGGCCGCTTATAATAAATTCCGTGGGGAGTTCTGCGCGGAGAATAACTACTTGGTTCGCAAGATCCTTCGGAATGAATGGGGATTCGATGGCGTATATGTAACCGATTGGGGAGCCGCTCATAGCACGGTTCCTTCTATGGAGGCCGGCTTGGATCTGGAGATGGGCACGCTGATCGATAAATATGAGGATTGGTATTATGCCAACCCCTTGATCGAGGCTGTTAAGTCTGGTAAGATTCCTATGAGCTTGGTGGACGAGAAGGTGGGCGATGTCTTACGTGTGATGATCAAGACGAATGTCTTGGACCCGAAAAAACGTTTCGGCCCCGGCTCCATGAATACGAAAGAGCATCAGCAAGCCACTTACGATGCGGCTGCCGAAGCCATTGTCTTATTGAAGAACCAGAATAATCTTCTCCCGTTGGATTTCTCCTCGATCAAGAGTCTGGCGGTAATTGGCGATAACGCTACCCGCAAACATTCCAATGGTGGCTTGAGTTCCGAGATCAAGGCGGTTTACGAGGTAACTCCATTAGAGGCGCTTCGTGCGAAATGGGGCGATAAGGTGGATATCCGTTTTGCCCAAGGTTATGAGAAGCTATCTACTTTCGTGGAGGGAAGCAATAATGGGCAAAGCTCTGGTACTTTCTCTTCCAAGACACAGGAAAGCGATGCGTTATTGAAAGAGGCGGTAGAGGTTGCCCGCACGAGTGACGTGGCCCTTTTGGTTTGTGGTTTGAACCATGATTATGATACCGAGTCGTTCGACCGTCTGAATATGGATATCCCTTACGGACAGGTTGAGTTGATTCAAGAGGTGGTAAAGGCGAATCCTCGTACGATCGTGGTCATGATCGCCGGATCGCCGCTGAATATGGCCGCCGTGGATATTTGTTCCCCGGCTATCGTTTGGGCTTGGTTCAACGGCATGGAAGGAGGAAATGCTTGGTGGACGTATTATCCGGTAAGGTGAATCCGAGCGGGAAGATGCCGTTCACCACTCCCGTGAGCTTGGATCAATCTCCGGCGCATGCGTTGGGCAACTTCCCCGGCAGGGATTTGAAAGTGAATTATGAGGAAGATATCTTGGTAGGTTACCGCTGGTTCGATACGAAGGGGCTTCCGGTCGTTTATCCGTTCGGTTACGGCTTATCCTATACGACATTCGACTATTCCAACCTGAATACGGATAAAGAGACGTACGATCAAGCGGATACGATCCAAGCGACTTTCACCCTAACCAATACCGGAGACCGTGAAGGAGCTGAGGTGGCCCAATTGTATGTAAGCGATCCGGTTTGCTCCGTGATGCGTCCGGTCAAGGAGTTAAAGGGCTTCAAGAAGGTATTCCTTAAACCCGGCGAGAGTCGGCGAATCACGTTGGACATCCCCGTATCCTCTTTAGCTTTCTATAGTGAGGCACAAAGCCAATTCGTCGTAGAACCCGGCGAGTTCATCCTCCAACTAGGAGCCTCCACCTCAGATATCAAGCAGAAGATCAGCATCGACGTGAAATAACTACCCAGTTGTAGAGACGGGGCGTGCCCCGTCTTCCACAGACTGATAGTATTCTTTAGTTACTATTTTGAAGGGATGAGACGGGGCACGCCCCGTCTCTACAAATAGATATTGAAAAATAACCGCTAGGACATTTTTCGTTACATTTCCTTGAACAAGAGCGCATCTATAGAGTTATATCCATATAATAACAATATAATTAAAGATGTGCTATGAACTCTCTACAAAATCCATTGAACGCTAACTATCCGCAAGATGTTACCCAAAAACCGGGCGAGAATGCGGTTTTCATTGTCTATGCTCTAAAAGATCTCCCCGACACGATTGATAAGGTAAAGGACGTGTGCGCTAATTTCTCCGCTTTGATACGTAGTATGCGCAATCGCTATCCTGATATGCAATTCAGTTGTACGATAGGATTCGGGGCGGATGCTTGGAAACGCTTCTTTCCGGAGCAAGGAAACCCCAAAGAATTGCAACCGTTTGAAGAGATCAAAGGAGTTAAGCTTACGGCTGTTTCTACCCCCGGGGATTTACTATTCCACATCCGCTGTAAGCAGATGGGACTGTGCTTTGAGTTCGCCTCCATTATAGACCAGAAACTGCGAGGTGTCGTGGAATCGATCGATGAGACCCACGGTTTTCGGTATAGAGACGGTAAGGCGATTATCGGTTTCGTGGACGGTACGGAGAATCCTGCCGTGGATGAAGACCCCTATCGTTTCGCGGTAATAGGCGATGAGGACCCCGAGTTTATGGGCGGAAGTTATGTATTTGTGCAAAAATACATTCATGATATGGTGGCATGGAATGCGCTTCCAGTGGAAGAGCAAGAGAAAGTCATCGGTCGCCGTAAATTCAACGATGTTGAGCTATCAGATGAGGAAAAACCGAAGAACGCTCATAACGCCGTGACGAACATCGGAGACGATCTGAAAATAGTCCGTGCTAACATGCCATTCGCCCATACTTCCAAAGGTGAGTACGGTACCTATTTTATCGCCTATGCCAGCACGTTCAGCACCACCCGACGAATGCTGGAGAATATGTTCGTCGGTGATCCCGTAGGCAATACGGATCGTCTGCTGGACTTCAGCACGCCGATAACGGGAACTCTTTTCTTCGTTCCGTCGTATGAGTTGCTTGATAAGTTAGGGGAATAATTATTTATCCATCCTTAACTATCTAGTTAAAATAAGCCCATTTTTATTTATTTTCCACTATTTGGTCTATACACGCAAATCACTGTATTATAGCGCATTTTAGCAAATTTTCAGTCTCAATAATTTGCATCGTTTTCCGATAATATCTATTTTTGTATGCAAATCGTATGCACATATATTTGCATACAAACTAAGTAAGAAACCATCAAAAACGGCAGATTATGTACAAGTATTCAAAGGACGGAATTTCAGTGCTGTCGGTGCTGGACGCACGCAGGGCGAAGAAAAGCGGCTTGTTCCCCGTGAAGATACAAGTCATACACAACCGCAGGCAGAAATACTATTCCACGGGGCAGGAGCTGTCAAAGGAGGATTGGGCGAACCTTGCGGAAAGCAAGAGCCGCAGGCTCACGGAGGCACGCTCGAACATAGAGAACAGCTTCTCAATCATCAAGGGGCAGGTGGAGGCACTCGCCGAGCGTGGCGATTTCGCGTTTGACCTTTTGAGTGTCCGGCTGGGCAGATGCTCCACCGCGACGGTGAACGCCGCGATAAAGGCGAAGACGGAAGAGTTGAAACGTAACGGGCAGGCGGGTACGTACCGCAGCTACCATGCACTGCTGACGGCGGTGGAGGAGTTTGCAGGGAAAGACATTCCGTTTTCTGCCGTCACGGTGGACTGGCTGAACCGCTGCGGAAGATTCTGGACGGGCCAAAAGAAAAGCAAGTCCACGCTCAGCGTCTATTTCAAGATGCTCAAGGCGATAATGAACCGGGCAAAGGCGGACGGCATAATAAAGGAGGCGCACTTCCCGTTCGGCAGGAACAAGTTCGAGATACCCTCAGCCGAGGGCAGGAAACTGGCACTCACGCTGGAACAGATAAAGAGGCTCGTCACCTATACCGACGGGAGGGAGGAAACCGAGCTTTACCGGGACATGTGGTTCTTCTCCTACCTCTGCAACGGCATCAACTTCCGGGACATGCTCTATCTTACTTACGGAAACATCGTGGGCGGTGAAATCTGTTTTGTCAGGGCAAAGACGATGAATACTTCCAAGCAAGTGCGTACCATACGTGCGGTGCTCACCCCCGAGATGCGGAAAATCATGGACCGCTGGGGCAACCCCGACGACGGAAACCCCGGCACGCTCATCTTCAAGTTCGCCACGGGGAAGGAGAACGGCTTCGCCACCAAGCACCTTGTCGATACGGTCATACAGAAATGCAACAAGGTATTGGGCAGGATAGCCGAGGCGGTGGGTCTGCCCCCCGTGACCACGTATTCGGCCCGGCACTCGTTCGCCACCGTGCTCAAGCGCAGCGGGACGAACATCTCCTACATATCCGAAAGTCTGGGGCACTCCAACCTTGCCATAACGGAAAACTACCTTGCCAGTTTCGAGCGGGACGAACGGATGAGGAACGCACAGTTACTTACCAAATTCGACTGACCATGCCAAGAAAGAAGACCAGAGAGATAAAGATACGGCACCTCAAATGTTTCGGTGCCATATGGGAGGAGCTTTCCGGACATCCCGGGCTTGCCGGATATGAGATAACGGAGGCCGTGATACGCGTACAGGAGCGGGTACGGCCCACCATAAACAATGTGGAGGCGGTCATCGAACGCATAAGGTTCAGCCACGCCACCCGCAAGTACAAATACCCCGTCATCCTCGGCAGGGAGATGATAGGCCAGAGTGTACTGGCAAAGATGGCGGGCGTGAGCCGCCAGACCATAGCCCGGTGGGAGGAGCTGGGCTTCATATCGCGCTCCGACATCGGGATACCGGGAGAGAAATATTTCGTAATAGAAGAAGTCATTTCCCAACTCGGAAAGTTAAAGGGTGTGAAATAATAGTACATTCCGAATCACTTGACATATGTGTGCAAAACGGTGCCATTGGAGGATTATATCCGCCTATGGCACCGTTTCTCTTTTTACCCGCCCCACGCAGTGTCACCCAAAGTCATGAAACGTCCATAAAAGTCATATCCATGTTAAGTTATTTGCGGTTTGATATTCGCTTTCCTTTATTCTTCCTTTGCGCCACAACCGGTTGGAACGGCTGTGACGACAGCCATAGTACAAACACCCAAAAAGAAAGGAAGAACATGAACCAGATCATTCTTACCACGCCCGAGGAACTCCGGGCAATCGTGAGCGAGAGCGTCTCGCAGACACTGGCGGGGCTGACCCTGCCGAAGAACGAACCCGACAACCTCACGCCGGATGCGGCTGTGGGGGTGCTCGAACAGCACGGGTTCCTGATTTCAAAGGCCCGCCTCTACAAGCTGACCGCCAAGGGGGACGTGCCGTTCCGCAAGTACGGGAACAAGCTGCTGTTCTCCCGCAGGGAACTGCTGTCATGGGCCGAAAGCCTCGCAAGACGTGTGAACGACAAGGGTGAGGCGGCACTCGCCATCGCCAGAAGCGCAAACCGAAAGCTCCGCAGCCATGGAAAGTAGCGAACGCATGGAGGAGGTGACCCGTGAGAACGCCATCATCATCTGGCAGGCCTCACGGCTGAGCATCGGCATGAAATGTGAGAAGGCTCCCGAGATACTAAAGGCGAACGGAACTGTCGTCGGCACACTGGGCAATTTCAGCGCGTCCATTGGCAAGGCGAAAAGCAAGAAGACGTTCAACGTCTCCGCCATCGTCGCGGCGGCGCTGAAGAACGGCACGGTACTGCTGTACTCGGCGGAACTGCCCAAGGACAAGCGAAAAATCCTCTATGTCGATACCGAGCAAAGCCCCTATCATTGTCTCAAGGTGATGGAACGCATCCTGCGCATGGCGGGACTGCCGACCGACCGGGACAGCGAGCACCTCGAATTTCTCGCCCTTCGCAAGTACACCCCGAAAGAACGCATCGCGGCTGTGGAGCAGGCCATCTACAACACCCCGGAACTGGGGCTTGTCGTGATAGACGGCATCCGCGACATGGTGTACGACATCAACAGCCCCGGCGAATCCACACGCATCATCTCCAAGCTGATGCAGTGGACGGACGACCGCCAGATACACATCCACACGATACTGCACCAGAACAAGGGTGACGAGAATGCAAGAGGACATATCGGTACGGAACTGAACAACAAAGCGGAAACCGTCCTGCTCGTGGAGAAGGACAAGAATGACTGCGATATAAGCCGGGTGTCGGCCATGCACATCCGGGCGATGGACTTCAAGCCGTTCGCCTTCCGCATCAATGACAGGGCACTTCCCGAACTGGTGGAGAACTATGCCCCGCAGGAGAGGAAGGCCGGAAGACCGCAGCAGGAGCCGTTCGACGCGTACAGGCACATCACGGAGCAGCAGCACCGCATCGCGCTGGAGGCGGCATTCGCACTGAAAAGCGAATACGGCTACAAGGAGCTGGAAGACGCGCTGATAAATGCCTATGCCGCCGTCGGCGTGAAGTTGAACCACCATAAGGCGGTATCACTCATCACCACGCTGCGCAACAAGCGGATGATAGTGCAGGAGAACGGCAGGAAATACACCTTTATGCCCGATTTCCATTATTAAACCGGCTGCGGAAAAACGCTTCACTTTATTCACGGTGCCTATATATAAGGGAAAAGCGAAGCGGTACGCGGACATCACGCAACCGCTTCACTTAATATCCCGTATTCTATATATACGAGCATTTAAGTGAAGCTATGTATATGCCGTACCGTATATAAGAAGGTGCGGGCGAAAAAACAAAAACAGTCATTCATTCAAACACCAAACGTATGGACATTCAGACAGCGAAACAAATCAGCATAGCCGAATACCTGCACAGTCTGGGTTACTCACCCGTAAGACGGCAGGGCGGCAACCTATGGTACAAGTCACCGTTGAGGGAGGAAACCGAGGCCTCGTTCAAGGTGAACACCGAACGTAACCTCTGGTACGACTTCGCCACCGGGAAAGGCGGCAACATCATCGCACTGGCGGCGGAACTCTACGCATCCGACCATGTGCCCTACCTTCTGGAAATGATAGCAAGGCAGGCACCGCACGTGCGCCCCGTCTCCTTCTCTTTTCCCCGGCAATCCCCTTCGGAGCCGAGTTTCCAGCGGTTGGAAATCGTGCCGCTTTCCTCCCCTGCCCTGTTTGCATACCTGCGGGAAAGGGGGATAAATACAGAACTGGCCAGAAGAGAATGCAGCGAGGCGCATTTCACCAACAACGGCAGGCGGTATTTTGCCATCGCATTTCCGAATATATCGGGAGGCTACGAGATACGCAACAAGTTCTTCAAAGGCTGCATAGCCCCGAAAGACATCACCCACATACGGCAAACGGAACCGGGGGAAACCTGCTGCCTCTTCGAAGGTTTCATGGACTACCTCTCCTTCCTCACACTACGGCAGGCGGGGCATCCCGACCGCCCCGCCCTTGACGGACAGGACTATATCGTGCTGAACTCGGTTTCCAACCTTTCCAAAGCCCTGCGGCAGCTGGGGGATTATGAGCGGATACACTGCTTCCTTGACAACGACCGCGCCGGGCTGGAAGCCCTGCGCGAAATCCAAAGAGAGTACGGTTCGCGCGTCCGCGACGCGTCACATGTGTACAGCGGATACAAGGACCTGAACGACTACCTGAACGGAAAAAAGTTGTCACAGCAGGCGAACCCGGTACAGCAGGCAAAGCAAGTGCAGTGGGTGCAGCAGCCGGGCAAGAAAAAGAGGAAGGGCATCGGAATGTAACCGCACGCATCCCGCAGGCTTTTTGCACAGTGAAAAGCCATAGCTCAATAGGGCGTTTTCTTCACGCAGCGCAAGCGCAGCTAAAAACGCCCTATTGAGGCGAGGGGCCGGCCCCTCTGCACACCCCGTTCGCCGTGAGTCATATCCGCACGGCAGGCGGAATTGTCAAACCTAAAAAGACTTTACAATGGGATATTTCTCACTCGATTTCAGAAAAGCGAAGGGGGCATCCGACAGCCGGATGTCCGACCATATCGAGCGCAGGGTGATAGCACCGAACGTCGACCCCATGCGCACGCACCTGAACCGCGAGCTCGTTCGGATGCCCGAAGGCATCAGGGAGCGTGACGACGCGATTGCCGCCCGCATCAGCAGTGCGGGCATCAGAAGGAAAATCACCCACGACCAGGTACGCGCCATCCGTGTCATGCTCTCGGGGACACATGAGGACATGATGGAAATAGAGAAAGCCGGAAGACTGGACGACTGGTGCCGGGACAGCATGGACTGGCTGTACAGGACCTTCGGGCAGGAGAACGTGGTCTCGGCGGTGCTGCACATGGACGAGCACACGCCGCACATACATGCCACACTTGTACCGATAGTGACGGGAGAGCGCAGGAAGGCGGGACAGAAGAAGCCGAAGGAGGGAGGGCGAACCTACCGCAAGAAGGCGAATGCCGTCCGGCTGTGTGCCGACGACGTGTTGAACCGCACCAGACTGATTGCCTACCACGACGACTATGCCAAGGTCATGGTGAAATACGGCCTGCAACGTGGGGTAAGAGGTTCGGAAGCCCGGCATGTCTCCACCGCCCAGTATTACCGCGATTTGAGGCGGCAGACGGACGAACTGGAAGAGAACGTGCGACAACTCCAAGCCGAGCAGGAAGAGGCGGAGAAACGGCTGGAAACGGCCAGAAAGGAAATCAACACGCAAAAGCTGGAGGCGGTCAAGGTGGAGGCAAAGACCGCCATCATGGCGAAGGTGGGTTCTCTTTTGGGCAGTGGGAAAATCAAGGAGCTGGAGGCGGACAACCGCAGCTTGCAAAACGAAATAGCCGCCCGTGAAGAGAGCATAGAGGACTTGCAGGCCAGTCTGCAACGGCAGCGGGCACAGTACGGCAGGGAACTTGCCACGGTGCAGACCGACTACATCCAAAAACTGGAAAGGGAAAGGGAGCGGACGGCATATCTGCAAAAATGGACGGATCGCGCATGTGGCTGGTTCCCTCTTTTCGCCGACGCGATGCGCATGGAGAGGTACTGCCGTTCGGCAGGCTTCACACCCGAGCAGACGGACCGACTTTTCACCTTCCAACCGTTGGAGTATAGCGGGCACCTTTACTCCGAGGAACACAAGAGAGACCTCTCCGTGACGGGTGCCACCGCACAGATGGGAATAGAGCAGGGAGAGAAAGGAAAACGATTTGTCCTGCGCATCAACGGGAAGAACATCCTCGACTGGTTCAGGGAGCAGTTCGAGAGGCTGCTCCAGCGGATACGACCAACGATACAGCAACCGCAACGGAAAAGCAAGGGATTCAAACTGTAATGATTATAAATACTTATGTGCCAACATAAAAAATGCGGGAAATGTTATTGCGCTTCCTGCATTTTTCATATTTTTGCATTCGGAGAGAGGAAACTCTATCCAAAACATATTTAGAATTTAAAGAAGCGTTATGCTTATCTTGTGGTTGGGAACCTAGGAAATTCGCAATTGTACACAAGGATAGCATAGTGGTTCTCACGCTATAGCGTGGGCTGCTATTACCATATCCGTGTACAAGGTTTTCCTAGGACCTCCAATCAGAACGTGGCATTGCAGTTCCACGCTTTGTGATTTTATTATATCCTTTAGGAACTGGAGGATAATAAGTTTTGCTTATGGGAGTTTTCAGTTTTTTTAAAGGAAAGACTAATGATGCTTTGGCAACAGTCTTCACAGTTGTAGAAAAAAGTATGTATAATATCGATATTCCTATCTCAAAGGAGGGACGATTTGAAGTAGCAATGTTCGATATATGGCTTGGTACAATGCTTATAGAAGAACAAAATATCGACATTGATTATAGATTAATGCAAGATAGGATAGAAGTATATTTAAAACAAATAGCATCGAAATTGGGATTACCAGCAGAGAAGAAACATGAAAGAATATATCTTTTTCGCAAAGAGGGATGGGAACAAGATATTATGGGTTTGATACACTCCGATTATCCCCGAACCAAACAATTTTTACCAGCTTATATGTATTTATGTATAGTTGCTAAGCCTCTATTGGTATTTGATGAAGAAACGACAGAAAAGAAAATAAATGAAATACCCGCAAGTGAACTTGTTGAATTTTTAAAGCCTTTTTGTGATCATTATTCATGCTTGGTTAAGACAATTATGAAATCTATTAAATAAAACAATACAACGATGAAGATTTTAGTCTGTTTATTAGCTTTGTTGTGCAATCTTGTGTCCTTGAAATTGCACACTAATGTAAAAAGATGGGTAAGCTTTGGTCTACCAGTATACATGAGAAGCAACTTTTCCTTACGTTTTTTTCTTTTCCTATCTTTAGGAATAGGTATAATAGCGACATGCGGTTTAACGGAACTCTCATGGTATTGGAATATACCTATTTATTTGGTAGGAATGCTTATTTTAGCATTAATAAGTGATGTAATATCAGAAGCAAATACAAGATTTCATATGTTTTTTTTAGGAAATAAACCATGGGGAGTTTATATTTGGGGATTAACAATATTAAGTTTTGTTTTAGCTATTTATGGGTATAATTTAGAATAAATCGCCAAAGAAGAATAACATAAATGAAGACTATAATAATATTGTTACTTTCAATAATACAACTTCCATGTATTATTGAAGGCTGGATTTCATATTTTCTCAATTGTATCGTAAAAATGCTTTCTAGCATAATGTTTTTTACGGCAATAGTTTCTTTAATATGGTGGCCATTAGATATGTTATGTGCTCTATTGTGGGCGGGATGTGAATATATTAAACAAAAGTGCTTATCACATAATCTAAAATTTTCTGATGCGTTAGTACTGTATACACATTTATTTCCGACAGTTTAATGATTGTTATTTATCATCAATACATATTGTATACAATAGGATAAGTAGTGAATAAAATGGGCAGACAAAAAAATGTCTGCCCATTTTATTCACATTAGTACAAACAGAAGAAAATAGTACCCAAAAAGCCTTACTATTTCTCATTTCAAGATTTGTATTTTTGCGTATTTGTTTTCTTGAATTTGGCATTCTTTGTATGCAAATTGCATGTTTTTATATAAACAGATTCAATTTTGTTTCAATTTAAATTTTTGATTATTATCATTTTATATCTAGATAACAAGAATTATATTTTTAACTAGTAGTTAATGAACGCCTGTACGTGTATCCCACCACATTTGTTTACCCCACAAATTATCCACGACTTCCGCATCGAAGGGAGCACAATTCGCATTGTTCAAATTACGTTCCTTATCAGGATACGGAGAGCGGAATGGAGGTACGTTATGATTAGAATAGTTTGCCGGACGGCCCGGAGCCGGATACAAGTTGTCTGGCACGCCTGTACGGCGATACAATGACCAACCTTCCATTCCTTGCTTGAACATGGCAACCCATTCCTCATAATAAATCTGTTTCTTATCATTCGTGAACTTACCCGCGTTCGCAAGGTAATCCGCTATATCTTCGGCAGATACGCTATTCTCTTCCATGGATAGGTAACAGCCTTATTGTATGCGTCCTCTGCGGAGATTCCGGTATTCCATCCCAACATAGATGCCTCAGCGACACAGAACCAAGGCTCAGCGACACGCATATAAGGAGAAAAACCAGCCAAGTCCGTAAAGAAACGTGCTCCCCAAATGGAATATTTAGAAGCTACCGCATTCGCTTTCGCCCCGATCGTATAACCTACATACTTAGGCTCACCGGCCTCCACACTTTCTTTTGTGGGTTGGAAATAAGATGAGCGACGAGGGTCCTCACGTGTATTCATATGATCCACGATCACGTCTGCGGCACAATACTCCGTCTTACGTGTACGATAACCGTCTGCCATCGGTTCGTAATAGTTGGGGTCTGTTCCGATCCACCAGAAGAAAGCATTATCATCGTGCTTCCATGATCGGATACTTAGTGGGATTACCCATAACTTCCTCTACGGTCTCCTTAGCCAACGCCGGGGAAACCTCTGAGATACGCATCGCTAAACGAAGACGCATAGAATTACAATATCTCTGCCACTTCTCGATATCACCACCGAATAACAGGTCTCCCCTCGCCTAAGTCATCACTACCACCATCGGCAAAGCCATCCGCTGCTTCCTTCAACGTAGCCAATAAGCCCGGATAAATAATCCTCTTGCTTATCGTATTTCGGCTGCAAGATTCCATCCGTCATCTTAGCGGCATCCGTATAAGGGACATCACGCCAACGATCCGTGGCCACCTGCATCAAATGAACCTGCATAACCTTCGATACGTTCAGCATATTAGGAGTCTCATTAAACGTGGCACGCTTCTCGATATCTTTCAGGTTATTCAATATACGATACAAATACTCCCAGTTCGTATCCTGTACACCCGTACGGAAATTATAGCGGGACTCGTCGATATAAGTCATCTTCGAAGCATATCCGCAGAAAGTCATCGGCTCATCCATTGCGAACCACCGATCATACAGACGATAGGATGTGTAATATAAAGAATACGCCAGAAGATTCGTCGTAGGCACATCCGTAGGGCTATCTGGGTCTGTATTGACCTCCTCAAACGAATCGGTACACGAGCTACCGAATACAGTAGCGCCGACCATCATAGCCATCATGAAATTCTTGATATATCTTTTCATATTAAATTCCTCAGATTAATGTTGATTAAAATGTTACACCTAACTTAAGACCAAAACTACGAGAAGGAGGATAAGAGTTGGACTCAAAACCTACACCAGAGTTGAATCCTCTGCTTGTAGCCGCAGTCTCGGGATCATCACCACCGGTACTTGTAGACTCCGGATCAATATGAGCGATATTTGACTTATGCACCCAAAGCAACGCCAAGTTCGTACCAACCAATGATACATGAGCGGCCTTGATACATTTAGTCTTCTCTAGAATTGATTTCGGGAATTATATGTCAGGTGAGCCTCACGCAATTTCAAGTAAGAACCATCGAATACAGACATCTCACAAATCGTATAATAATTATAGAAGAAGTCCTCCGCGTTGACAGCGACATCATTAATCTTACCATCTGCGGTCTTGAAGACCTTGTCCGTCATATAATTCTGGCCAAGTACGACGCCATTCTCACGCAAATCGCCTTCTGCCGTGTGTTTCAAGATACCCGTCTGAGAACCGAATGCTTGTGTAACAGAATATATGTCACCACCCAAACGGAAATCCAATAAGAAACCGAAGCTCCAATCCTTATAAGAGAACTCATTGCTGAAACCAGCCAACCACTTCGGCGTAACATCACCGATCTCTTTTCCGGCCTCGTACACAGGAATACCATCCTCTACCAAGATCGAGCCATCCTCATTATATACGTAACCAGTACCTACCAAAGTACCCCAGCTCTTACCGACCATAGCATAGTTCTTCACGCTCCAGCTACTACCGATTTGGTAAGCGTCCAAGGACTGTCCGGTAACGGGATCTGTATAAAGCTCATCGATTCGGCTCTTATCCTTCGCCCAGTTCAACGTAGCCGTCCAGTTGAATCCCTTCGGATTCTTGATGATATCACCGGATACCTGCAACTCGACACCCTTGTTGCTGATCTTTCCAGCGTTGATATACATAGAGGTATAACCGGTAGAGGTAGCCACATTCGCATTCATGATCTGATCGCTCGTCACCTTATTATAATATGCGGCATCAATATGCAAACGATTGTTGAACAAATTAGCCTCAACACCAACTTCCCAAGTCTTTACGCTCTCCGGACGAAGATTTGTAGGAGGAAGGATTGTCGGATTATAGAACAATGTAGTACCATTGAACGAAGAACTGATCAATGAATAATAAGCGTTCGAACGATACGGGTCCGTTGCGGAACCGATCTTTGCCCAACCACCCACGCAATTTTCAAGAAATTCAAATAATCGCCGATTTTGCAATCCGGGGAATGTCTCGGTCAAGATCCAGCTACCACTGAAAGAAGGATAGAAGAAAGCGTCCTTGATCGTAGAGTCCCAGTCATTACGGACACTTACCTCGGCATAAGCCATATTCTTGTAGCCGATAGAGGCATTAGCGTATACAGAGTTTGAACGACGTTTCTCATGGTCGTTCAAGGTGTACGGGGTTCCATGAGCGTTCGCTACGGTAAACAACCCCTCTGCGGTCAATTCGTCCGCACCTGTCCCCATGATAGCTGTTTGATAATCACGATAGTTGGCTCCAGCCAAACCATTCAAGGCCCAATCACCGAAGTTCTTGTTCACGTAGGCGATAAAGTCCGCGTTAAACTCAGTCATCGAACGGTCGAAGCTACGGAAATATCCATTCGGATAGTCGATATTCCATAAAATACGAGAGAACTGATTAGAATCGTAATGATCCAAGCCCATACGACCTTCAAACTTTAACCAATCGGTCGGTTTGATATACAAAGAGGTCTTGCCATAGAAACGATTACGATCATAACTATTGGTATTCTTATTCAATGTCCAATATGGATTCGCATGGAAAGACTGTATCCAGTTATAATGCGTATATTTTCCATACTCATCCACTTGGTCCCAATTATTCTTCAAATCCTTCAAATCAACTTGACGACCAAACCACTGCATGATAGACTGCAAAGCATTCGTACTGTTATATCCCGTACCCGGCAAGTTTGCGCTTTTCGTGCGAATATAATTCGCGGACAAGTCGAAATCAATATACTTATTAAACGTCAATTTTCGTGTTCACCGCCATAGCATAGCGCTTCTGATCAGTGTTCGGGGTCGTACCGCTTTGATCACGGAAAGATAAAGACGCACGTGTAGACGTTTTATCCGTAGAGGCAGACAAAGCCACCGTATGATTCATTGAATAACCCGTTTGGAAGAAATTCTTGATATTGTCCGGGCAGGAAACCCAAGGAGTAGCCTGACGCACGCCATCGATCACCGGGCTATTGTATTGCGGCAAATTCAATCCGATATCCAAGCGAGGTCCCCAAGACTCATCCGCGTTATCGTTGATACCACTACCCATACCATCTACATAATTGTAACCATTCTCCAAGGCAAAAGTTTGATAATCGCCAGAATATCCCCCCGCTTGCGCTTCCTTCCAATCATACTCAGAAGCGTAATAGCCTTGTCCGTACTTATTCTGCAATCTAGGCAAATTATAAACCCGGTCAATCGTGATATCACCCTCATAAGAGATAGATACACCCTTGTCTTTCTTACCGGATTTAGTAGTAACCAAGATAACGCCATTACCGGCACGCATACCATACAAAGCGGCAGATCCACCCTTTAACACAGAGATAGACTCTATATCCTCCGGATTAATATCATTCAAGCCGGAACCCAAGTTTTTTTTTTTACAGTAGGCACCTTTCGCGTTATCATTAGCGATAGGCACACCATCCACAACGATCAACGGTTGGTTATTACCAAAAGAGGAATTACCGCGAACCACGATATTCTGCGACGCACCAACTGTCCACCTTGAGAAGTAATCTGCACACCGGCGATCTTACCGGAAAGTGAGGTCGCCAAGCTCTGTTGGCCAGCTTTTGTCAACTCATCAGATTTCACCTCTTGCAGGGCATAACCCAAGGCTTTCTTCTCACGAGTCAAACCCATAGCGGTTACAACCACCTCATCCAACGCTTTTGAATCCGAGTCCAAAACAACGTTGATCACGGATGCCACAGGTACTTCCTTCGTTTTCAATCCTACATAAGAAATAAAGATCATCTTAGCGTCTCTCGGTACATCTAAACTAAAGTTTCCCTCAAAGTCCGTAACCGTACCAATCGTAGTGCCTTTCACAACGACAGCCGCACCGATCACGGGTTGCTGATCTTCCGATGATATAACATTACCTGTTATCTTCATCGTCTGTGCCGTTGCGACTCCTATGCCTATAAACAAGCATAATAACAAAAAAGTCAACCTTCTCATAAACACACTTTTTATTTAACAATTAATTATTTAAATCAAAATTCACACATAACTTACCATAGTTTCCGAAGAACTTAGTTTAAAACAGCAGGATTATACATGCATATATTTAAAATTACATTAAAATATTCACTTTACTTTTACATACAATTCATACATATACCTAATCTTACACACCGCAAATATAAAGAATATTTTCTGTTAAAAACAAATAATATAATAGTTTTATGTCATCAAACAGTCAAATATATTTCACAACGTCATTTTTAGACCTATTAAATGCATATTTTGACACACAAGCAATATCATAATAACACAAAACCAATCAAGCAATAGGTAATTTTCAGTTAATCTATTTTACAACAATAAAGATTATGCAAGATTTTAATATCATTTTAACAAACTATTTGATTTCTGATAAAAAAAGAAGATTTCCTTAAGAATCATAGCATTTCAACCTATTTCGCTTTCACTTGTAAATAAAATCGTTCTTCGGAGACTTATGTTTCTTCCAAAATAAATGAATACATTTGCCTCACGTAAATCTTTAAAACTAATAGCATGAAACATTTTCTTTTAGCCATGGCTACTTTATGGTGTGTGGCAGGTACATTCTCCTTATTCGCGGCGGATAACAATAAATGGAAGCCTCTCTTCGGTAAAAATCTGGAAAACGCCAACTACAATCCGGAAGTTTGGAGCGAGACTGATGGCGTGTTAGGTGCCGTGAAGGACGAGTCTATCTGGACAAAGGATGAATATGAGAACTTCGAGCTGGATCTTGATTTTAAGACCGACGTGGGCACGAACAGCGGAGTAGTCGTTTACTGTACGGACACGAAGGATTGGATACCCAACTCGGTAGAAATACAGATAGCGGACGACCATTGTGAAAAATGGGGAAACGGCAAGCCGTATGAGAAATGCGGAGCCATTTACGGACATCTAGGCGCCGTGCAAGACAAGGTTGTCAAAAACCCGGGGAGTGGAATCATATGCGTATCAAATGCGCCGGACAACATATCATGGTTATCCTCAACGGAAAGAAAGTTACCGAAATGGATATGAGCAAATGGACTTCCGGCACCAAGAACCCGGATGGAAGCGATATCCCAAGTTGGTTGCCCAAACCTTTCGCCGAATTACCGACAAAAGGATTTATCGGATTACAAGGAAAACATGGGGATTCATTAATCTGGTTCCGTAATATCAAGATTCGGAGTCTTTGATAGACCTATTATATAATGTACGTGAGGGGCTATAAACAGCCCCTCATTTATTTAAAAGACTCTCGTCCCTTTTCCTTGGTGAATCTCCGAGGCTTGCGTAATAATCACCTGCTTCACCCCGGCGTCTATCGCTTGGTAAGCGTTTTCCAGCTTTGGGATCATGCCCCCTTGGATAATTCCTTGTTCTACATATCCCTTAAACGCTATACGATCGATTTCCGGTATCACGCTCTCATCATCGTTCTCGTCCAACAAAAACGCCTTTTTTCTCGCCCAAACAGAACATCAAATGTCACCTCAAAAATGTTTTCGCCAATGCTTTAGCGGCTTCTCCCGCTATCGTATCAGCGTTCGTAT
>ENA-OQDM01000650-OQDM01000650.1-human-gut-metagenome-genome-assembly--contig:-NODE-650-length-18888-cov-1.661585_pt1 | contig 18888 bp, 18 predicted proteins | sample MGYA00242772_ERZ504605 | MGnify/ENA primary metagenome ERZ504605 (study PRJEB26092, sample SAMD00036348) | human gut metagenome | host: Homo sapiens | study: EMG produced TPA metagenomics assembly of... | reverse complement strand
CAGAATACAATGACGTCGTATTAAATGAAGAAACGGATTTTACTTATGACTATTCGGAGGACATCAAAGCGGATGTTGACAATGTGGTATCAGGTTCCGCATCACTGCAGGACGAATTGGAGAATATTGAGAACATCGTAAAGAAATATACGCCGCTGGCGCAGGCAGCCCAGACACAGACAGAAATGAATCTGTCATCCAGATGGTTTTTCGACATATGGGATACGGAATTAAATAACCTTTGGAGCAGATTCAGTGATCTGGCAGATCCGCAGACAAAGGAGAAGATCCTTGCAGAACAGAGAAACTGGATCGCTATGAAGGAAGAAGTGACCTTGCTTCACATTGGATCTTACGAAGAAAACGGCAGTATGTATCCGCTTCTTCAGAATTCTTATCTGGAGGAGATCACGAAGAACAGGGCTTATGTTATTGCAAATGAGCTGGCAAAGATAAAGGGGGAATCCTTTGTTATGCCGGAAAAATCAGCAAAGTACGGTCTGTTTGTGGACAATCAGGGGACTGGCAGCGTATACAGTTCCCTGATCACCAGACAGGGGCTGGAAGGAGAGGATGAAGCGCTTATCTCCATTTACAGAGAGGGAGAAACAAAAGGAACATTTGTTGACAATGGAAACGGGGAGCTGGCTTTCACATCAGATGACGGAAGTGTAAAAGGAACCATCAAAATCAACGGATGGGATGGCGCAAGTTTCAAGGTTACAGAGACATCAGGAGAGGCTGTTTTTCTGCAGGAGAGGAGGTCAATTTTCCGTTTGCATTTTGACAGCATTGTTTGATATGTTGTTTGTAATGATTCAGCGATATAACAGACAAAGAATCATGAAACTCGTAAATCGGCAGTTGCGGAGGTGAATAAAATATATGCTGAATGTGAAAAATGCTGATATGGCAGATTTTGAACAGATTATGAAAATTTATAAATATGCACAGGATTATATGATAAAGTTCGGAAATCCTGCACAATGGGGGCATTTTTATCCGGATGCAGAGCTAATAAAATCTGATATTTGTCAGAATGTATGCAGGGTAATATATGACAAAGATGGGATACATGGGGTATTTGCATTGTTTAAAGGTGCAGAACCTACTTATAAGCATATTGAGAATGGGAATTGGCTGAATGAAGAGCCTTATCTTACTATTCACAGACTTGCTGGGGATGGTCAGGTGCATGGTTTGTTTCAGTGTGTTTTAAATTATTGTAAAAATATTTCTCAAAATATCAGGGCAGATACCCATGCGGATAATCAAATCATGCAAAAGCTGATGGAAAAGAATGGTTTTATGAAATGCGGTATTATATATGTTAAAAATGGAACACCAAGAATTGCATATCATTGGACTGCTTCATAACTTTCAGTTGTGCGTCCGGCAAAGGGCAATTAACCTGGCAGGTGCAAATTCTCTCTGATACATGATATGACAGTGGAAATTTCCTGAATTGACAAAAAAGTTAGAATAGACTAACATGCAAAATAGAATGACAGAGCAGAAAGGGGCAGGAAATGGAAAGAGAGAAGAAAAAGAGGGCAATGATTGCGGGAATGGTCTCAATGACATACTGGTGCCGTTTATGGTATATTATCTGGTCGCAGATATCGGAATGCCTGTGGTAATTGCTGATGTTTTTGACGGCATTTCTTTTATTACAGGATTCGGGTGTGAAAAATTTGTCAATCAAGAAGTTTAAATGCACTATTTGACTCCAACCCGCAGGATAACATTTTTCAAAAGAAATAATGTGTGATACAATATTTTAAGATTGAATTTTCAGGAGAAAACAGATGTCCCTACAATTTATATTTGGCAATTCGGGCAGCGGAAAATCGGATTTTCTGTATGATTCCGTGCTGAAACAGGCGAAAGAAAATAAAGAGCAGCAGTTTTTAATCATTGTGCCGGAGCAGTTTACCATGCAGACACAGCGGGAACTGGTCGAGAGGCAAAAACAGCATGCAATCATGAACGTGGATGTGCTCAGTTTTGCAAGACTCGCATACCGCGTCTTTGATGATCTTGGAAAACAAAATGTGGTTGTGCTGGAAGAGACCGGAAAAAATCTTGTACTGCGCAAGGTGGCAGAACAGAAAAAAGCAGAACTGAAAGTGCTTGGTGCGAATATGAATAAGATGGGATATGTCGGCGAGGTAAAATCCCTGATCTCAGAGCTGATGCAGTATAATGTCCGTCCGGATGCGCTGGCAGAGTTTTTGGAGAAAGAACCGCTTGGGGAGGGACTGCGCTTAAAAATGCAGGATGTCCTCACGATGTATCAGGGATTTACGGAGTATTTAAAGGGCAGATATATCACGGCAGAGGAAGTGTTAGAGCTTCTTTATGATGTGGCAGAAGAGTCCGAACTGCTTCGTAATAGTGTGATCGTGTTGGACGAGTTTACCGGATTTACACCGATCCAGAACCGTCTGATGGAAAAACTGCTCGTGCTGGCAAAGAAGGTCAGCGTGTCTGTCACGATGGATGTCAGGGAAGATTTTTACCAGTGCAGGGGTGTACATGAACTTTTTGCCATGAGTAAAAAAACGGTGGCGTCGCTACTGAAAGTGGCAGAACTGTGCAAAGTTCCGGTGGAGGAGCCGTTGGTACTGCCGACCGGAAAACAGAGGCGCTATGCCAATGCTGCCGACCTTTATTTTATGGAGCAGAATCTCTTTCGTCCGGGAGCGGGAAGCTACAGATACAAAACACCGGAACAATCTATGCAGCATATCCGCATCACGTCCCTGAAAAATCCGAGGGAAGAATTAAAATTTGCTGCCCGCGAGATCGTGCGCCTGACGAGGGAGAATGGTTACCGTTACCGGGATATCGCAGTCGTGACAGGGGATGTGCAGCAGTATGGCAATTATGTGCCGGAGATCTTTGAGCAGTACCATATCCCGTACTTTATTGATCAGACAAAAAATATTTTGTTCCACCCGTTTATCGAGTGTATCCGGGCGATCTTAGAGATGATCGAATATGATTTTTCTTATGAAAGTGTGTTCCGGTTTTTGCGGTGCGGGCTTGCAGCGAGAGTCGTGACCGAGGCAAAAAATTCCGACAAGGAGCCAGATCCGGCTGCAACGGAAGATTTGACGCAGCAGCCGGAAACAGGATCCCATGGACTTACAGAACAGGAGATCGACCGCCTGGAAAATTATGTCCTCGCACGGGGCATCCGCGGTGCATCCCGCTGGAGCAGACCGTGGACGTTTGTAATGCCGGATGGGACATTGGAGGATATGGCACGGTTAAATGAGATCCGTGAGGCGGTTTATGAGAATTTTAAGCCGCTGCTTGAGGCATTCCGTGGAAAAGACAATACGGTCAGCACACAGACCTATGAGTTATACATCTGATCAGACGGCTTGACATGGAGCAGTTATTAAAGGAGCGTGGAAACTTTTTCGAGGCGCATGGCAATCAGGCGCGGGCAAAGGAATATGACCAGATCTATAAAATCGTGATGGATCTGCTCGACAAAGTGACGTCTCTGCTGGGCGATGAGACGATGACGATCCGGGAATACAGTGATATCTTAGATGCCGGATTTGAGGCGGCAAAAGTCGGTATTATCCCGCCGGGTAACGACACGGTGACAGTCGGGGATATCGAGAGAACCCGTCTGAACCATGTAAAAATCTTATTTTTGTCGGTGTCAACGACGGAGTTGTGCCGAAAGCAGGGAATCAGGGTGGCATTATTTCCCAGTTTGAGCGTGAAAAGATGGCAGAATATCACCTGGAACTGGCGCCGGGCGCAAGGGAAAAAGTATTTATCCAGAAGTTTTACCTGTATTTAAATATGACAAAACCGTCCGAGCGGCTGTATGTGACATTCTGCCGCGTCAACTCCGATGGAAAAGCACTGCGGCGTTCGTATCTGATCGGGACACTCTTAAAACTGTTTCCACAGCTTGCGGTGGAAGAACCGTCCGAGGAGGAGACATTAGAAGGTGCACTGACTGCGGAAAGTGCCCTGCCGTTTCTGATGGAAGGGCTGACAAAACCGGTGGAGGATGAAGAGGCATGGACTGCACTTTTGGCATGGTACCTGTCGGATGAGGGTGAACGGGAAAAAGTAATGCAGCTTTTTGATGCGGCGTTTGGCGCCCATAAAGATGATGCGATCAGCAAGGCAGTCACGAAAGCTTTATATGGGAATACCTTAGAAAACAGCGTGACAAGGCTCGAACAGTTTGCTGCCTGTGCGTTTGCTCATTATTTAAGTTATGGACTGCGGCTTAAAGAACGGGAACTGCAGCAGTTTGCGAGTGTGGATATGGGAAATATTTATCATGATGTGTTAGAGCGTTTTGCAAAGGGCATAGAGCTGTCGGATTATACCTGGTTTGATATCCCGGAGAAAGCGCAGGAAGCCCTGCTTTCCCAGAGCATGGAAGATGCGATCGCAGGCAGCGGGATCGGGGACGTATTCGAGGACGCAAGAAACAGTTACCTGTTAAAGCGGATGGAGGCAACGGCAAAACGGACGATCTGGGCACTGATGTTACAGGTGCGGAAAGGAAAGTTTGTGCCGAGCGGTTTTGAGGTGTCATTTTCGCGCGCCGAGCGGCTGGATGCGGTGCAGTTTCAACTGGGTGAAGATGAAAAAATGCGTCTGCGCGGCAGGATCGACCGCGTTGATACTTACGAGACAGACGATAAGGTCTATGTGAAAATCATTGATTATAAATCGGGCAACACCACTTTTTCACTTTTAAATTTTTATTATGGACTGCAGCTCCAGCTTGTCGTCTACATGAATGTGGCACTGGAACTCACAAAGAAAAAATATAAGGGAAAAGATACGGAACCTGCAGGTATTTTTTATTATCACATTACAGATCCGATGGTGGATGCGGATGGTCAGGAGTCCGAGGAGGAGATCAGACGGAGTATTCTAGAACAGCTTAAAGTGGGAGGTCTGGTCAATGAAGATCCGGAAATCTATGGTGCGATGGATACTGATTTTTCAGGCACATCGACAGTGATCCCGGTAGCCTTAAAAGCGGACGGCTCCTTAAAGGCGACATCTAAGACGGCGAGCACCTATGAGTTTGGACTGATGTCCGATTATGTGCGAAAGAAGATTGAGCATGTGGGAAAAGAGATCTTTGCCGGAAATGTGGCGGTAAAACCTTACCTGTTAGGAGACAGGAGCGGCTGCGATTACTGTCCATATCACACGATCTGCGGATTTGATGTACGCATGCCGGGATTTTCCTATCAGCAGTTTGAAAAATTTGACAGCAGTGAGGAGATCCTTGCACATATCCGGGAAGAGATTGGAGAGCCGGGAAAAAATCCGGACGGTGAATAAATGTGATGTGACAGGTGCAAAAATAAAAAAGTCAGAAACGGAGCAAAACATGGGAATGACATGGACAGATGACCAGCGAAAGGTCATCGAACTCAGAGACAGAAATATATTAGTTTCCGCGGCAGCAGGTTCCGGTAAGACTGCGGTGCTCGTGGAACGTATCATAAAGATCATTACGGACAAAGAGCACCCGGTGGACATTGACCGTCTTTTGATCGTGACATTTACCAATGCGGCTGCGGCAGAGATGCGTGAACGAATCGGAAATGCACTGGAGAATGCCTTAAAAGAACAGCCGGACGACGAACATTTACAGCGTCAGCTTTCTCTTTTACACAATGCCCAGATCACGACGATCGACAGTTTTTGTCTGTATGTGATCCGTAATCATTTTCATGAGATCGATCTCGAACCGAATTTCAGAATCGGGGATGAGGGCGAGTTGAAACTGTTAAAAGAGGACGTGCTCGCAAAGGTGCTGTTGAAAAATTATGAGGAGAGTGCGCCGGAATTTTTAGCATTTGTGGACGGATATGCATCCGGCAGAAATGATGCGGCGCTCTCCGGCATGATCTTACAGCTCTATGAGTTTTCAAGGAGTTATCCATGGCCAAAGAAATGGCTGCTTGCGGCGGCAGAAAGCTATGGCATAGAGGATGAGGCATCTTTGGAAAGCGCAGCTTTCATGCAGTCGCTTCTTCAGAACTAACGGGTGTCAGAGGATCTTGTGGCACTTTCCGGGCGGGCATACAAACTGACGCAGGACGATGACGGGCCGGATATGTATGCGAAAGCATTAGAGGGCGACCTGGAAAAATATAAGGAGATCGCTGCGAGTGAAAGTTTTGCGGATTTTTATCAGAATTACCGCAATTTATCCTATGACAGGCTTGCTTCCTCCCGTGGATTTGACGGAAACGAAGAAAAATTAGAGCTGGTCAAAAAACTGCGAGAGATGGGAAAGGATGCGGTCAAAAAAATAAACCGCCAGTATTTTTTCACATCACCGGAGATCATGGCGGAGCAGATGAAAAAGACGGCGCCGATGGCGGCAGAGTTAGTGCGTCTGACGTTGGAATTTGACGAGACGTTTACAGCAGAAAAACGACGGAAAAATCTGGTGGATTTCCATGACCTTGAGCACTTTGCGTTAAATATCTTTGTCGATGAGGAGACCGGCAAAGTCAAAAAGACTGCCGAGGAGTTCCGGGATAATTTCAAAGAGATCATGATCGACGAGTACCAGGACAGCAATGAGGTGCAGGAGACAATCTTACGTGCAATTTCACGGGAGGAGCGCGGTGAATACAACCTTTTTATGGTCGGGGATGTCAAACAAAGTATCTACCGTTTCCGTCTGGCAAGACCGGAACTATTCATGGAAAAATACGATACTTACAGCCTGACGGATGCAAAAATGCAGCGCATTGACCTGCATAAAAATTTCCGAAGCAGAAATGAAGTACTCGATTTTTCCAACGATATTTTTTACCGCATCATGAAGCGCAATCTTGGAAATGTGGAATATGATGCGGATGCAGCACTTTATCCGGGAGCTTCTTATCAGGAAGAAACGGACATGTTCACACCGGAAATTTTACTGGTGGACGGGGATGATGAACTGTTGGATGATGCTGCAGCGGATGATAAGAAACTGTTAGAAGCACGGATGATTGCAAAAAGGATCAAAGAGCTTATGGGAACGCAGAAGGTGACCGACAAGGCAACCGGGGAACTGCGCCCGGTGCAGTATTCGGATATGGTCATTCTGCTGCGAAGCCTGAGCGGATATGCAGACCGTTTTGCTGCTGTGTTAAATGATGCAGGAATTCCGGCACATACTGTTTCGGCGACAGGATATTTCAGTACGGTGGAGGTGCAGACCGTGCTCTCCATGCTTCGTATTTTGGATAATCCGAGACAGGATATCCCGCTGACAGCGGTGCTTCGTTCACCAATCGCAGGACTTTCGGATGAGGAACTTGCAAAATTGCGTTTAAAAGACAAGGATGTCAGATTTTACGAGTGTGTTTTGGAGGAATGTGAGCGTCTGAAACAGGAAGCGGAGGAAAATCCGGGACAGGACAGGGATGATTCCGAAGAAAAGTTATACCGGTTTTATGTTACCTACGAAAAACTGCGGCAGCTTGTGCCGGATACACCGATCCATGAGCTGATTGAACTGCTGTTAAAGGAGACCGGTTACGGCGATTATGCCGCAGCAATGCCAGCCGGAGACAGGCGTCATGCAAACCTTTTAATGTTGGTGGAGAAGGCGATCGCCTATGAAAATACCAGTTACAAGGGACTGTTTCATTTTGTGCGCTATATTGATGAACTGCAGAAATACGATGTGGATTTCGGCGAGGCAGATCTGATCGGGGAAAACGAAAATGTCGTGCGCATTATGAGTATCCATAAGAGTAAAGGACTGGAATTTCCGGTCGTATTTGCCGCCGGGATGGGAAAAAACTTTAACCGCCAGGATACAAGAAGCCGTCTGGTATTACACCCGGAACTTGGCATCGGTCTTGACTATATGGACGGAAAACAGCGTGTAAAATCCGTGACGATCGCAAAACGTGCTATCGCAAAGCAGATCGATATGGAAAATCTTGGCGAGGAACTGCGTGTCCTTTATGTGGCATTAACGAGAGCGAAAGAAAAGCTGATCTTAACCGGAAGTCTGAAAAAGGCAGAGGAGACACTTTCCTATATAAAAGCATTTCCAGAGGAACTGTTATCTTATCTGGGACGCGAGAGTGCAGCCGGTTATTTGGACTGGATTCTGCCTGCGGCTGCATCCTATCAGGATAAATATCAGATACGTCTGATGCGGGCGGCAGAACTGGTGCAGGAAGAACTGGAAACACAGATCAAAGATGACTGGAACCGTTCAGCCTGCATGGAAAAAGCTGCGCAGGCAGATGAAAAAAAGTGCAGCAGTTCTCGGAGCGTTTTCACAGACGGTATGCATATGAAAATGATGTGCAGAGAAAAAATAAGTATTCCGTGTCGGAGTTAAAACATCGTGCCATGCGGGAGGCGTTTGAAAAAGAGGAGGAGGCAGTTCCTGTTTTTCAATACGAGGAGGTTGTGCCGTATGTGCCTGCATTTGCAAGAGAAATAGAGCAGCAAAGTGAGGATGCCAGCCCTGGAGCACTTCGTGGAACGGCAATGCACCGCATCATGGAGTGCTACCAGTTTTCTTCCGGTGTGTCCGCAAAAGAGCAGGTCGCCGGGATGCTGGAGAAAGAACAGATCACACCGGAGATGCATGGACTGATTCGCATACCGCAGGTTGAATATTTTGTAAATGCAGATATTGGAAAACGGATGGGAGCAGCTGAAAAAGACGGAAAATTGTACCGTGAGAAACCATTTGTTATGGGATTTACGGATGAACAGTTAGACGAGTTTGGTTTTGCTGAAAACACGGAACAGGCGGAAAAGGTAAAAAGCATGGGGCGTGTAGGAAATATAGGAGAAACGGAATATACAGGGAAAGAGCTGACACTGATCCAGGGAATCATCGATGTATTCTGGATTGAAAAGGACGGTATTGTCCTTCTTGATTATAAAACAGACCGTGTGGATACGGAAAAGGAATTGTCCGAGCGTTATGCGGCACAGTTAAAACTTTACGAGGAAGCGCTAAACCGAGTCTATGAAAATGAGAAAGATGCAGCCGGAAATCCGCTGAAAGTAAAGGAAAAACTGTTGTATTCCTTCCGGCTTGGGAAAGTGATCCCGGTATAGAAAATTTAAAAACATTGTACAAAAGCCAGTCTGATTGGAGTTTTGTGCAAAGTTAAGAAGCAGATAAGCATGCAGCAGAAAGGAAATTTGACCATGTCACAGATTATTTTAGCATCTGCGTCCCCAAGACGCCGTGAACTTTTAGAGCAGATCGGTCTTAACTTTGAGGTCTGTCCGGCAAAGGGGGAGGAGATCATCATAAAAAAAGAGCCAAAAGAGGTTGTCATGGAACTTGCAGCACAGAAGGCGAGAGAAGTCGCATCCATGTTAAAAACATATGGAGATGAGCATCGGACGCTGATGACACCGCAGGATACTTTAGTCATCGGTGCAGACACCATTGTTGCCGCAGGCAGCGAAATCTTAGGAAAACCAAAGGATGAGGAAGATGCCTTCCGCATGCTCTCTTTATTGTCAGGGAAAAGCCATTCGGTGTACACGGGGGTTGCTTTTGTGTTTATCGACCGGACCGGCAGGGCAGGGGAACATATCTTTTATGAAAAGACTGACGTTTTTGTCAGACAGTTAAAGAAAAGTGAAATTTTGCGTTATATTGCGACAGGAGAACCGTCGGACAAAGCCGGTGCATACGGAATCCAGGGAAAATTTGCAATTTATATTGACAAAATCGACGGTGACTATAATAATGTGGTAGGACTTCCGGTTGCAGCGATTTACAGAGAGCTTGACCGGCTGGGAATTGACCCATATACATGGTAGATAAGCGGGAAAATACAGTGTGAAAAATGAGATTTTTACACTGCACAGAATGGAGGATTATTATGTACGATGAAGCGGTAGTACAGTATTTTTTGGAACATCAGATGCAGCTTTTTAAAGAAAATGTTGCAGAATCGCCGGAGGAGGCCGAAGAATTTTTAGAGGACTGCATGGCAGTTGTCTGCAAAAATATCAAAGAAGTCCGTGCTTATTTTGAAGATGAGGGCGCAGATATTGCCGGAATGAGCAATGCGGATTTAGCAGAGGCAGAGGAAGTTTTTTGCAATCCCGGACGGCAGATATCTGATCGTGGAAGCGTAGGAATGACGTTTTTATGGAATACGCTATGCCAAAATACAGATGTGTGTGAGAAATCGGTAAACAGGACAAATAGACAGGTAAGAGGAAAAAAGAATGAAACAATATGATGTGATTATTATTGGAGCCGGTCCATCTGGTATCTTTTGTGCATATGAACTGATCCATGCAAAGAAGAATCTGAAAATTTTAATAATCGAGAAGGGCAGACGAATCGAAAAGAGAGAATGTCCGAAACGTAAGACAAAAGTCTGCGTTGGATGTAAACCTTGTTCCATCACGACCGGATTTGCCGGAGCGGGAGCTTTTTCTGACGGTAAACTGTCACTTTCCCCGGATGTCGGAGGAAATCTGCCGGAAATTTTAGGCTATGATAAAACCGTGGAATTATTAAAAGAATCCGATGATATTTATTTAAAATTCGGTGCAGATACAAAAGTTTACGGAGTGGATAAAGAAAAAGAGATCCGTGAGATCCGCAGAAAAGCGATCAATGCAAACTTAAAACTGATCGAATGTCCGATCCGCCACCTTGGAACAGAGGAAGGCTACAAAATCTATTCCAGACTGCAGGAGCATCTGTTAGAGCAGGGCGTTGAGATGGAATTTAACACCATGGTCAAAGATATCATCATTGAGGATAACAAGGTCAAAGGGATCATTACCGAAAAAGATGAGGAATATCTTGCAGCAGAGGTTATTTCTGCAGTTGGACGAGAGGGTGCTGACTGGTTTTCACATATCTGCGGACAGCATGATATTGAAACAAAGGTAGGTACCGTAGACATTGGTGTACGTGTGGAGGTGCGTGATGAGGTCATGGAATTTTTAAATCAGAACCTCTATGAGGCAAAACTGGTTTACCATACACCGACATTTGATGATAAGGTGCGTACCTTCTGTACCAACCCGTCCGGTGAGGTCGCAACAGAATACTACGATAACGGACTTGCGGTGGTAAACGGTCACGCATACAAGTCGAAAGATTTAAAGACCAACAATACCAACTTTGCAATTTTGGTTTCCAAAAACTTTACCAAACCATTTAAGACACCGATCGAGTACGGTAAACAGATCGCACAGCTTTCCAACATGCTCTGCGACGGAAAGATCTTAGTACAGACATTCGGTGATTTCAAGAGAGGAAGAAGAACAACGGAGGAACGCCTCTGCAGGAATAACCTGATCCCGACTTTAAAGGATGCTGTGCCGGGTGATCTTTCCTTAGTATTCCCGCACCGTATCATGGTCGATATTGAGGAAATGCTAATGGCGCTCGATAAGGTGACACCGGGTATTGCCAGCGACGAGACACTGCTTTACGGTGTGGAAGTAAAATTCTATTCCAACAAGGTAGTGGTCAACTCTGATTTTGAAACCAGCGTAAAAGGACTGCGTGCGATCGGAGACGGAGCATCTGTGACGAGAGGATTGCAGCAGGCATCTGCAAACGGAATTTCCGTTGCAAGAAGTATCTTAAAATCAATGGAACAATAGGACTTTCTATCAGATTGGGTAAATTAGGATGAAGAGAAAATTTACAAGGGTAGCAGCTGTGCTGTGTGGCATGTCGCTGTTATTGACCGGATGCCGGATCGGAAATAAAAATATTGTGGTTTCGAATATATTAAATGACCGTCAGGTATTCAAGATCGAGGGAACCGTCTGCAGTTTGAAAGAGGCGCGGGTTTATCTGACGAATTATCAGAATATCTACGGGACGGCATATGGTGTGGATCTCTGGAAACATGATTTCGGGGATGATTCATTGGTAAAATATATCAAAGCGGTCACAATGGAAGAATTAACCCAGGTGGTCAGCATGGATCTGCTTGCACAGTCAAGGGAAGTTGCACTTTCAGAGGATGAGCTTTCTGCAATATCAGAGGCGGCGGCAGAGTATTATGCATCACTTTCAAAAGAAGAAAATACTTATCTTGAAGTGACGGAGAGCGATATCAGCGAATATTATCAGCATTACGCATTAGCACAGAAACTTTATAATTCGCTGACAAACAGTGTAAATGAGGAAGTCAGTGACGATGAGGCGCGTGTGATCGAGATCATGCAGATATTTGTCGCAGACAGTACAAAGGCAAGTGATGTGGCAGCAAAGTTAGAGCGTGGAGATGATTTTGCATCTGTGGCAAATAACTATAATGAACTTTCTTCCATACAGACTACGGTGGCCAGGGATGAACTGCCCAAAGAGGTCGAGGAGGTTGCGTTTAATCTTGATAATGGACAGACGTCGTCTATGATCCAGGCAGGCAAAGGGTTTTATTTTATTAAATGCCTGAATAAATATAATGAGGAACTGACAGAGGCAAACAAGTCCAATATCGTGGAAAAAAGAGAAAAAGAGGCATTTGATGATGTCTATAACCAGTTTGTGGCGGGACTGAATTCCAGTATCAACAAAGATATGTGGGATGAACTCACATTAGATACCACAGATGGTATACAGACGGACAGTTTTTTTGAGATTTTTGAAAAACATTGTGGGGAAATATAAGGGAAAAGAGGATGAAATATGACAAAAGATATGACGAATGGTTCTCCGATGAAGCTGATTTTAGGTTTCTCCATTCCACTTTTGTTTGGATATCTGTTTCAGCAGTTTTATAATCTGGTGGATACACTCATTGTCGGAAGATTTCTCGGTGTGGATGCACTTGCAGCGGTAGGTTCCACCGGATCTTTAAACTTTTTGATCATCGGATTCTGTATGGGTGTCTGCAACGGTTTTGCAATTCCACTGGCACATAAATTTGGTGCCGGGGATTACCGTGGACTGCGTGCATTTATGGTGAACGCTATTTATTTATCTGCAATTTTTGCAGTGGCCATGACGGCAGTCACTGTGGTATTCTGCCGCCCGATCTTAGAGCTGATGCGTACACCGGATAACATTATCGACGGGGCGTATCTGTACATCGTGATCATTTTTGCAGGAATACCGGCAACATATTTGTATAATCTTATTTCGGCCATCATCCGTTCGATGGGAGACAGCAAGACCCCCGTCGTGTTTTTGGTAATCTCATCTGTGATGAATATTGCGTTAGACCTTGTATTTATCATAAATCTTCATCTGGGTGTAGCTGGCGCATCACTTGCAACGGTGATCTCTCAGGCAGTGTCCGGAATCGGATGCCTGATCTACAGCTGGAAAAAATTTGAAATCCTGCATCCGGATGCAGAGGAACGCCGGTGGAACAGTTCTTATATGAAAACACTCTGTGGCATGGGTGTGCCGATGGGACTGCAGTATTCCATCACGGCAATTGGAAGCGTTATTTTACAGAGTGCAGTCAATACGCTCGGTTCAAACGCAGTTGCATCCATGACCGCCGGAAGCAAGATAGGAATGTTTTTCTGCTGCCCGTTTGATGCGATGGGATCGACGATGGCAACTTATGGCGGACAGAATGTCGGTGCAAAGAAAATGGATCGTATTTCGAAGGGATTAAAGGCATGTTCCATGCTTGGAATCGGATATGCGATCCTTGCATTTGTTATTCTTGCGCTGACCGGAAGAAATCTTGCACTGTTCTTCGTGGAACGCGCTGAGGTGGAAGTCATCGGGAATGTATACCTGTTTTTATTGATCAACAGTGCATTTTACATTCCACTCGCATTTGTCAATATCGTCCGTTTCCTGATCCAGGGTATGGGATACAGCAAGTTTGCAATCTTAGCAGGTGTCTGTGAGATGGCGGCGAGAACGCTCGTCGGATTTGCATTAGTGCCGCTGTTTGGTTTTCCGGCAGCATGTTTTGCAAGCCCGGTCGCATGGATCTTCGCGGACGCATTTTTGTTCCCGGCGTACCGGCATGTGTACCGGAAGACGGAAAAGATGCTGAACGTGAGCATACAATAGTGGTTTTGCCGGAACAAAACGTGAGTACCATATAGATAATAACAGAAAGTAAAGAGGAAAAATATGAGTATATTAAATGTTGAACATCTGACCCATGGCTTTGGCGACCGTGCAATTTTTGAGGATGTTTCATTCCGCCTGCTTGCGGGGGAACATATCGGATTAGTTGGAGCCAATGGCGAGGGAAAGTCCACATTTATGAACATTGTGACCGGAAAACTGATGCCGGATGAGGGAAAAGTTGAGTGGGCGAAAAATGTGCGGACCGGATATCTGGATCAGAATTCCACCCTGCAGAAGGGGATGACAATCGAGAGCGTCCTAAAGTCGGCGTTTGCGTGGCTGTTTGAGCAGGAAGAACGCATGAATGAGATCTGCGATCAGTTAGGCAGTGCCGATCCGGATCAGATGGATGCCATGATGGAAGAACTTGGTGTGATCCAGGATATGCTGACGATGCATGATTTCTATGTTATCGACAGCAAAGTGGAGGAGGTTGCGCGAGCACTTGGATTATTGGAACTGGGACTTGACCATGATGTTTCAGATTTAAGCGGTGGACAGCGTATGAAGGTGCTGCTTGCAAAGCTTCTTTTAGAGAAACCGGACATTCTTCTTTTGGATGAGCCGACAAACTATTTAGATGCAGAGCACATTGCATGGCTGACGCGTTATCTGCAGGAGTACGAGAATGCGTTTATCCTGATCTCACACGATATCCCGTTTTTAAATGATGTGGTAAATATCATTTATCATATGGAAAATCAGAGACTTGACCGCTATGTAGGAAATTACGATAAGTTCCAGGAAGTTTATGCAGTGAAAAAATCACAGCTTGAGGCTGCATACCGCAAACAGCAGCAGGAGATCAGTGAGTTAAAAGATTTTGTGGCGCGCAACAAGGCCCGCGTTGCTACGAGAAATATGGCGATGTCCCGTCAGAAAAAAACTTGATAAAATGGATGTGATCGAGCTTGCCGCAGAGCGTCCAAAACCGGAGTTTGATTTCAAACTTGGAAGGACACCGGGAAAATATATCTTTGAGACAAAAGATCTTGTCATCGGGTACGATGAACCGTTATCAAAGCCGCTTAATATTTCTATGGAACGCGGTCAGAAGATCGCCTTAGTCGGTGCAAACGGTATCGGAAAGACGACTTTACTGCGCAGCATTTTAGGACTGGTTCCGGCTTTATCAGGGGAAGTCACTCTGGGGGAAAATTTAGAGATCGGTTATTTTGAGCAGGAGATCAAAGGGGAAAATAAAAATACCTGTATCGAAGAAATCTGGGAAGAATTTCCGGCTTTTTCCCAGTACGAAGTGCGTTCAGCACTTGCAAAATGCGGTCTGACCACAAAGCATATCGAAAGCCAGGTGCGTGTACTTAGCGGTGGTGAGCAGGCGAAAGTACGTCTGTGCAAACTGATGAACCGCACGACTAACATCCTGCTTCTGGACGAGCCGACGAACCATCTGGATGTGGATGCAAAAGACGAATTAAAGCGTGCTCTAAACGAATACCGCGGAGCAGTACTTTTGATCTGTCATGAGCCGGATTTCTATCAGGATGTGGTGAACGCCGTGTGGGACTGCTCAAAGTGGACGACGAAGATTTTATAAAAAATGTGGGGCTGGATTTCAAAAGGTAAAAATACCCTTTGAAAAAACAGCCCTATATTTATTCATAAGCTAGGAGAGAGAAATGAAGCCGGATTATTATGAAGATTTTACCTGTATAGCAGACCGGTGCAGTTTTACATGCTGCAGGGAATGGAAGATCGGGGTGGATGAGGACACTTTTGTAAAGTGGAAACACACTCTGACGCCGGACGGGATGTATGATACAGATAGAGGACAGCAGGCAAAAAAAGAAAAGCTGAGTGGGTATGTAAGAAAGAAGGATGGCAGCAGAGTCATCGGATTAAATAAAGAGAAAAATTGTCCATTTCTGAATGGCAAAAAAATGTGCAGATTGGTTCTTACTTATGGGGGATGAGATACTTTCACAGACCTGTCAGCTTTTTCCAAGAGAGATCCATACCTTTAACGAAGATGTCACAGAATACGCCCTGATGCCGTCTTGTCCGGCGGTCATTGATCTGTTGCGGAAAAGAGAACATATTTCATTTTCCGGAGAGATGGATACATCTGCTTATCGGGAACTTGCGCCGCTTGTGAACTTGCGCGCATTTTTAATGAAGCTGATGGAGGATGGAGCGCATACGCCGGAGCATAATCTGATGAAGATTTTTTATGTGCTGCTTGATCTATATGAGCGTGTGGAAGATGAGCAGGCAAAAGATGGGTGTATGGAAAATAAGCAGGTAAAAGATGCGGCAGAAGATGCGTTGGGACTGGATTTGACAGACATGGCAAAAATGTATCCGGGTGGATTCCTTTTAGAACTTTCAGAAACGATTGATGGAATTGAACAGACACTGCAGTATTCCATTGAGGAGCGCAACGAACTGTTTTTGGACCTTGCAGAGAATTATCGCAGGGAAGGATTGTATGAAAAATACTTAGAGCCTGTGGCACAGCTTGCAGAACAGTTATCCGAACAGGGAATCGATGAGGAAGTTGTAAAAGAATGGCAGGAGTTTGAAGTACAGTTTTTGAAATACCAGCCGTTGATGCGGCGGTTCCTTTTGACAGAGTTGTATGCAGATTCTTTAAAACCGGAAGGAAATTTAGAGGAGATGGTCGTGCAGGTGCAGTGGATCGCAATGGAATATGCCACAATAAGGCATGCTGTTTTTCTGCACTGGTTGTTAAGTCAGGGGGAGGGGAGCTTCTGCGAAGAAGGAATTTCAACTTCCTGCCGAAGAGGAATTTCCTACGAAGATGTGCGTGATTATATGGTTGTGGTCTCCCGCATGACGGGATATGAGGAAGATGATATTTACGAATATTTGGAAAACAGTTTTGAACATATCATCTGGGACTGGGGATATTTTGCGTTGATTTGTGGTTGACATATTCTGTTGAATGTATTATTGTATTAACTAGATAATACACAAAGGAGGCAAAAGTTATGAAAAAGGAACATCGAAACAAAATGATCGCTCCGATTATCATTGCAGCAGTTCTGATCGTGTATTATGTTGCAATTGCTGCGGTATTTATGCTGATCCCGGATCTGACTGTCATCATGAAATTATTGATGGTAATTATTCCGCTGGCACTGGCAGGAGTAGCATTTGCAGTAACCGTAGAACGTGTGCAGGAGATAAGGAGTGGAGAAGAAGATGATCTTAGTAAATACTGATTATATCAGCGGCAAAAATTTAGAAATGCTTGGTCTGGTAAAGGGAAGCACGATCCAGAGCAAAAATATTGGAAAAGATATTACACAGAGTTTCAAAACATTAGTTGGCGGAGAGTTAAAGGCATACAATGAAATGATGAATGAGGCTAGAGCACTTGCAACAAAGCGCATGGTGGAAGAGGCAGAGAGCTTAGGTGCTGATGCGGTTGTAAATATCCGTTATGCATCTTCTGCAGTTATGCAGGGGGCAGCAGAAGTCATTGCATATGGTACGGCTGTAAAATTTACAAACTAGCAAAAAGCTCTTGACTTATAGTGCACTTCAAGTTGTAGAATTTATAAGTACTTCCGATGGGGAAGCAGATGATAGAATCCGTCAACGGAAAGGAGCAATACAATTATGAAGACTATAAGTAGAGAAGAATTTGAAAAACGGAACGTATTTGGAACGGGTGCGGAGAATACAGGATTTGCACAGTATTTTATCGGTAATTCTTATCTGAATCCACTGACAGATCCGAAGAACTGTGCTGTATTTATGGCAAATGTGACATTTGAACCGGGATGCCGTAATAACTGGCACATTCACCACGCAGCAAAAGGCGGTGGACAGCTTTTGATCTGCACAGCAGGAGAGGGATGGTATCAGGAAGAATAAAAAGAGGCATGCGAAAAATGATTTTTCATTTTTCACATGCCTCTTTTGGGATCGCAGCTTATATATAAGGTGTAAAACATGTGGCTGATACAGAGGTTAACGGTGGTCCCCCATATAAAACAGTGCAACCGTACCCGGACCGGAATGCGCGCCGATCGTGGCACCGATATATCCGATCATAAAATTTTCATATCCAAAACGTTCTTTAATCAGATCGGCAACAAACTGTGCATCTTCCGGGCAGTCACCATGACTGATAAAGATAATATCATTTTTATCTTTCCAGTCACCGAGTTGTTTTTCCATGCAGTCGACCAGTCCGATCAGTGATTTCTTGCGGCCGCGCACTTTGCTTAACATGACAAGATGGCCCTCATCATCGACATGAAGTACCGGTTTTAAATTGATCATCGTACCTACAATTGCAGCTGTCTTAGAGAGACGTCCGCCGCGATGCAGATGAAAAAGATCGTCCACGGTAAAATTATGTACGAGATGATATTTGTTTTCTTCTAACCAGGCAGCAATTTCATCCAGATTTTTTTCAGCTTCCTTTAACTGAACTGCTTTATAGACTAAGAGCCCCTGACCTAATGTTGCGGCAAGTGAATCCACAACTACGATACGGCGGTCTGGATATTTTCACATACGTCTGCTGCGGCGATCCTGCAGCTGTTAAAACTTCCGCTGAGACCGGAAGAAAATGCGATATGGAGAATATCCACATCATTTTCTTTCAGAATCGATTCATACAAAGTAGCAGCTTCTTCGGGATTCGCCTGTGAGGTGGTCGGTAATGATCCGGCACGCATTTTATCATAAAACTCTTTGACCGGCATTGGATTTTCCCAGGTGTAGGATGTGCCTTTCTAAGGTGTAAAGGAAGGGACATCATGTATAAGTGATGTTTTTCAACATATTCTCTTGGTAAATCA
>ENA-OQDM01000647-OQDM01000647.1-human-gut-metagenome-genome-assembly--contig:-NODE-647-length-18939-cov-1.803158_pt1 | contig 18939 bp, 19 predicted proteins | sample MGYA00242772_ERZ504605 | MGnify/ENA primary metagenome ERZ504605 (study PRJEB26092, sample SAMD00036348) | human gut metagenome | host: Homo sapiens | study: EMG produced TPA metagenomics assembly of... | reverse complement strand
ATAAAAATGCCTCCTTTCGTAATCTAAAAATAATGACTACGAAAAAAACTATAACACTTTATAAGAATGCGTGATCCGACGAAGCGGAAAAGTGTTCCGTTACAACCGGAAACACTGATCCGTTGCTAGCGGAATCGGTGATCCTATGAAGCGGAATTTGCAAAGTAGTTGCTATTAGTAGCAAAATAGTAGCAGAGCAAAAGAAAAAGTCTCGGAATCCGCTTGTTTAGCGAGTTCCAAGACTTGTGGCTCTTATTCAAACTCTTTTTCGGGTCCGATTTTTCATATAAATCTGATGTTATTACGTTTCAAAACCGCATTATTTTGATACGGTTTTGTATCTTTTTAATGTGGTTCCAAAACTACTGTACCCAAATTGTACCCATATCAACAGATAATATACTCTATAAATCACGAGCTCCTTGTTTATAATTTGTATTATTAAGTAAGGATGCTGTTTTAAAATTAATATCAGCTGTATCCATGCTTCTACTCATAATTTCTTGAATATTATCTCTACATACATTATCAATATTTTTTTGCAAGGCTCCCTCCATATGATATAATGGCAAAACATTGTTTTTAAAGTCCTGACTAGAAAGTTCTCCCATATCATCATAAGTATAGTTCAAAACTTTTTTATCGGCAAAACCATGTATGTATGCTTTTCCAAAGAAAGAATCTCTTTTCAACTTTTTTAATACATGCTGTGAAACATTTTTTTCTGCTGATTTGTCTTTCAAGTTGATAACAAAATTGACCATTTGCCTCTCTATTATAGCCGACCAATTAAAATCAGATTTTAATAATGTTCTTGAAAGAATAACCTTATCAAAGTGTGCCTTAACATAGTTACTTTCATCAACCATATATCTTCCTAGTAAAAATGTACCCATTTCATCTGCGTAAACGCATAAGTCACTTTCATATGTACAGTACATTAAGGATATCCACCCTTTAAATCGCTGCAATTCATTCTCAACATCACAATCATTTCTATATAAATAGGGAGCAAATATCCAGCCACTCGAACTTACTATTGGTGCAATTTCATAATTCCACATAAGAAACTTTTCCGCATTACAAACTGTTACTAATATTTTCTTCTTTTTAACTCCCCGTATAATATGTCTGTTGATATATGCTTCTCTAGCCATTAAAAGTGCCTCAACACTATAATAGTCATCATAATCATCCCATGTCGATTTATCTTTATCTTTATCTAAAATAACTTCTACCATACCTACATCTAAACTATATCTATCTTTTGATAACATATTCAGAAATGCATAAATAGTATCTTTTCTACTCTCGTTTATAATGATTATGTCTAATTCACAGCCATCCATATCCAGCAATTCATTTGTCTGAAAATTACAGCATTCTTCATTTGGAACAATCAGTATACAATCTAAATCATTTGGATCCGGCTTATTTGTTATGAATGAACCACCTATAATCACACTGCTCGCATTTCTATTTAATGCAAAAGCAAACATTTGCTCTAACACTTCTTTATAATTACTTCTAATAGTATTATTACCATAGCAAAATCTTTCAAAAAATTCATCCGACTTACATACATGCACCCCTTTATCCAATGTACCTCTCAAATTAAATTCTGGTAAACTCATACGATTTCTCCTCGTATAATAAGTGTATAGCCAGTAGAAACGATGGTTATGCACTTATTCTTTCTATAGATTTATAGATGATCTGAGACACCTGGGATAATCCCTTTCCATCTCATCTACTTTGGTTATTAGTTACATAGGTTATTCTGTGGTATGATATCAGCAGAGTCTGATGTCTCGAGGCTCTGCTTTGTCTCCTTTCAGCCCGATCTCGGTGCCTGCTTAGAAAGCTTGCAGCCTGATTCATATGTCATATTCCGCTTACACAGATGTTTCATCCTCTGGCGTACAGCACCAGCAAAAGAGCTGCCAGAGTGTATGCTTATTACGCGAGGTTTCGGTCAGCATATGATTCCCAGGATAAACCTTTTACTTCAGATTCCAAGAATACTCAATCGGAAAGGCGGGTGATATCATGTTAAAGATTAACCCTTTATCTACGCTTTACGTCGGTATTGACGTCAGCTCAAAATCCAACTATATTTGTGCTTTGGATTTTTTCAAAAATAAATACATAAACTCTTCTTTTGCCAACAATCAGCCCGGGGCTGAGGAATTAGCTTTGAAGATACTTGAGTGTTTAAATCAACACCCCGACTTAACTATGGTTGTTGCTGCTTTAGAATCAACTTCTGTTTACAGCATCCATATCGCTAATTATCTTTCTTCTTGCGAAGAATTGATGCGGTTTAAGCCTTATGTTTTTGTCCTGAACCCTAAATGTACTGCAAACTACAAGAAAAGCTATATAGGACTTGGTAAATCTGATCCTATTGATGCCTTTGTTATTGCAGACTATGCAAGAGCTGGAAACATTGAATCCGAGCCTTGGCGCGGCAGCCAGTTTCTTGCTTTGAAACGTCTCACACGGCATCGTCTTCACCTTGTTGAATGCATGACCAGGGAGAAAACTTATCTTATCTCCAATCTTTATCTGAAATTCAGCGAATTGCAGATGCTTGAAGGAGATGACCAGCCTTTCTGCGATATATATGGCGCTACATCTTCCAGTGTATTAATGGAATACCTTTCCCCGGAAGAAATTTTAGCTTCTTCCGAAGAAAATCTGATTGCATTCCTTGCTGAAAAAAGCTGCAACCGCATTAAGGATATAAGCAAGACCGCAGATTTATTAAAGAAAGCTGCCAGAGATTCTTATCGTCTGGATAAAGCTCTTTATGAGCCTTTAAATGTGTCTATTGCCAGTTCTTTCAACTGCATTGAAACCTTTAAAAGAGAAATCAAAGTCATTGACAATGCTATCGAAAAGGAAATCAAAGGTTTGAACCCAAATGCCTTTATTATTCTTCAATCTATTGATGGCATCGGTCCTGTCTTTGCTGGTGGCATAATTGCTGAAATAGGCGATATAACCGCTTTTCATTCATCTGATGCTCTTGCCAAGTATGCCGGTCTCACATGGAAATCCAACCAGTCCGGTGATTTCTACGGAGAAGATACTCCCATGATAAAAGCCGGTAATCGTTATCTGCGATACTATCTTGGCGAAGCCGCCAACAGTATGAGAAAACACAACGTTGAGTACGGAGCGTACTATCGGAAGAAGTACAATGAAGTTCCGAAACATCAACACAAAAGAGCACTCGCGCTGACTTCACGTAAATTCGTTCGTTTGGTTTATGGATTGCTGGCCAGAAACCAGCTGTACTCTGGCGTATCGCTGGATACATCAATTAAAGATTCTAACTAGTCGAACCTACGTTTTGCTTGAATCATAGGTCTATTAAAGTTACCCTTTTTTCTGAAATACATCTCAAAATTATTTCAAAAATTAGCTTGACATATCACCAGATTGCTTATATATTTGTATATGTTTTCAATTCTCTGTTATCTAATAAACCTTTCATATTTTTTTCTATACTTTTTCTATAGGAAATAAATTTTCCTTGATAAGAATTTATCAGCTCAGCCGTAAAAACATCAAAACATCCCTTATATTCACCTTCTGATATTTCTTTTGCCTTTAATTTATTAGAATACTTCAATATCTCCTCTTGGATCATAATAAATCTTGTTGTTTCGTTTATAGTACTTTCAATTAACCTATCTTTCTTTGATAACCTAAAAAAATAAGTAAAAGTCGAATATAAAGAAACTATTTTATTATATGTAATACCAAAATAATCAAACATCTTTGATATATCAGCGTTATTATTGTACTCTTCCATAACAGATATGATATCCAAAGCATTATATAATAAACCATCCAAGTAACGATACATTTCTATATAATAATTACTTTTTTCAGTATTATACTGAACAATAGCAGGAATCAAAACTAATAGTCCACTTGCAAACATACCCAAACACAAATTTTTATAATATTCAATATGCATTCCCTTTGCAATTTCTGTATCATAATTTGTAAACTCAAAAATGATAGAAATACATAATACAAGTATACAAATAATCATCATTATTACAATTGTCTTTTTGCTGACTTTCATAACATCTATTTCCCTCCATATTAAAATTTGGATATCTTTCTCTTTTGTTAATCTATAAGCCATATTACAGATTTTAACGAGACTAAATTCATCTCACCTCAATAAAACTAAAATATCCTCGTAATATCCTGATACCGATTTACCACTCGGTAAATCTCTACTACATCTTTACCAACCTTATACAGCACAACATAATCTTCCCACACTACATACTTATAATCCGTCTTAAAACTCACACGCTTAGACAAGTCTGCACCAATGTAAGGAAACTGCTGTATATTTTCAAACTGGCGGTAAATCTCCTGTATTGTTTCCAATGCTTTATCTGCATTATCCTCAGCAATATAATCCTTAATAGATTTCAAGTCCTGTGCCACTAACGGATTGATCCGTAACTTCATCATGTTCTATTCTCCCACCATTGTCTTCAGTTCATCCAATGACAACCAGCCATCTCCATCCTTGACAGCCGCCTCAGCCTCTTGTAGTTTTTCTAAAAGCTTCTTTTCTGCTTTATCACGCTCATAATCTTCTATATCCATTACCACAAATCTTCCCCTTCCGTTTTTCGTAAGGAAAACAGGCTCTCCCACCTGACAGTTCTTCAACACTTCATTGTAATTTCTCAAATCAGATACCGGTAATATATTTGGCATAGTTACCATCCTTTCAAAATCAATACTATATTCTATCTTTTATTATAGCCAAAAACGCTGTAAAAATCAACGAAGGTTTTTACAGCGTTTCCCTTATTTGCAGTGTCTGATTAAATCGATAACCAACTCCCCAGACCGTTTGAATGTAAACTGGCTTGCTTGGGTTATCTTCTATCTTTTCCCGTATGTTGCGAATATGGCTCATAACAATGTTGTAATCGCCGAAATAGGGTTCTTTCCAAACACTATCATATATCTGCTCTTTGCTAAATACTATTCCGGCATTTTGAGCCAACAACAATAAAATTTCAAATTCTGTATATGTAAGTTCAATCTCATTTTCGTTACGAACCACAAGCCGCTTGCATTTATCAATATAAAGTCCCTCAAAACAAAGCTCTCCTTTATGGACAGCTTTATGTTTCAAAACCTCTATATCTTCACTCACACACGATATAATACGGTTGATAATATGTGCTTCGTCATCTTCAAATGTTAAAATTAGAATCTTCCCAAATGATCACCCCATTTCACATCCTGTACAAGTCAATTATTTTATGCAAATTGTTTTGTTTTATAAGATACCAATCCATGATAACATCCGTAAGCATTCCCGAACTACTATCTGCATGAGATGCTAACTTAACACCGGCTATCAAAATGTATGTAGTCGCCTCAAGTGCAACCAAATAAGCACGCATTTCTAAAGTCTCAGCACACATATCAAGACAGTCATGCATATCCATACAAATATTATCGCAGCTACTCCAACCAATGTATCCGCGATGGGTGTTACATTTAATTGATGCAGCGATTGTATTTTTCACTATTGGCATAATATCTTCTGTGGGTATCATAGCAGCACCTCTTTCTTTCATTCAACAATATCAATCTTATGTCTTTCAGACCATTGCCTTGCTATTTTTTCATAGGCTTCTTCACGATATTGGTACCACTGTTTTTCCAGATTCAAGTCATACAATTTATCCTTAAATCTTCTAAAAGCACCTCTTCCCTGAATTGTCCTTGCCAATACATCCTGATTCTTTCCCGCCGGAAGCTCGTATATAAACTCTTCCATTATTCGATACTCATTGATATCGTATTGTCCCGGTAACGGTATATAATCCTCGACAAATCCCTCTTTAATATCTTCGAAGAGTTCCGGATTGTCTTCACCATCCACCATTCCATCAAACAACATCAGAACTTTTTCATTGTGGGTATCATAATAATATTCTGTTTCCATATTGGCAAATTCCATTGCCTCGATTATGTCTTCTAATTTTACTTTCATCTTTTATCCTTTTCCGACTTCTTTATTTCCACTTTCAATAATTTTGCTGCAATAGAACTATTTATTTCTTTATTTGTATCGAAATAATCTGCATTCTTGTTCTTGCAAATTCGGACCTTATCTCATTTTCTTCAAAATCTTGAGGAATATCATAGTTCAGATTCGGCATTACTATAATAAACTCCCTGAATTCTCTGATGCAGACTTTAATCCTACTTCCAAAATTACACATGCTCTACTGAGACATTCTATATAATTTCCCTGCCAATCTGATAATCTCTCAAAAGGATTTCTAATTCTCATTACTTATTATTTTCTTTGTCTATGATTTTGCGTTCAATTATATATCAATTAAATTAAGCTTATTATTTATAACACTTTCTACATCTTCCTGATTCATCAACCACCTAGAAACATCCTCTATCTTTTTAGTTTCAAACCCCGTAAGATACTTTATCTCACTTAGAGTCAGCCCTTTCTGAATAAGTTTTGAAACGCCCTTTAATGCAAGTGTTGTTGTATTTATGTTATTAACTTCTTCTAATTTTTCTTGTATCGTAGCCAGTGCCGAACTGGAGGTAATCTTCTTTCCCTTTGTATTCAAAAAGAAATATTCTCTATTAGGATATCTATGTACCATATTATATTGTCTAATATCAGATACCATTGACTTATCCACACTTAGATTGATTACACTATCTTTATTTCTAATTGTAATAATTCCATCAATGTCATTTACATCAGCCTTTTTTAAGTTTACTAATAAGTTTAGTTTAAATCCATATTTTAAGAGAAGGTTGCATAATATCTTCTGACCGAATTTATAAAAATCACTCTTTTTTAGATTATTACAAATTTTTATTATCTCAATTTCAATCTTATCATCTATCGGACAATATATTTCTTGCTTTAATTTTGTATTGAGACATTTTTCAATATCTTCAATCATTTCATTGTTCCTACATCCACCTTCAAGTGCACTACATTCTATCCCACCCATCTTTTTTATATAGTTTTTATAGAACAAATCGATTGCAGACAAAAATCTATTAACTGCCTCTTTTCTATGCGCCTTTGCGCTAGAATTATAATATGACGCACATGCGCACACTATATCCTGCCTTAATAATTTGTTATTGAATAAATCCTTAAGATCACAATCTCCATATATATCACAGTACTTTAAAAAAGCTTGATAACATTGCCAATAATTTTCTCCCTTTCCGCCAACCTTCAGACTTTCAAAATGTGTTTTTAATGCTATTGATAGAAATTGATTCATTTTATCTTCTCCAATCGATAAATCATATAAATTCATTAATCATTTTTAGTCTCAACTGAGTCTCATAATCTCATCTTAAAAATGAGACTCAGTTGAGACTGACTTGAGACTAAGTTTTTCCGACACGCTAAAAGTCCCTATTTTATCACGTTTTTAGATTTTTCTTCAGTCTCATAAAGTGTCAAAATTTATGAGACTTTGTTGAGACTAACTTGAGACTGTCTCATTACAATGTCCATGTTGAAGTCTTTTTATCGTAAACGGCACCTGTTACTTTCTTAATTTTCGCATAATCTCTAAACACCGTTGATCTTGATATATCCAATTCTGCCATTACCTGTTCAACTGATAAATGCAGATTCTCGCAAATCATATTATAAATTTTCTGTTCTCTTTCAGATAATGTTTTCTGTTCTGTTGCTTCATCTGCAGCTATTCTGTCTAATGGTATATTAATTCTAAATACATCATCTTCAATTAGCTCTGGCTTACCACCATCTGAATACATTGGTGTATACTTGTAAAGATTTCTTACTCCCGAACCAATAGTATCTGTTCTACCAATATTAGCAAAAAATTGCTGAATTAAAGGATTCTTGGGATAAGGAGTAAACTCATCACTCATAATATTTCCATGGCGTCTAGGAATGCACCAATTTTCTGTTCTCAGCCAATCCTTTTCGATAATCACCTTTGCTGGATATGCACTTGAATAATCCCTATGCACAAGTATATTACCAATAACCTCTCTTGAAATAATACCTCTAATACTCGTGCTAATATTGTTGATTAAGCAAAATTTATCTGATGTATGCTTTGCAACAAATTCCATTAAAAGATCATATGCCTCTATTAAATTAGTTGTTACCTGCAATCTATCATCATATCTATCTAGATTCTCAACCCTATATAATGCATCGGTAATATATCCAGGACAACAAGACCTTATCACATCATCTTTGCCAAACAATAACACACCTGCAAGATTATATCCTTGAATACCTGATGAAAAATCTTTTTCCCATAATCCGGAACTCTTCATAATTTCATCATCTGACATTTTCAACCAAGGATGATCCGGATTTTTGCTCTTTGCAAGATTTCTTACTTTACCCATCAAATCCATGCGTAGATCTTCCATTGTAACATATGGGAATATCTTGTGCTCCGCATATGTGTTGCTTTTTCTGTTATACATATTCTGTAGCTGAATCGGAGAGTCCGTAATATCCATATCCCCATCTTCATTTCTGTCATAGATCCTGTTTGCACACTTTTCTACAGTAGATGTTGGCGGAACATACACCCATAACAGCGTCATCCCTTCATATACAATATCCTCTATTGAAAGATATAATGTTGGTGACATCTTATCCGGGTTATTTAGCTGATTCACAAAATTCTTTTTCATATCCTTAACCATATTCGGATTAATACCTATTGGGGTACCATCATCCTCTACACCCATGATAATATACCCACCATATCTGTTAGAAAAAGAGCATACTGTTTCATACACATCTTCCTGAATGCCATACTGACAGTTTTTGTACTCTACTGTTATTTTTTCATCTTTTGAAAGCAATTCTTTCATAAAATCACTTGTCATTCTATCGCCTCCAATTTTTGCGTTTTCATTACTAAAAATCATCTATTGATATCTCGTTTGTAAATGCATATGCTTTTTCAAAAACTTTTTCTATTCCATCTTTTATTTCTTCGAAATCATCAATATACAATACTCGCAAATTTTTAATAGCTCTAGTAATCGCTACATATAATATATTTCTGCCTTTTTCATATTTATCAGAATCTTGTTCTTCATTCCCCTCATAATTCATAAAATAATATTTAAACAAATCTTTGTCTTGTCCAAAATCTTTTCCTAAAATAATTGCAACATTTTCATATTCCAATCCCTTAGTGCTATGAAATGTATGATAACAAATTTTCTTTTTTTCATCTCTATGTATATAATGAAACCAATTCAACAGTTCCTCAAGCTTTATATCTAAAAGGTCATGTATAATTTCTTTGCTCTCAAGAGTTTCATCCCACGATTTATACAAAGAAGTTACAAAAATTGCTAGTACTTTGTCATAGGATAAATCTTCATCAACATCAAATATTTTCTCCATAACAAGCTTATACATTTGATGATTTGACATGCTATATTCATTAAATATTTTACCCAATAATTCATCTAATGTATTTCCATCTATTGCCCGCAAACTCGCTATAAGCAACTTCAAATCAAGAAAACTCATATTTCTATATTTATCTGATGGTAAAATATCTCTAAGTGGTTGCTTTTCCTCACGCACTTCTGTATATATTTTTATCAATCTATATAGAATTGCCTGCACCCTTCCTAGGTGAATTATGTCATGACTTAACAATTCCGAGTTAAGTTGCTTATATCCAATCCCTCGATATATTTCCGCTCTTTTGAACGCTTCATATACATTTGGAAAACCACTATATTCAGCCACCATTTGATTTGTCGCAAACATACAATGCAATGGATTTTCAATTTGTACACTCCACTTCTCTGCGCATTTTTCAATAAATTCACTTACATTTTCTCCTGAACCATAATAAAGTTTAACATCCCCTCCACTACAATCAGAATAAATTGATTTTTGTACAACCTCGTCATTTCGAACTCTGTTTGCCACATCAATCACTTCAATATATGACCTACGATTATATTCCTTAAGCACAAAATCTAACTCTGGATGCAGCCGAGTTAAGCGTTCTCCAACCCCAGCATCATATATATTCTGAACCGAGTCCCCAAAATAAGCAATAAACACATCATGCTTTATCTGTTTTGCATATTGTTCAATAAGACTCATTATCTTTACAACAATGTCAGCCGTGTCCTGATACTCATCGATAAGAATATACGGATATTTATCAATGATTAATTGCCTCATCCTTGGATATCTCTCAATTAATTCATATCCATATTCCAAAAGTGTATCATGGCTAATGCGCATTTTATCTAATCGATCTCGATTATACATTGCGTCATAATTTACCACTCTATAATCTTTTTCTCCACTTTCTATTTTGCAAAGACAATCCAAATATCTTTTTCTCTTGAAAAGTTTATCTACCAACCCTTTGAATTTAGAAACATTCGATATAAGCTCCGCATATTGCAATCTAATTTCTTCTGGCATAGCCGCTTTAAATTCTGTAGCCTTTAAATTATATGCCATATTATACTTTTTTTTATTCTCCAGCATTAACTGAAAAAAACGTTCTTGAGCCGATGCGTCCAATGCTCTATATTTTTCATATTCTGAATTACTTAATAATTGACTATTAAGCAATTCTACCTCGCTATTTAGTTTTTCAATATGCAAACCTAACAAAGCCGATTTTTGACTGCAAATAATACTCCAAATTCTTTCATGAATAGTTGATATTTCCACAACATCGGAAACACCTAACTGATGCTTAATATGTTCTGCTGCCACATTAGTATATGTTATACAACCTATCTTTTGATTGTGATTTTTTAAATCATCATGATGAATACTAATAATGTATTTTAAGCATTGAATTAACGCATAAGTTTTTCCTGAGCCTGCTCCAGAATTAAATACAACACTGGTAAACGAATCACTGCATTCAAACAATTTATTCAAAGATTTCTTTTCATTCATTAAATCTATATCATTAATTTGAGATAAACCCATCAGCGTCCTCCTAATTTCTTTTCTATCCAATCAAGCCCATCTGATATATATTTAGGCAATCTAGGAATTCTTTCCTCTAACTCCTCATTGACAACTTTGTAAAGCAATTTACTAGCAAATTCACCTTTACATTTTTCCAACTTCATTTGCCACTTATATGAATTTTCCTTATTCTTTTCATATTCGGATTCTTCTCCGACAATACTCCTATATATATTAGGTTTCAGTTCTTTGAGCAATTCATTAGTAATCGCATTATCATAATTAGTTAAAATAAACGCCTCCTCAAAACTTGTAGCATAATACCCATTTACCTCTCCCTGATATGCCAAATATAAATTTTCCTTTTCTATATGAACTGGAATAGCTGATATCTCAGCCTTCCCATATATATCTATAATAGTTGCATTAGTTGTTTCTTTGTCAGCTAAACAACTAATCTGTTCATATGTTTTTGCTTTTTTACCCTCTTGCTTATCCGCCTCATCACTCTCTTCATTACGTTTAATATCTAAGTCTGTTATTATTAACACTGGTATTCCTAATGCTTCAATAAGCCTTTTGTACAAAAAGCCATGGGCCCCATTTATATTAAAAATCGAAATATAATGTTTTCTTAACCCTTCCATTTTTTCAATATAATACGGAATTATCATATCTTCCGCAAAGCCCTCTACAAATATTGCTGCATCGGAGAAAAACAACTCAGATACTTTGTATTTTATATGTTTCTTCAAAAATTTGAACGCCTCTGATTCTTCATCTTCATGTTCATTTGGCATAACTATTTTATTGTTTAAATTTGCAACAGCAGCATTCCGCTTATCCTCATATAAGTAGCAGATATTATTGAATGTATTATTACTATGAATTTTACTATTCAAAATATGTGACGAATGCGTTGTAATAATTATTTGACTATTCACATCTTTGTTTTTGCTAGAAAGCAATACACGAATTGCCTCATTTATATTCTTTATAAACAACTCCTGCATTTGTGGATGCATAAATGTCTCCGGTTCTTCTATAGATATCAGATTAATTTTGCTATTAAAGGAAGAATCAGGATATCTTTCCATATAATCCATAATAGCTGCTATAATCATAACCAAATTTGTATACCCTAATCCAAATTGATTTTCCGGGATATTGGCATCATCTTCTATATATTCGTATTTTATAAGGTCTCGCATTAACTTATCAAATGTAATATCTGCGCTTAAATCCACCCCCATACGCTCCATAGAAATCAATTCTTTCAAAACATTCCTAATAACGTCTGTATGATTTTTGGTAATATTTTCAGTCAAATCGTGATTGATTTTCTCTAGTTCCTTTGTCACTTCCTTTTTTTCTTTTTGGAAAATATTGTCATACCTGTAGTTGATAATCTTATTAAATGCATCCGTAAGGCAATGATCATTTTTTAGGTGATTAGCTTTGATGCATTGTAACTCCATTAAATTGGACAATTTAAAATCTACATCTATTTTACTCATATTCTTATCATAATACTTCAGTACATAATCTGTATTATGTAATAAATTCAGAAATTTTGAGAATGCGTTTTCATCTTTTCCTTCTGAAAATAATTCTTTCATCTCTAATTGAAAATATATAAAATCCTCAACTTCATACCTTATACATATATCTAATTCAGAATCTTCGATATCTTCAACCAACATAAATGGTATTAAATTAGAAATTCTATCATTACTATCTTCCTCTAAACCAACTGTAAGTACAAATTCTATATATGGTGCCCCCAGTGGAGGATTACAAACATCGTAACAATCTAAATATTCTTGTAAATATCTATAATTAAAATCATTTGCCCCAAAAGCATTATTATGATTTATCAAATTATCCAGTGCCGTAATTATTGTTGTTTTACCTGCATTATTTTTTCCTATAATCAACGTTGTATCCGAAGCAACATCTATCTCGTCACAATCATTTTGTACACTATTCTCCTCAAAATTATCGTTAATATCATCATTGTCTTGATTTAAAACAATTTTGGAACTAATAAATTCCACAATATTTTTCTCTGAAGAAAATTTTCTATAATTTGTCAATTTTAGTCTTTTTAAAAACATTCTCTATTCTCCTTTGCCCATTCAATAAAGATATAACCTTCTTGTCATCTACATAATCAGTACTACTGTCTATCATCTTCCGTAAAGAAGTATTCCAATGTATCCACAAACATATTTGCATCAAACAATTCTTTTATCTGTTCCCTGTTCATCCAAGCAACCTGTGCCACTTCATCCGTTGTAGCATTTCCCAAATCGACTTCTCCTTCATATTCAAACAGCCAAACATCCATAATATCATTAAAGATTTTTCCCTCAATGATTTTTCGTGTCTTTGTAAAAAGCACTTGTCCATTTTCCGGCATTAAATCAACGCCAACCTCTTCCTTTGCCTCACGAATTGCTCCCTGTAAACTATCTTCTCCCTTTACAACCGAACCACCTACACATTCCCACATCAAAGGATATGTTGGCCTATTTGCAGAACGCTGCGAAATAAGGTACTCTCCCTTTGAATTACGAATCCATACATGCACCACCAAATGATATCCATCTATCGGTAGCTGCCCTCCTCTTACATGGTCTTTTCCCAGAAGCTCTCTGTTCTCATTATACAAATCCCATATTTCTGCATCCGGCACATACTCCACAATATCCCCAAAATCTGCATGTAAAGTTTTGCAGATTTTGCTAAGAATCGTTAGGCTCACCTCTTCATCACGGCGAAGCTTTGTCATTGTATTAGGAGCAATTTCTGCCTTCTTACGCAAATCTGATTTGCTCATTTCTTTATCCACTAATAATTTCCATAATCTTTTATAAGATACAGCCATGGTAATTTCTCCTTTTTCTTTTCACGCTATCAAACAAACTTATCTAGCATCTCTACAATCTTTTCTCTTTCGCCACTACCATTAGTCATAAATCTCAGTAATGGAATTTCATACAACTCCATAATATGATTTTTCAACAAATCTCTTGAAGCCTGAACAGTATCCTCTTTATGGTATTCATATCCGTCAACCTCAATCGCCAACACAGGCTTTTTACCAATTCTGTTATAAATCAGAAAATCTAAATGTGTTGCTGGATTCATTGCATACTGACATTCCTGCTCATTTAATAGTTCTGGATTCTTAATCAACATATTCAACGGAAAATGACAAACAACATCCAAGCTTGAATACTTGTTAGCGGAGATAATGTCCTCTATCAATGAATACATCAGGTTTTCCGAATCATATTCTGATACTTTTTTGTGCTTCTGCAAATATACCCTTCTTTCCTCAGTATACTGCTTGTAAAGGTAATCAAAAATCGAATAAATCTTGCTTTCAGTAACCTCAAAATTATTATACTGAATATAATCAATCAAATCTGTTATATTGCGCTCTTTTGATTGCTCATTTCCAGTTACAACCAGCATCAATTTCTTTTTCGCTCTTGATACAGAAACATTGATTAAATACGGATCATCTGCAAAATCAGATATCTCATCATCCACAGTAGATATAATAATATTCTCTTTTTCCTTACCCTGGAACTTATGCACCGTAGCCGCATCAATATCTGTAATCTCCTTGCTTAATGCTTCTACCTGATTTTTGTACGGTGCAATAATTCCGGTTTCTTCCGGATTTGAAACATATTTGGGTATAATCTCATTTTTAATAACATCTATCTGGCGCTGACTATAATGGTTACGTTCATGATTTCCCGCTACCGTTTTTACTACCGATAAAACATCCTCTTCACCCTTATCCGTTGTCATAATAATCAATTCACCACGATAGAATTTCTGGTTACAGAAATTTATTATTTTTGGGTGACACCTATAATGTTCCCGTAACAATGTTTGTGTTACATTAGGCATAACATCCAAAATGGATTGCAGAAAACTGTTTGTATACTGATATCCTTCACTCACATTAAATCTGTCAAATATAGCTTTTGCTTTGGCCTTTATATCATCTGTAACAACATTAGGAAGTTGCTTGGTATCACCCACAATAACAACATTCCTTGCACAGGACAATGCCAACGCACCGGTTGCAATATCTACCTGTGATGCCTCATCCATGATAAGATAATCATACACCACATCTGAATTCAGGCTGTTTCTTGCTGAAAATGTTGTACTTAATATAACCGGATACTCAGCCAGTACATCGTATGGTTCCTTCCACAAATTATCTTCACTAAAAGTTTTTCTACTACTGTTACCTTCATATTTCCTTGCCAGTTTGTCTTTTAGGACAACCATTGACTGTTTGCATAAATCCTCAAGCAAATTCTTATTAACACTATTTGAATACTTTTCAATATCTGCAATTTCCGCAGACAACTCCGCCTGCTTTGCACGATAATACATTGCCTGAAAGGTTGTAATTATCTTTGAAATATCCTGCTTATAAATACTCCAATCGGTTACTCCATATTTAAATAAAGCTTTTATCTTAAACCAAAATCCTATTGCCGTTTTCTCTTCTGAAATCAACTGGCACTCCTGCCACAATACCATCCATTGCTTTGAAGATAGTTTTTTCTTGAACTTAATACTATCTATATGAACATCTGATTCTTTAACATATTGATTGAAATATTCCTGTTCAGTAACCAACTGTGAAAGTTCCTGCCTTAAACACGCTAATTTTTCCTGCTTAGCAAAAACACTTTTTAACTGACTGGATTGCTCTGCTATTTCCTTCTGCAAAACACTTGGATCTTCTCCCGTTTTCCACGACGAAAAATCGGGATAAGCGGCGTCCTGATGCTCAACAAATAATTTCTTATTTTTAGTACTTCCTAATGTCGCAGCAATAAAACCCAAATTGTATTTTAGAGAAGATAATTTTTCATATACGTTTTCCGTTGCCGAATTATTATTGGATACTATCTGTACCGTTTTCCCTTGCATTAATATATTGGCAATAATATTCAATATCGTCTGTGTCTTTCCTGTTCCTGGAGGTCCCTGTATAACACTAATCTGATTCTCCATGGCATTTTTTACAGCCTTATACTGACTGTTATTGCATCCAAATGGGAAAATCGGAATGTATTCCCGTCCTATTCTTTTTCCTTGCAATGATGATGGATTCAAATACTTTGCTAAAGCTACATCACTACCCACAAAAGAAATCTTGTCAAACCTCTTAGACAATAATTTTTCACCAGTTTCTTCATTCCTAATATTACTCAGACCGGCAATTTGCTTTATATATTCAAATACATTTGATGACTGACTCTGAGTAAGACATGATTCCACAATATTTAACTCATTGCGATGATAATCTCTTTCACTCCCATTGCCAAAACAAATATGCCAATAAGACTCATATCTGCTTCTAAACACATATATTGCTTTAACATCAAAAAACTCGCGTCCTTCTCTGCTAATACGATACATATCAGGATTTAAAACATCTGGCTCAGTCAATTTTTCCACATTCAAATATGCATAAGAGTATATTTTTCCAGTATTGAATTTTATATCCCATTTTTGAGTATTTCTATTGTAACCACATGACATTATTTCGGATGTCTTTATTTCACCCTTGATAATGACCATATAATATCGTGTATTCATCTATTCCTCACTACTTCTTATCCGCACGCTGATTGTCCTTGAATTCCTTCTCCACATAGCAATGTTCATGCTTACCAACCAACTTATCACCTTCAAAATCTAGTTCAATAATATATGGCATCCAGTCGATAATTCTTAGAAAATCTTCACATCCAAAACTGTTATCATAAAAATTCAATATAGTACTAAGGGCAGTACCATGGGTTCCTAAAACAATATCTTTATCCGTATTATCTGTAAAATCTCGTTTAGCGCCTCTATGTTACGATTTTGAACCATAGCAATGGATTCTCCACCCTCTTCATGATAATCATGGTCAGCCCAACGTTTCTGGAACATTCCGTGGTTGTTGCCATCAGGACCTTTTTCACGCTCCCTTAATCTCTCATCTGTTATAATTTCTTTTCCGAAAAAAGCTGCCGCATCTGCAATGGTATCCATGCTGCGTTTGTATGGACTACAATAAAACGCATCTATTTTCTTGTCCTTCAAAAATTCTAGTACAATTGCAGAATCTTTCTTGCCTTCTTCCGTCAAAGGTCTTGTTCTGTCTTCTTTCCAATCATGTTCCGGCTGTGCGTGACGCACGAAATACACTCTTGTCATACCGTGTCTCCTATCTCTTCTCAATAATCAAATGATGAAAAAATGCGATGTCTTTATATCCATCCATATCCGATACTCGCATCTCGATTTCCACCATTTTATCCTGCCAGTCAACATCCTTATGTATTTCCTGATTTTGTTGCATATCCCAGAAAGTTCTCATTCCCAGTGTCTTCGTAATTGCAAGTTCCGGACACCATTTTTCAATATCTGCATCCTCATAGTAACGAATTGCTCCGTACTTTGAAGCCATTCCGTCATTACCATCTAACAGACTATGGGCATGTTCAAAATCATTCAAAAGTACAACCATCTGCATAACCCGACCTGCACGATTATGTTTCACAATAGAAATCTTGCCATTAGGTTTTAAAATCCTTGCAAACTCCTTAACAATATCCTCTCTATCTTCGGCGTACTCCAAGACATTGTGACAGATAATCATATCAAAGGTCTCATTATCAAATTTATGCAATTCATCGGTACTACCAACAATTTGTGTATATTGGTTGTCTATCCATCGCTCTTTTATGCTATCTCCATCCGGTTCAATGGCTGTTACATCGTTATGCTCTGCCAGATAGTTTGCGGTTACACCTATACCACTTCCAAAATCAAGTATCTTCTTATCTCGAATTTCTCCTAATCGTTTCCATACAATTCTCTTCATGAGACATTCCCAAGGTTGTAAGTCTGTTACTTTATGCATCATACCAGCTCCATTTCATCTTCCATTTTTACAAATCCATATTTTTCATACAATGGCCGCCCCATATCTGTTGCCTCTAAGGCTATCTGCGACACGCCCTGTTTCCTCGCATCATTTACCAGTAAATCCAATGTATGAAATGCAATCCCCTGTCTCCGATATTCCGATGCTGTATACATATTCATAATATAAGCCTTTTTACCTGTTGGATTATGGTAGGTCGGCATAACCTGATAAAAACTCAATCCACCAGCTCCGATAAACTTTCCGTTATCATACACCAAATATGCAATATGCTCACCGCTTTCCAACGCACGCCTATAATAGGCATATGATTCTTCCTCAACAACAGACATATCCTCATCATCTGACAACTTATTTGCTGCACGAAGGACAATTATTCTTGTTCTTACCAATTCATCCAAGTGTTTTAATTGTTTGAACAGCAATCTCGTCCCATTGCTTATCATGCGGTTCAAGTTGCACTACTCCTCTTTTTAGTCCTAAGGACATAAAACACACCCCTCCTGACTTATCTATTCTGCCCTTCTCTTATAAATGGTTCCTTGATTTCTTTACTTAACAACCGACTATATGATTCTACCTTACGAAATGTGTTTCCTAACATTTCCCGTTTCCTGTATTCTCTAATAGCTTCCATATCAAACTCCGCATAAAAAATCCCCTCAGTTTTATCATCAGCCAGCAAAACTGTGTTATCAACACATTTTCCGTTTCTATCCCAGCAAATTGGACTATATGCGCAGGAACATCCAGCATTATCTCCATTCGGATTTGCCATAGCGACTGCAACCATATTTTCATAAGCTCTTGTCGAAAGTGCCCTGATTCTTGGTTGCATAGAACCGCAATCATTTGGGACAAGAATAACCTCAGCTCCTTTTAACATCAGTATTCTTGCACTTTCTGGGAACTCTCTGTCATAACA
>ENA-OQDM01000645-OQDM01000645.1-human-gut-metagenome-genome-assembly--contig:-NODE-645-length-19033-cov-1.457262_pt1 | contig 19033 bp, 17 predicted proteins | sample MGYA00242772_ERZ504605 | MGnify/ENA primary metagenome ERZ504605 (study PRJEB26092, sample SAMD00036348) | human gut metagenome | host: Homo sapiens | study: EMG produced TPA metagenomics assembly of... | reverse complement strand
CCTATGCGAATGTGGAAACCGGATGGACCGGGATGTGAATGCGGCGGTCAATATTCTGAAAGAAGGAAAAAGAATATATAAAAAAAATGTGCATAATAGCACAGAAAAGATCCGTAACCGGATAAAAAGAACCGCGGGACACGCGGGGATAGCCTGTTTTAGCTTTGCCCTGAAGGCAATCGAGCAGGAAGCCCCCACTTCAAAATCTGTAAGATTTAAGTGGCGGGAGTATGTCACCTGCAAAATAATAACCGAATCAGGTAAGCCTCTTGTGGAGGTTGCGAAAAGCAATAAGCAAAAATAAAAAATCAACAGTGAAAAGCAGGCAGATGATCACACAGAATCATCTACCTGCTTTTCGTTAAATTTATCCATCATTTCTTTGTGAGTTTTATAATTCTTCGGACTCATTCCAAACTTCTTCTTAAAAGCCTTGGAAAAACAAGCTGGTCTTCATAGCCCACATTATTAGCAATCTCTTTAACAGACAGACTGGTGCTGACCAGAAGATTGGCTGCTTTATGCATCTTATAATCAATGAGGAAGGTCTGTGCCGACATTCCAAGCTCTTTCTGAAAGGAACTGTTCAGATAGGCACGGCTGATTCCGATATTATCTGCAATATCAGAGATGCCGATTCCTCTTTGATACATATCTTTAATATATTCAATGGCAAGCTCCACGTAAACACTGGTGCTATAAGCATATTTGGCATTTTTTTTGTTCTGTGCAGACTGTTTTTCATGAAAGTCGGCAAGCTCGGCTAACAACAGGATCAGATAAGCCTGGCGCCTTAGATCATTGGCTTTGGAAAGCTGCTTATGATTCAGCATATAATCGATGTGTTTCAGGATTATTTTCTGATCCGGTGCAGGAAGTACTAATTGATTTTTGGAAAATCCACATTCTTTTACCATTGAGTGAGCTCGGATTCCGCGAAAACCAATCCAGGCATAAGTCCAGGGATTGGTTTCATCAGCACCGTATGTGACTGGTTCATTTGGATAAATTACAAACATCTGTCCGGGAGTAATGCTCCAGGTCTGACCTCCGGCAGAATAGAATCCGGTACCGTCCAGTACAAAATGGATGATGAACTCATCTCTTGGCATGGAACAGATATGTCCGGGCGGGCAGTGCTCTTTGCCCGTATGGATCAGACTGATATCAAGGGAACCCTCTTTCAGATTTTCAAGACAGCGAAAAGTAGCGCTGTCAGTATATTTTACATTTGGCATAGCGCAATTCCTTTTTCTATTTTCTTTGACTGCGGATATTATTGAAATAAAGACATAAGGACTGATATTCTGCAAATATGCATAAATTCAAGTCGTTGTTGACATTTTACCATAAATTCAGCGTTTTTTCCATAACGATTATGACATAAATCATTTCATTAGTCCATTTAAAAAAATAGACAAAAACGTATAATAAGAATCACAAGGAACACGTCGAAACGACGAATAAAGGAGGATGTATATGAGAAAAAACATGAAAAAACTCACAGTCGCAACAGTGATCGGTGCTATGACAGTTACTGCACTTGCACCAGTAAGCGCACAGGCGAAAGACAAAACTCTGACAGTTGCAATCTGGGATAACGGACAGAAAGCCGGACTTCAGGAGATCATGGATGAGTTTACAAAAGAGACAGGAATCAAAACTGAACTTCAGGTAGTAGAGTGGAGCAGCTACTGGACACTTCTTGAAGCAGGTGCATCAGGCGGAGACATGCCTGACGTATTCTGGATGCATTCCAATGAAGCTGTAAGATATATGTCCAATGATATCTTACTTGATCTGACAGACAAGGTTGCAGACAGCGACAAACTGGAAATGGACAAATTCCCGGAAGATATCAAAGAAATGTATCAGTGGGACGGAAAAACATACGCAGTACCGAAGGATATCGACACAATCGCTATGTGGTACAACAAAGATATGTTTGATGAAGCAGGAATCGACTATCCGGACGGAAGCTGGACATGGGATGAATTCTATGATATCGCAGAGAAACTTACAAAAGAAGACGGAAGCCAGTATGGTTTTGCGGCAAACCCATCTAACGAGCAGGATACATGGATGAACATTATTTACTCCATGGGCGGATGTGTACTGACAGATGACAACAAATCCGGTTTTGATGATCCAAACACTATCAAAGCAATGGAATTCGTTGACAAATGCGTTAAAAATGTAATGCCTCCTGCATCTACAATGTCTGAAACAGGTACAGATGTACTCTTCGGATCCGGCAAAGTAGCTATGATTTCTCAGGGATCCTGGATGGTATCTGCTTTCAAAGACAACGATTACATCAAAGAGCACTGTGATGTGGCAAGACTTCCGAAAGATGCTGAAACAGGAGAAAGCGTATCTCTTTACAATGGTCTTGGATGGGCAGCATCTGCAAACACAGATATGCCGGACGAAGCTTTCCAGCTTATTGAGTGGTTCGGTTCCAAAGATATGCAGCAGAAACAGGCTGACCTTGGTGTAACAATGGCAGCTTACGAAGGAATGTCCGATGGATGGGTTAACAGTGTTGACTGCTTCAACTTACAGCCATACATGGATGCAATGGACAACATCGTATTCAGACCACACACAAATGCAACACTTGCATGGTGGAACCCAATGTGTGAAGAACTGAAGAAACCATGGAATGATGAAGAAAGCATGGATGATGCATGCAAGAATATCGTTACTATTATGAACGATGCCATCGCAGAAGAGTCCTACTAATTAATATTCAACAAAGCCATTCATAAAAAATAAGAAACAGGAAAGCTGCCGCAGAAAAGATTCCGATCATGTGATAACCGCAGAAGTCACAACAGGTATGCAGATGTGCGGCAGTTTTCCATTCAAATCAGCAATAAAATTTTACGATAAGAAGGAGTGAGAGCCGTGGCAAATCCAAAAAAAGGTACCAGTCAGGCGCGGAATGAATTCATCTGGGGATGGGCGTTCATTCTTCCTACAATGCTTGGTCTGATCATCTTAAATATCTATCCGATTTTTAAGACCATTTATGAGAGCTTTTTCAAGACCGGAGATTTCGGTAAGGGAAATATTTTCATTGGTTTTGATAACTACGTAAAGCTGTTCCACGATGCGGAAGTATGGCAGGCATTATTAAATACGTTTAAATATGCCATTGTGGAAGTTCCGTTTTCCATTGCCATCGCACTTGTACTGGCAGTTTTATTAAACCGTAAAATGAAAGGCCGTGCTGTTTACAGAACTATTTTCTTCCTGCCTATGGTTGCTGCTCCGGCTGCGATCGCCATGGTATGGAGATGGCTGTTCAACTCAGAGTTCGGTCTGCTCAACCACATTTTTAATACAAAGATCAACTGGATCTCCGATCCAAGAATTGCAGTTTTTGCGATTGCAGTGATCGGTGTATGGTCCATCATTGGTTACAATATGGTTCTTTTCCTGTCCGGTCTGCAGGAAATTCCGAGAGATTATTATGAAGCAGCAAGCATTGACGGAGCAACTGGTGTAAAACAGTTCTTCCATATCACAATTCCGCTGCTTTCACCGACCATCTTTTTTGTAATGGTTACCCGTGTCATCGGTGCCATGCAGGTATTCGATCTGATCTTCATGGTTATGGACAGAAACAATCCTGCACTTTATAAAACACAGTCACTTGTTTACCTGTTCTACCAGAATTCCTTTGTACAGAATAACAAAGGCTATGGTTCAACAATCGTCGTACTTCTTCTGGTTGTGATTATGATCATGACAGTATTCCAGAACATTGCGCAGAAGAAGTGGGTTCACTATAACTAAGGAGGGATAATTATGTCAGCAAGAGATAAAGCAAACAGAGTTCTGATCCATGTTATCCTGATACTGGTATCTATTACCATGCTGGTTCCTTTCTTATGGATGATCCTGACAGCTTTCAAAACTATGACAGAGGCAACTTCTGTCAACCCGTTCGTAATCCTCCCGTCTACATGGAGATGGGACAGCTTTAAAGAAGTTATTGAAAATATGGATTTCTTACATCTGTATATCAATACCTTACTTCTGATCCTGGGTCGTGTTGTATGCGCGGTTCTGACAGCAACACTGGCAGGCTATGCATTTGGACGTCTGAACTTCAGGGGTAAAAACCTGATGTTCTCTCTGGTACTTTTCCAGATGATGGTACCTGGACAGATCTTCATTATCCCACAGTACTTAATGGTAAGTAAAATGGGAATGCTCAATACCATTTTTGCCCTGGTATTTCCCGGTATTGTTACTGCATTCGGTACATTCCTCCTCAAACAGGCTTATATGGGACTTCCAAAAGATCTGGAAGAGGCAGCACGTCTTGACGGATGTAACATCGGTCAGACCTTCCTGTTCATCATGGCTCCTCTGACACGTTCTTCCATGGTGGCACTGGGAATCTTCACAGCAGTATTTGCATACAAAGATCTGATGTGGCCTCTGATCTGTAACAAAGATGTAATGCCTCTGTCAGCAGCACTTGCAAAAATGCAGGGACAGTACACCAACAATTATCCGCAGCTGATGGCAGCATCTCTGCTTGCATGTATCCCGATGATCGTACTGTATCTGATCTTCCAGAAGCAGTTCATCGAAGGTATTGCAACATCTGGTGGTAAGCTGTAAGTTAAAAAAAATAAAAAGAAGAATCCGGGAGGTTCGGGACATTTCCCCTGAACTATACAGGCAGAATTTTGTTATACAACTGGAAAGAGAAGAATAACAGAAGGCTGCCTGAAACTGGATATCTGATTGCTGAATCATCTGTAAAGGTGAAAGTCAGGACAAAATCATTAAGATAGAAAAAGGAAGGGGTAATAAAAAATGAAACCAGGAAGTCTTTATGACAGGATATTTGGATTTTTAGGTCAGTTAATTGCATTGAATTTACTATGGATCGTGTGCTCTCTTCCTGTTATTACAGCAGGGGCATCCACCACTGCTTTGTATTATTGTACATTAAAACTCCACAAGGATGGAGATATCCGGGTATTTCATGATTTTTTAAAAGCTTTAAGCAGAACTTCAAACAGTCAACTCTGATCTGGATCCTGATGGCAGCAGTTGCAGTATTTCTTTATATGGAGAAAGAATCGTTGGTAACTATGCCTGGTTCCATGCCACAGATTTTCAATTACGTGATTCTGGCGGTATGTATTCCGTTGATTGCCATGCACTGTACATATTCCCGACAGTTGCAGCATTTGAAAACAAAACAATGACTTTGATCACAAACGCATTTTATTTTGCGGTTAAACATATAGGTTATGCGATAGCAGTGGCAGTGATCACGATACTGCCAATGACCATGACACTTGTAGATGCAAAACTTTTTCCGGTATATCTGCTGATTTGGCTGATGGTGGGATTTTCCCTGACAGCCTATGCAGATTCCTGGTTTATGTGGAAACTGTTCAAACCGTATTTCAAAGAGGACGAAGAAGAACATCACTATGTAGATACAGAACCGGATCAGTATGCTTTTTAACAAAAAAACAACAAAGAAATGAGAGGTACAGAGTATGGAATGGATTAAGTATCATGAGGCAGAAAAAGTATTTGACCTGAGAACAGAAAACAGCACCTATCAGATGCAGGTAAGAGAGTATGATACTCTGGTTCATCTGTATTATGGATGCCCGGTAGGGGATTCCCTGATTACGGACAGGATTGTATGTGTGGACAGAGGATTCTCCGGAAATCCGTATGAAGCAGGAAAAGACAAAACATTTTCCCTGGATACTCTGCCGCAGGAATATACAGCTTACGGAAACGGAGATTATCGTATCAATGGTCTGGAAGTAGAGCAGGCAGACGGCAGCGACACTGCAAATCTGAAATTTGAATCCTATGAGATCACAAAAGGAAAATACAGCCTGAAAGGTCTCCCTGCAATGTTTGCAAAAGAAGGTGAGGCAGAGACATTGGAGATTGTCCTGGCAGACCGTGTCAGCGGACTGAAAGCACATCTTCTCTACAGTGTATTCCCACATCTGGATGTGATCACCAGAGCAGTTCGTCTGGAACAGACTGGTGAGACACCTGTTACAGTAAAGAAAGCAATGTCTATGGAAATGGATTTTGAATATAGAGAAATGGATGCAGTTCATTTCTATGGCAGACATAACGTAGAACGTCAGATGGAAAGAACACATCTGGGTCATGCAAACTGGTCTGTAGGAAGTATTCGCGGCACTTCCAGTCATCATCATAACCCATTTGTAATCCTCTGCGACAGAAACACAGAAGAAACATATGGAAACTGCTATGGATATGCACTGGCTTACAGTGGAAACTTTACATTTGAGACAGAGGTAGATCAGGTAGGACATACCCGTGTGGTAATGGGAATCCATCCATATCATTTCGCATGGACACTGGAAAAAGGTGACACATTTGAAACTCCGGAAGTGATTATGTCATATTCCGCAGAAGGATTTGGAAAACTTTCTCGCATTTATCATGATGCATACAGAAACAACCTGATCCGCAGCAAATACGTAGAACAGCCAAGACCAATCCTCGTAAACAACTGGGAAGCTACCTATTTTGATTTTGATGCAGACAAACTGTATCATATTGCAGAAGAAGCCAGGAACATCGGCTTGGATATGTTTGTTCTGGACGATGGATGGTTTGGCAAAAGAGATAATGACTGGTGCGCACTTGGTGACTGGGAAGTAAATGAAGAGAAGATCAAAGGTGGACTTCCTGCACTTGCAGAGAGAATCCACGGACTTGGACTGAAATTCGGTCTCTGGGTAGAGCCGGAGATGATTTCCGAGGACAGTGATCTCTACAGAGAATATCCGGACTGGGCATTGAAGATTCCGGGACGTGCTATGAATCGGAGCAGACATCAGCTCAATCTGGACATTACCAGAAAAGAAGTCCGTGACCATATCATGAACCAGATTTTCAAAGTTCTGGATGCATGCAAGGCAGATTATGTAAAATGGGATATGAACCGCAGTGTAGACAACGTATTCTCCGCAGCACTTCCAAAAGAACGCCAGGGAGAGGTTTATCACAGATATGTACTTGCAGTATATGAAATGATGGAAAGCCTTGTGCAGAGATATCCAAATCTCCTGTTTGAATCCTGCTCAGGTGGCGGCGGAAGATTTGATGCAGGAATGCTCTATTATTCTCCGCAGATCTGGTGCAGCGATAACACTGATGCTATTGACAGACTGAAAATCCAGTACGGTACTTCTTTCGGATATCCGGTAAGTGCAATGGGGGCTCATGTCAGCGTATGCCCGAACCACCAGTCCGGCAGGATCACACCATTCGAGACAAGAGGAACGGTTGCATCATCCGGTACATTTGGCTATGAACTGGATCTGATGAAGATGTCCGAAGAAGACAAAAAGACAGCCAGAGAGCAGATTCTGAAATACAAAGAAATCGAGCATCTGGTACAGTCCGGAGATTACTATCGTCTGATAAATCCATTTGAAAACAACAACCATGTACTCTGGCAGTTCGTATCCAAGGACAAAAAAGAGACAGTTGTATGTGGCGTAAGACTCCACAGCGAAGCTAATCCGTATATCTATCTTTTCTATCCTCAGGGACTGGATGCAGATCTGCATTACGAAGACATTGCAACCGGAAAAGTATACACAGGCGCAGCACTGATGAAAGCAGGACTGCCATTACCACTGACAACAGGTGATTACCAGCCAATCAGATTTACATTTAAGGCAGTGGAGAAATAATTACCGAATCAAATAAGTTATCTGATTCAATTGTAGGCGACTGTTTGAACATAATAAAAAGATGAAAACCAGTAATTAAGTTTATTAATAGCAGATAAGCTTAGTTACTGGCTTTTTTTGTCCTTTGCCATCTATAGATATCAATCAATAAATAATCACAAAATTTTATATGATATATCTTTATAAGATGTTGTAGAATGATGTAAAATAGTCGTAGAATTATAAAAAACGAGGCAGGTAAAGAAAAATGAAAGAGAAAATCAAAAAAATGCCGGGAAGAATCAGAAATTATTTTTGCTCACATATGAGTGCGCAGGTTACAGTAACAGTAGTATTACTTCTGATTCTGGCAGGTCTGGTCCTTCAGATTTACGTAAAAAATCAATATTTTAATTATCTGCTCAGGAATACCAGATCAATGGAAGAATCCATGATTGAAACATCGACGATTAATATTGATGCAAATCTGAAGGATATCATCAGTGCTGCATGCAATGTAGGAGTTAATGAGACATTAAGAGTTCTGGTAGAAAACACGGAAGCAGACGGAATACTTCTGGCAAAAGAAAAACTGACATTGGGCAGCAGAATGGATGATATTGCTCATCAGATTGGAAGTGTTGTATCTATTGCGATTGTATCAGATGAAGGTCTGTGGCAGGAGTATGGGGTTTATTGGTACCAGACATCTTCAAAAGGAGTATGGGAAGATGGCAATCTGGATAAACTTCAGGAAATATATGAAAAGACCATGGCACTTCAGAAAGAGAAAGCAAATGTCAGGTACTATGTAGAGACAGATCCTGCTGTTCACAGTCAGTGGCCGCAGATAAGAATGGTACATATTGCAGTTCCGCTGATTGGAAAAACTTACAGTTATTCTCATGTGAAAAATGTAGCGGTCGTATCTTTCGATATGGGAGATATTCTGGAAAAAAGTGCTTTTGACAGAGTAGCTGATAAACCTCTTTCGATTGGATATATTGCAGATGAAAATAACAGAATCATTTACCATCCAAATGAAGAGTACGATGGAATGACAGTGGAAAGTTACAGAAAAACGCTGGACAGTACCGAGAATATCAGCAGATCATTAAAATATTTTGGATGGACAGCATATATTACCACGGATCTTGGAAAAATGCGTGCACAGGTTAACCAGATGTATACCAGAAGCATTTATGTATATCTGTTTTTGTTGTGTATCTGTGGATTTTTATGGCAGTTTACAATACGAAGAGTATTAAAACCAATTGATATTATACGGGATTCTATGCGAAATATTAAACTTTCCAAGAATCTTCCGAAGATAGAAGTAAAGGGAACCAATGAGATATGGCAGTTGGCTGGTTATTATAACGAAATGGCGGAAACTCTGGAACGACAGTACAAGGAAATACGTAGATATTATCGTGAAAAGAATCTTTCTATCCGTCAGAAAAATAAGGCAGAGAAAGAAGCTCTGGAATCACAGATCAATGCACATTTTCTCTGCAATACACTGACTGCGATCAATTATAATGCGATAGATAATGAAGATTATGAGGTAGCAGATCTTCTGAAAAAGCTTTCTAATATGCTTTCATATACATTCTCAAGGAAGCTTGTGTCAGTAAGTCTGGGGCAGGAACTGAGATGGGTAGAGCAGTATCTATATCTGCAGAAGTTCAGGCTTATGGATGTGTTTGACTATGAGATTGAATTTCAGGAAGAATACGGCGAATGGCCATGCTGTAAACTGTTTATTCAGCCATTTGTGGAGAATTCTATCCTTCATGGTTTTGAAGGAAGAGAAAGCGGGGGAATGATCCGTATTACGGGTCACATTGATGGATCCAGATTCCGTCTTTGCATTGAAGATAATGGATGTGGAATGAATGAAGATACAGAGAAACTGATGCAGCAGATTCTTATGGAAAAGCATACTTTGGATTTGGCAGGAACAGGAATCGGGATTCAGAATGTAGTGACAAGACTGCGAATGTATTATGGAGAAGAACTTTCTGTAGTTTTGGAATCAGAACCTGAAAAGGGGACAAAATTTACTTTCTGGCTTCCAATACCAGAGAATCCGGAGAAAGATATAGAGTAAATAAATGTAGCAAAAAAAGTAACAGAGGAGGTCTTTATACATTGAGAATTTTAATTGCAGAAGATGAGCAGAGAACCAGACAGGGATTAGTAAGGGTTTTGCAGAGCCTGAGGGATGAGTATGAGATTGTGGCACAGGCATCTAATGGAAAAGCAGCGCTGGAAATGATTCTGGAACAGAAGCCGGATGTGGTTTTATTGATATCAAGATGCCGTTTATGGACGGGCTTTCAGTAATAGAAGCTGCCAGAGCTCAGGGAATTAAGGCAGAATTTGTGATTGTAAGTGCATATGCAGATTTTGATTTTGCCAAGCAGTCAATTTCTCTTGGTGTAATAGAGTATCTTCTGAAACCTCTTACAAGAGATGAGGCAGAAGCAGTACTGAAGAAAATTGAGAATAAGATCAGTGGAAAAAATAGCTATTCCCGCAGAAAATCCAGAAATTTGAGAGATAAATATCCGGATGCCCACCCTATGATTCTGCAAGCTCTGGATATCATACAGAGTGGATATGCCGGAAAAATAAGCCAGAAGAAATTGGCAGAAGATCTTGGGCTGAGCCAGGAATATTTCAGTTATCTTTTTGGAAAAAATATCGGAGAAAATTTCAGCACTTTTCTAAGGGAGTATAGAATTGAACAGGCACAGTATATGTTGAGGGAAGAAATATGTGATCAGAGGGATGTTCCTTATCAGGTAGGATTTTCCGATTCTAAATACTTCAAAAAAGTCTTTCGCGAGGTGACAGGAAAGAGTCCATCTGAATATCTGTCAGAAATAAAAGAGTAAAAATATAAGAAATATATGGAAAATATCCTGAAAATCTTAAAATATTTCCTTAATCTTAAAATATTATCCGTACAAAATTCCTTTTTCCATAAAATCTTGGGTTATGCGGTGGAAATTTGAATGGTAAAATATATACAACAAAACAACAGAGAGACGACTTAAAATTGTGCAACTAACCAAAACAAAATTCAACTAAGAAGGAAAAAGGGAGGAAAAAACATGAAAAAAACATTATTTACAGCAACATTATTGGCGGCTTCGCTGATGGCGGCATCAACTGTACAGGCAGCTCCGCAGGAAGTTACAATGTGGCATTATTTTGATCAGAAGCCAGAGCAGGAAATGCTCGCAGACATGGTTGAAGAATATAATTCTTTACAGGATGACATTCACATCAATGCAACATTCGTATCCAGAACAGAGTTAATGAACCAGTACACAGTTGGAGCACTTTCAGGAGAACTTCCTGATATCGGACAGGTAGATTCACCGGATATGGAATCCTACATATCTCTCGGAGTATTCGAAGATATCACTGATGATCTAGAATCATGGGGAGAACTGGATCAGTTCTATGATGGACCATTAAGCTCCTGTAAAGACCCTGATGGAAAAGTTTACGGACTTCCACAGAATAGTAACTGTCTTGCACTTGCTTGCAATATGGATCTTCTGAAAGCAGCCGGATATGATCATATGCCGCAGAGTCTTGATGAGTTCAAGGAAATGGTTGCAGCAACAACAGATGCATCCAATGATGTATACGGATTCGCAATGTGTGCAGTATCTACAGAAGAAGGAACATTCCAGATCCTTCCATGGCTGAGATCTGTACAGAATGGAACTGGCGTTAATGTTGATAATATTACTGCTGATTCTGCTGTAAATGGATTACAGACACTTGGAGATTTTGTAGCAAACGGATACATGAGTAAAGAGTGTGTAAACTGGACACAGGCAGATGCATGGAATCAGTTCTGCGCAGGAAAAGCTGCATTTGCAGAATGTGGAACATGGCATCTGGCACAGACAGATGCAATCAACGGAGCATTTGAATATGACTTTACACTTCTTCCAACAGGCGACGAAGGAACCTCTACATCTACAATCGGTGGTGAGAACTTTGGTGTCTGCAAAGGATCAGAAAACAAAGAAGCATGTGCTAAATTCCTTGAGTGGCTCTGCTCACAGGAAAACGAAGCAAAATGGGCAGCTGTAGGCGGAAAGATTCCTACAAGACAGGATGCGACAGCTGAATACACATTTGAGCAGGATGGATTTAAGGTATTTACAGATGAAATGAATTATGCGCAGGCTCGTGGACCGCACGCTGAATGGCCATCTATTTCTGAAGCGGTTTATACAGCAACACAGTCTGTAATCGTAGACGGAACATCTGCAAAAGACGCTCTTGAAACAGCAGCAGCTAAAATTAATCCAATCGTAGAAGAAACTCCTCTTCCTGAAAGCAACTAAAACTAACAAATAGGGAAGGATGTGGCTTTAATGGCAGCAAAGTCTAGGACTATGGCGCAGCAAAAGACGAAAGAAGCATACTGTTTCATTGTACCTGCATTTATTTATATGATCCTTGTGCTGGGATACCCGATCGTTTATAACATTATTCTCAGTCTTAAGGATGTAAATGTAAAGAACCTGAAATCAGGAACTTCCGTATTTGTCGGATTACAGAACTATATTGATTTATTCCATGATCCGACATTTCTTCTGGTTCTGCGCAATACATTTATTTTTACAATAGCTTGTCTTATTTTCCAGTTTACCATCGGATTTGCATTTGCGATGTTTTTCAATCAGAAATTTAAACTCGCAGGTCCGATCAGAGGTCTGATTCTTGTCAGCTATATGATGCCAATGGCAGTAACTGGTCTTCTTGGTAAAAATATCTTTTCCAATGCAGGTCTTATCAATGACCTGCTTGGAAAAATCGGAATCAGCGGTCCGGAATGGCTGGTTAACACCAGCACAGCTCTGATTGCAGTAATTATTATGAACTGCTGGGTAGGTATTCCGTTTAATATGCTCCTTCTTGTATCAGGACTTACAAGTATTTCACCGGATGTATACGAGAGCGCATCCATGGATGGAGCAAATTGGGGACAACGTTTTCTTTTTATAACTCTTCCCCTGATGAAAGAGTCAATTCTTGCAGTACTGATGTTAGGATTTATCTATACATTCCGTGCATTTGACCTGATGTATATCATGACAGCCGGAGGTCCGTTGAATTCAACAGATGTGCTGGGAACATATTCTTATATGTTATCATTTACACAGTTTAACTTTTCAAAAGGTGCGGCAGTTGCAATGGTACTGTTTGCATGCCTGTTCCTTATTGGTCTGTTCTATCTGAAACTGTTATCAAAAGAAGAGGAGGAAGGCTGATATGGATAATATGACAGGTGCTGAAAAGGCAAAAGAGATCAGAAATTCGATATTTGCACTTCTTATTGCATTTATCTTCTTATTTCCGATTTACTGGCTGATACAGATTTCATTTAAGTCAGATGCAGAAACATTTGGAAAGGTTCTTACCTATTTTCCACATGATTTCACCTTTGAACCGTGGCTGGAAAACTTAACAGATAAAACGTTTCTGATATCTTTGAAAAACAGTTTTCTTAATGGACTTTTGACAATGGCAATTGCTCTGGTACTCGGTGTCCCGGCAGCATATGGAATGGGAAGATACAGAGTAAAAGGTGGAAATGTTTTCCTTCTTACATTTCTGATTTCACAGATGCTTCCTCCATCCCTGACATTGACCCCAATGTATCTGATTTTCAGTAAATTGGGCTTTCTTGGAAATCATCTGACAGCTCCGGTTGCGATTGCAGCCAGTTCTATACCGTTTGTAATTGTAACATTGAGACCTTATTTCAGAAGTATTCCGGTATCATTGGATGAGGCCGCAAGACTGGATGGATGCGGATCGGTAAAAGCATTTCTTATGGTTATGCTTCCGGCAGTAAAAACAGGAATTATTACTATCATGGTTATTTCATTCCTGAATGGATGGAATGATCTGGTATATTCAATGACATTTAATGTTGCAGAGACAATGAGACCTTTGACAGCGAATATTTATAAATTCCAGAGTGCATATGGTACAAGATGGAACTGTATCATGGCATATGGTGCAATACTGGTACTTCCGGTAATTCTGATGTTTATTTTCTTACAGAAATATATTGTAGGCGGTCTTGTCGCAGGTGCAGTAAAAGACTGATAAACAAAAGTTATTATTATAAACAAGTTCAGCGAATTAGAACAAAACAGATAAAACTGCAGTTCCGATTCGCTGAAACTCCATAAAGAGTAAGAATAAAAAGGAGAAGGACGAAATGGCAAATCAGGAAGAAGTAAGAGATGTATATGGGTATTTTGAACAAAAAGGAAATGCACTGTGCTATCGTTATGAAGCTGAACGGGTAAGAATTGAGCCATGGGGTGCTGACAGTTTTCGTGTACGTGCATGGAAAACAGCAGAGATGGATCCGGCAGATTGGGCGCTGACCACACCGGAGAAAGAAGTTACACCGGAAATTGAAGTTCGTGAGGATGGGGCAACTATCTGCAATGGTAAGATTCGTGCAGAGATCAATTTGATTGGTAAAATTGCATTTTATAATCAAAAAGGAGAACTTTTACTGGATGAGTATGTCCGCAACAGAAAAGATATGTTCGGAAATACCTGCAGTTCTCTTGAAGTGGAAGCCAGAGAATTTAAGCCGATTACAGGCGGCGATTACAGACTCACTATGCGTTTTGTTTCTACACCCGAAGAAAAAATTTATGGTATGGGACAGTATCAGCAGCCATATCTTGATGTAAAAGGTGCAGACCTTGAATTGGCTCATAGAAATTCACAGGCCAGTGTTCCATTTATGCTCTCCAGTCTTGGATACGGATTCCTTTGGAACAATCCTGCTGTAGGACGTGTAAATTTTGGCAAAAACATTACAACATGGGAAGCGTTTTCTTCCAAAAAACTGGATTACTGGATCACAGCAGGTGACACACCGGCTGAAATCGAAGAAGCTTATGCAAATGCAACAGGTAAAGTTCCGATGATGCCTGAATATGCAATGGGATTTTGGCAGTGCAAACTTCGTTACCAGACACAGGAAGAACTTCTTGAGGTAGCAAGAGAATACAAGCGTCGTAATCTTCCGATTTCTGTGATCGTAGTTGACTTTTTCCACTGGCCTATGCAGGGTGAATGGAAATTTGACCCGACATACTGGCCGGATCCGGATGCAATGATCAAAGAACTGAAAGATATGGGAATTGAACTGATGGTTTCCATCTGGCCGACAGTAGATTACAGAAGCGAGAATTTCAATGAAATGAAGAGTAAAGGTCTTCTGATCCGCGTAGATTCCGGATATCCGATATCCATGGATTTTCAGGGAAATACACTTCATTACGATGCAACTAATCCGGAAGCACGTGAATATGTATGGGAAAAAGCAAAGAAGAATTATTATGATAAAGGTGTAAAAGTATTCTGGCTGGATGAAGCAGAACCGGAATATACAGTTTATGATTTCGAGAATTATCGTTATCATCTCGGACCGGATATTCAGGTTGGAAATATTTATCCTGTTATGTATGCAAAGACATTTTTTGATGGAATGAAAGCAGAAGGACAGGAGAACATTATCAATCTTCTCCGCTGCGCATGGGCCGGTTCACAGAAATATGGTGCACTGGTCTGGTCCGGAGACATCAAATCTTCCTTCCCGAGTATGAAAAATCAGGTTGCAGCAGGTCTTAATATGGGAATTGCAGGTATTCCGTGGTGGACAACAGATATCGGCGGATTTTTCGGAGCAAATATAAATGATCCGGAATTCCATGAACTTCTGGTCCGTTGGTTTGAATATGGATGCTTCTGTCCGGTTATGAGACTTCACGGATATCGCTGGCCGCTTCAGCCTCAGTATGGTACAACTGGTGGAGCTACATGTGTATCAGGAGCACCAAATGAGGTATGGAGTTACACAGATCAGGTTTGTGAGATTCTGTCAGATTATTTGAGATTAAGAGAGCGCATGCTTCCATATATTACAGAATTGATGGAGGAGGCTCATGAAAAAGGAACTCCTGTTATGCGTCCGCTGTTCTATGACTTCCCGGAAGACAAAGAAAGTTGGAATGTAGAGACAGAGTATATGTTTGGACCAAAAGTTCTGGTAAAACCGATCACAGATGCAGATGCACGTGAGACAGATGTATATCTTCCTGGTGGAGCCTCCTGGACAAATGCATGGACAGGTGAAACCTTTGAAGGTGGACAGAAAGTACATGTGGCAGCACCGATCGAGCAGATTCCATTGTTTACAAGAGATGGTTACAAACTGCCGATGAAATAAAGAAGTTTAAAGATCAGGAGGGTGTCGCAGAATTATCGAGGGATAATTTTCGACACCCTTTTAAAGAACATTTAACGGTGTCACCGCTGATCCAAATGGATGATAAAGGAGAAGAAAAAATGGGAAAAGCAGCAAATTCAAGTATTTCTCTTAAACAGATTCATGTTACAGATAATTTTTGGAATAAATATGTGCATCTGGTAAAGGATGTGATTATTCCTTATCAGTGGGATATTCTGAATGATAAACTGGAAGATGTAGAAACCAGTCATTGTATAGAAAATTTCAAAATTGCAGCAGGAGAAAAAGAGGGAGAATTTCAGGGCGCCGTATTTCAGGATACGGATGTTGCAAAATGGCTGGAAGCAGTTGGTTTTGTGTTAAATTATGAAAGAGATGAAAAGCTGGAAGAATTGGCTGATGAGACGATTGAACTGATCGGACGTGCACAGCAGCCGGATGGATATTTAAATACATATTTTACGATCAAAGAACCGGATGGACGATGGAGTAATCTTATGGAAGGTCATGAGCTTTATACAGCAGGGCATATGATCGAGGCAGCAGTAGCATACTATGAAGCAACCGGAAAACGTAGATTCCTGGAAATTGTATCAAAATTTGCAGATCTTGTCTGCCAGACTTTCGGATCGGAAGAGGGAAAAATCCATGGATATCCGGGGACATCAGGAAATAGAACTGGCACTTGTAAAGCTTTACCGTGTAACACGTGAGAAAAAAATATCTGGATCTGGCAAAATATTTCATAGATCTGAGAGGTACTGGCAAAAATTATTTTCTGGAGGAGGAAAAGAGACCGGGACATAAGCGTATTTTTCCGGATTTTGTAAATTATGATACCATGTATGCGCAGGCACATAAACCGGTAAGAAAACAAGAGGACAGCAGAAGGACACGCTGTAAGAGCAAACTATAATGTATTCTGCAATGGCAGACCTGGCATATGAATATCAGGATAAAGAATTACAGCAGGCATGCCGAAACTTGTGGGATAATATGGTGCACAAAAGAATGTATATTACAGGAAGTGTTGGATCTTCTGGATTCTTGGAACGATTTACAACAGATTATGATCTGCCAAATGACAGCAATTATTCTGAGACATGTGCTACGATTGCACTTGCTATGTTTGGAAAGAGAATGGCAGATATGGAGAAGGATGCTTCTTATATGGATGTAGTGGAACGGGCTTTATATAATACACTTTTATCAGGCATAGCTATGGATGGAAAAAGCTTTTTTTATGTAAATCCTCTGGAAGTATGGCCGGTAAGCTGTATGCCGAGAACTTCACGCGAACATGTGAAACCTGTCAGGCAGAAATGGTTTGGTGTTGCATGCTGCCCGCCAAACATTACCAGAACATTGGCATCTCTTGGACAATACATCTATTTCCAAGAAGAAAATGAAATTTACGTAAATCTGTATGTTGCAAATGAAACAGAAGTTACACTTAATGGAGTTCCGTTCAAAATTACGTTAAAAGGAAATTTCCCATGGGAAAACAAGATGACAGTTTCTGTAGATGGTGTGCAAGAAACTGAGGCGATGATCGCATTCAGGGTTCCGGCATATGCAGAGAATTTCAAAATTTTGAGAAACGGTAAAGAAGAGAATCTGACAGAAGACCATGGATATATTAAAATTTCCGGAAAAATGTATAAAGAAACATTTGAAATAAGTTTTGATGCAGAGCCAGTATTTGTTCATGCAAATCCACAGGTAAGAGTTGACAGTGCAAAAGTGGCAGTAGTAAAGGGACCTCTGGTTTACTGTGTGGAAGAAGCGGATAACGGGGAGAATCTTTCTTCTGTTATGGTTAATACTGATCAGAAGATTGAAGAAACATATGATGACGAACTTCTGGAAGGATGCAGTGTACTCCATATAACCGGCAAAAAAATTTCAGAGAAGGGTTGGAATGAAGGAATATTGTATCAGAACAGAAAAGTAGAACTGGAAGATGTTAAATTGACACTGGTACCATATTGTTATTGGGGAAATCGTGAAAATGGAGAAATGCTTGTGTGGATGAAGGAACTTTTTTATATGTAATTCGCTGATAAAATAAAGGAAAAATAAAAGGAGATCGCAGAAAAATATGTGGTCTCCTTTTGGTTCTGTTCAGTATTTGTTTGATTATAGGCTGACAATTATTTTTTCTTTTTGGAATTATGCTCCGATTCCGGATTCATCCCGTCGATTATATGCTCGATCATCATCTTTTTTACATAAACATCAAAGCTTAACAGACAGATAAAGGAAAATCTTTTCAGGTTCGCCTGATTCTTCTTCATCTGCGTCCCCCGAAAGTATCCCTGTTGCTGTTTTGTATTTGCGCAGAAGGTCTTTTTTCAGGGATTCAATCTGTTCCTTTTCCATGCTGAAAACTTCATTATAAATATAAGTCATATCTTTCCCAGTCATGGATTTAAAATATTCCTGCGTGATTGGTGTGAGCAGAGTCTGGATATCATTGATGGAAAGAATATTCTTGAAATAGTAAATAAAAATCAGCATCAGCACATGTTCTTTGGAATAACGTTTCTTCTCAGGCGGGGGAAGGAGCTTATTCTTTGCATAATTGTTGATCATAGTCTTGGTGAGAATCTTGTCGTCTGCGTAACGTTTGGAAGAAACGAGCTGTTCTTCCATAAAGGTTGTTACCTGATCCATATATAAATCAATATTTGGGATGTCTTCCGGTTTAATATAGTCAATCCTGGATACACTTTCCAGAATGCTGTTTATCATGTCTTTATCATCGATTGTCATCTTTTATCACCTCTGTTCCTTATTATATAGTTTTAAATACTACTTGTAAATGTTTTTTTTACTCATTACAGAATTTATATCCGCTTGAATAACTGCGCGTCGCATTCTCGTTACTTTAGCCTGCAAATAAAAAGTCAATACTAAAATTGAAGAAAGTTAAAAAACTTTACAGGTTAAAAATTAGGCATTAAAATAAGGCCACCACAACCAGTGCTGG
>ENA-OQDM01000639-OQDM01000639.1-human-gut-metagenome-genome-assembly--contig:-NODE-639-length-19146-cov-3.493980_pt1 | contig 19146 bp, 15 predicted proteins | sample MGYA00242772_ERZ504605 | MGnify/ENA primary metagenome ERZ504605 (study PRJEB26092, sample SAMD00036348) | human gut metagenome | host: Homo sapiens | study: EMG produced TPA metagenomics assembly of... | reverse complement strand
ATTAAAAAATAAAATTGAAAAGATGGCAGAAGCGGCATTAAAAACCGTTAAGCCAAACGGTCACAATCCACTTTTCGGCGATAGTGACGATACGGATATGAGAGATATTATGAGTAGATGCGCTCTTGTGTTTGGCAGATCTGATTTTAAGTATTACGGCTTTGACCGTTTGGACTTCAATACCGTGTGGCAGACAGGATACAAAAGTATTGAAAAATACAATAATATTGGTAAAATACCTCCGTCTTTTAATAATGCTTTTCTTGCCGACAGCGGCAATTACATATTAAGAGAAAATCAGACAAACACATCAAATTATCTGTTCTTTCATAACGGCTATACAGGTGCAGGTCACGCTCATGCAGACAAACTGCATTTTGATTTGATGATTAAGGGTAGAGATGTTCTCGTTGACGCAGGCAGATATACTTATCTTAATAATGCTCAAAGAAGATACATAAAAAGTCCCAAGGCACACAATGTTTGCTTGATTGACAATAAGCAGTATCTGAATGTGAGCAGCCAGTGGGAAACAAAAAATCCTGCTCCGGCTGTGCAGTATCCCTGTTTTGACAATGAATATTGCACGCTGATAGGTGGTGCGCATTTGGGCTATTTGAAATCAAGAAATGCGTTTGTTGAGAGAAAAATTTTTTATATCAAGCCTGATATTTATGTGATTGTTGATGTGTTCAAGGCAAAAGGCTTCCATACATATCAACAGTATTTTCACTTTGCACCGACAGGGAAAATAACTATTTCAGCTAACAATGCACAGTTTGACGACGGCATTGTGAAAGCAAATATGCACTTTGTTACTCCAAATGCAAAAATAAAAAAGGAGAACTCGATTTATTCCTCCAATTACAATGCGATTTGCAAAAATGATTGTATAAAATCAAGCTTTTTTGCACTTGGTAACACTTCTGCAATAACTGTAATTTACGGAAATACGGCAAAAAACTTTGTGCCTTATGATGTTTCCTTTGAGCAAATTAAAACAGCAAGAAGCGAAAAAATGCTTAACGCTTCAAAAGCGGCAGGTGTAGTAATAAAAACGCCGAAAAAAGAATACACGATTTGTCTTGCATTTAAGGAACTTAAAGAGCCGTTCGGCTGCAATAATAAAATCGGTTCGGGCACAATCAGCGTATTTGAAAACGATAAATTGATTTTTACTAAATGGTGAGGGCGTACAATGAAAAAAATTATAAAATATATAGCTGTAACATTATGTGTTATTATAATTTTAGGGATTTCCGGTACTGCAATAGGCGCTTATATTCAAGGCGGAATAGACAAATATTCACTACCTGATAATTTTGACAGCGCAATGCAACAAATAGATAACACAAAGCAAAATGATGAAGTCAGAATTATGACATCAAATCTTCTTGTTCATTACAAAAGCTGGGGTGGCTCCGATGCACGCCCGAGAGCAAAAATGTTTTTTGAAACAGTAAGTACATACCAGCCGGATGTAATTGGCGTTCAGGAGGTCAGCGGTCAGTGGTTTAACTGCCTTATGCGTAATAAGGGTAATTATGAAATGCTTTATTCTTTTTCAACAGGTGCGTTGATGAGAATGACTGCACTTATGTATAACAGCGAAACCTTAACCCTTATTGACAAAGGGCAAATAGCATATGAGCAAGGCAACGATTCAAGACTTCGCCGTGCTGTTTGGGGGATTTTTGAAAGCAAGAATACGGGAGAACGCTTTGCGGTTATTTCAACTCATTTTGACTGTATTCGTGAAAACGAAGAAGAACTTATGTACTCTTATATGGAATATCAAACAAAAAAGATTGCAGAAATATCGGCGGAGCTTAAAGAAGAATATAATGTTCCTGTATTTTCAATAGGCGATTTTAACACGAAAAACCAAGGCAAAGGCGTTGACCCTATAATGGATGCGCCTGAAATTTATGACAATCTGTGCAAAGAATTTACCGACACTCGACTTGTTTCTAAAGAAAAAGTCAGCGGTAACGCACTTGACGGTGCCGACGAACCGACTTGGGACCATATTTTCCTTGACGGCGAGGCAAAGATAGACAGATACGCAATCGTATCACCCGAAGCATTATCAACTATGTCTGACCACTATCCGATATTTGCGGATGTATCTATTAAATAATAATGAAAATATAAATTTTATATTGGGAGAAGTAGCATGATTGATTTTCCGTTACGCACAGATATTGTGAAAGGTATTGACCACAGCTATTACTATGAAGGTTACACAACTTTCAAGGCAGAAGAATTATAAATCGTTGCAGAAAGGGTTTTATTATTATTTGTCACTGCCTCTTATAGTGGGGTGCATTATATTTGAGTTATGATACTTCTCAATTTTCAAAAGCATCAAAAAAGCATCAATTTTCATCAAAAATTAAAAAGGCAAAAAGTAACAGCACTTTCAAATCCGAAAGTGCTGTTGTTATGTGGATTTTGAGGGAATGAATTTCGACACGCGGCTTAACTGAAAGCGTGCTTTTCGCTCCAAAACCGCGTGCTGGGCTTCGTCGCCGAGCGCTGCCGGTGGCAGATGCAGCGAGGCGAGGATGGCGCAGCGGTCAAAATATGGCGTATCGCCGCCATATTTTGGGCACCGCAAGAGGGGTTGCGAAGCAACTTCAAGTCCGTTTGTATATCTTAGGCAATCTTATAGGGATAATCATTGCTTTTGTTTTACGGCGATTGGGGTTCTTTCAGAGTAAATTTATTCTTATATCATCTTACCAGTAATACAGTCATATTGAAATTACTTAATCACAAAAAATTCAACATGCATGTTTTTTGAACCAAATTATGTTTTATTTATTGAGTGTTTGTGAAACTAAATCTAAATATGTATCAAATTACCTATAACATAATTTTCGGGTTTATCTGTTCCTCCCAGTAAAATCCATGGTTTAAGAATAAATGTTTCTCCATATTTGAGATAGCCAAATAGTGATGTGATTTTTTTAAATTTTTCCTCTTGTAGTAATCCCGATTTTATACTTGGATGATTGAATGCCTCGTCAAACAATTCATCTATATTTTTTGTAATCATATCGTTAGTATTGTATTGTGGCTGAAAATAGTACACGTATTGGTTGGCAACACAATACAAAAATAGATCACCAAATGCGGTTGCTACAATAGGAATAAATCTTTTATTGAATTTCCAATTCCAACTTTTAATTATATTAACAGAAGTATCGATATCCAAAATGCTGAAAATACCATCACCGTAGCTTCCAGCGGATAATTTATTCTTTCCTTTCGTAATATAATCAATCGTCGATTGCACTTGATAGTATTCGGTAAGTTTATATTCATCTGAAAATTTCATTTCTATATTCCTTTCGACTAAAAATGATATTTAAAGATGCCTATGGTTGTACAACAAATTAAAATTAACCGGTGAATCTGAAGGCAAAGAACTAACGACATCATAAATAGTATCCTGCCTATATCCATTTTGTCTTCAAATAGAACGGTTTACACCACTATCGCCATATGCTGCCATTCGGAATGGGTCGAGAGCAGAATGACTGACAGCTTGAAGCTATCCGGAACGGGAAGTTTATCCATAAGCATCAAAGTTTCCCAGTGGTACTGAATGGGTTTCCCTGCACTTTTTCTGAATCATGACTCAAATTCCACCATATCACCAGCCTACTCATCATAAGTTCTCATTGCCATTTTGATTCCAAGGCTAATTGTACCATATAAGTTCAAAATAATCTACTACTGTGTACCAAACGACAGGATTGCTCCCGAAAAATATATGATGTAGCTTTCAGATTACACCCGAAATGAGAAAAGCCGCCGTCTGTTGACGGCGACCCTTCTTATGCAATGTTAGCGATAAATAAGCTCGTTTGATACGACTTCCATAGCAGCACTGCGGATGTTGTTCATCCTCTGTACCCACAGCATTTGGTTTTCCGCTTTGATTGCTTCCGTTACGCCCTCCTTTTCGGAAAGCTGCTTTACCAGCCGAGAGAACATTTCTTCTGCTTGCCGGTCAATGTCAGCAAGGTAACTGTTCAACTTGCCGCTGGTAAGCAGAGAGGTATACAGCGCTTTGTGATGGCCTTTGAGGTATCGGCGATGCCGTTGTCCCCAGATACCAATGTGTACCTCAGGTTCCTCCGGCAGTTTCAGACAGGGCAGATAATAGTCCCCTTGCAGCTCATACCAAAGCCCGTTTTTCTCGTTATAAATGTACTTGTCCATTTTGTAATCCTCCAAATATGATTGATTTTACCTACAATCCAATCATTCCGGCCGATTACAAAAGCCAAAGGGAGAGGACTTCCTTACGAAGCCTCTCCCTTTTGGTGACTGTTTTTTTAGATATGGTGAATTTCCTGCTCCAAAGCATTTTTCGGCCAAGATTTTCTCAGTGCCGCATAGGAAATTACAAAGTTGGCGAGCCAGCCTGCCGGAACCGCAAGCCATACAAATGCAATGCCGAAATGCGGTGCAAAAATCAATGCCACCGATAAACGAATTGCAAGGTTGACCATATTTGCAGTCAAAAACGGGCGCATATTTCCAAGTCCGCGAAGAACACCGTCTGTTGCCATTTTGATACCCATAAATATGAAAAAGTATCCAATCCATTTCATATAATCACCTGACACTTGATATGCTAAAGCCGTTCCGTCTTTACCTAAGAAAAGTGAAGATATTTGAGTGTGCATCGTTTCAATAATTACAAATGCAAGTACGGCAAAGCATACATCTAACAGCAAAGCGGCGCGGTAGCCTTTTTTAATACGGTCAATTTTTCCGGCACCGAAATTTTGCGAAACAAATGGTGACACGGCATTCCCGATTGATACAAATATCAGTGAAAAAACATTTTCAACTCTCATCGTTGCCGCGTAGCCTGCGAGTGCTTGCGTGCCAAACGGATTTACAACCGCCTGCACAATCATCATACCGATTGATACCGTGGATTGTTGAAGAATAGACGGAACGGCGATTTTAAGCATTAAACGCAGTTCGCTTTTATCAAACCGATGAAACGGACTTGCGTATTTTCGCATTCGATAAAGAAAAATCAAAAGGGAAAGTACGGCAGAAATGCCCTGCGCAATAAGGGTGGCAAGAGCCGCACCGAATACTCCGAGTTTAAGACCGCCTACCATCCAAAGGTCCATGATGATATTCAATACAGATGAAAATATTAAAAGCCATAACGGAATTTTCGATTCGCCGATTGAAGTGAACATGGTTGAAAGAATGTTGTACATAAATAAAAACGGAAAGCCGGCAAAATAGATGCGCAAGTACAGTACCGCATCCTCCATTATATCCGCAGGCGTTTGCAGTATGCTCATCATCCAATTAGAACCGAAAAATCCAAAGATACCGAGAAATATGCTTAAAAGCAAAAAGCTGATTAACGAGGTTGATATGATTGTTTTCATCTTGCCGTAATTTTGAGCACCGAAATAACGGCTTACAAGCACGCCTGCACCCACGCCTGCACCGAGTGCAATGCAAATAAAAACATTTGTAAGTGCGGCACAAGCCCCGACGGCCGCAAGGGCAGAGGAGCCGACAAATTGACCGACGATAATTGAATCAGCCATATTGTATACTTGTTGAAAGAAGCTGCCTAAAATCATAGGCATCGCAAAAACAGTCAAAGCCTTGAGCGGCGGATCGGTTATTAAATATTCGTCCTTTGTCATTTTAATATTCTCCTGAAAAACACTTGCGTTATCCTTTTAATTTATGTATCCGTTTTCTTAGAATTGTAGCACAAAAGCAATGGTATATTTAAAAAGCCAAACAAGATACAGCTTCCTCAGTCTGCACCCTGTTCGGCTTACGTCTTTACTGAACAATCGCTCCCTGAGCGAACATTAGAAGTATATCATCGGCATAAATAAATGTCAATGAGTTATAGTCCTGAATAGCCTGACCGTTGATATTTAATAAGCAGTAAAAAATGTCGTTTTAAATATAAATCAGAACAGAAAACAGCACACAACCAATATCCGGTGTGTGCTGTTTCAGTCGGCATTTAGCCGCATATTATTTTATGACGCCGTTTGTTACCTTGAAAGCGATGTTTTATAAAAAGAATATAAAGCGGCGGAAATGAGGTTGTGTGATAAATCAGCACAAATTCCGAAAAAAGCCGAAAAAGGTGATACAATCAAGCTCATAAAATGGGCGGAGGAATGAAATGACAGCTGTTTGTAATAAAATAAAGTCAATAGTTGCATTTGCGGTTATTTGCGTTATATTGTCGCTGCCTCTCGATGCTTTTGCCTCGGGTGACAGCGACTTTGTGTATTATATTAGGAACGGAAAGGTTTGCGTAAGCGGCTACCGCGGAGTGAGCGACACGATTTTGGTACCCGAAAAAATTAAGGGCAAAACGGTGGCGGTGATTGACGATTACGCATTTTCGTCAAACGGAACCGTGGAATTTATCGGCTTACCCGATTCCGTCACCGCAGTCGGCAAAAACGCTTTTTCCGACTGCACGGCTCTGTCATATGTCAGCTTCGGCGCGAATTTAAACGAGATAGGCGACAATGCCTTTTCGGGCTGTTATTCCTTAAAAAAAGCAGAGCTTAAAAAAGGAGTTACATATATAGGCAAGGGAGCCTTTAAAGGGTGTTCGTCGCTTTCTTTCGCCGCAATTCCCGACGGAGTGGCATTTATCGGTGAGAAAGCCTTTTTCGGTTGCTCTGCGTTAGAAAAAGTTACGTTGCCCGAGAGCGTTACGGAACTTCATACAAGCGTGTTTGAAAATTGTTCGTCTCTTTCAAAAGCTGAGCTTCGCGGCGTAAAAACAATAGGGGATCGAGCGTTCTATAATTGTGCCGCACTTTCGGAGATAAGCTTTTCACCGTCTCTTAAAGAGATAGGGGCTTTTGCCTTTTCGGTAAATACATCTTTGGAAAAAGTTACTTTGCCCCCAAATACCGAGCTTGTTTCAGACGAAGCTTTTTCGCGTTGTACGTCTTTAAAAACCGTTACCGTTTTCAGCGAAGCTCTGAAGATGTCGGCTACGGCATTAGACGGATGTACCTCACTTTATGCAATATACGGAAGCTCCGCGTTTTCATCCGAAGCGGCAAGCGGCATAAGAAATGCAACAGTGTCTTTCGATTGTGTGTCCGAGGAGAAAGAAACCGGTGTTGTAAATACGGCAGTCGGTGTTACGGTACAAACGCTAAAGGAGATATTGGTATTCAAAGGAGTTATCGATGCTGCGGATGAATTGACCGTGTTTGATGAAAACGGCAATATTTTGCCTGTTATCGCCGTTGTCGAGGACGGTGCAGGTATTCGCATACGCAAAGGCAAAACGGATTATTATTACGTTGCGCGAGTGAATTTCGGCGATGTGAATTCAGACGGTAAAACGAACAGTGCGGACGCTGTTATAATGCTTAAATATTCGGCGGGCTTAACAGGCTTGTCTCCGATAAAACTCAAAGAGGCCGATTTAAACCGAGACGGAGCCGTAGATGAGAGCGACGCGGTTTTACTGCTTCGCAGGTCATGCGGTCTTATGGCATAATAAAAAGCATCGCTGATTCTTTTTGCCAAAATCGCGGTGCTTTTAATTATTTTGTATTTTCTTTCAGATATTCCAACAATACGTCTTTTCTGTTTTGGCACTTACCCTCTATAACGCCGTTAAGTAAAAAATCAAGCGAGCTTTTAATCTCTTTTCCCTCGGCAATACCGAAGGCCTTAATATCATCGCCGTTTACTGCGAGAGATTTTAAATTATAGCACTCGTTGTTTATCTTTATCTCCTCATAGAACGAACGCATATTTTTAAGCTTTTCGTCTATTGCGTGCGGATCGGCCTTTGCCATGTTATCGGCACGCTTGATTTTTATAAGGTTAAGGTATGCTTCGTCTCCGAGACTGCACATCATTTTTTTTGCCTGAATTTTGTCGCGCGGGGATTTCATGTCGTGTATCAAAACGAGCTTTGATACATCGTTTATTGTTTTATTGTCAAATTTCAGCCTTTTAAGAATGTCTCGCGTCTTTTTTTCACTTATCACAGCATGACCTTTGAAGTGCGAAGTGCCGTTTTCGTCAGTGGTTTTGGCGTCGGGCTTTCCGAAATCATGGAAAAACATTGTAAGACGCAAAATTCTGTCATTAAAATCTATTGCGTCTACGGCGTGAAGCGTATGCTCGAACACATCGTATTTGTGATATTTTGTGTGCTGCTCGCATTCTATAAGTGGGGCAAGCTCGGGAATAAATACCTCTATAACCGCGTGATATTTCCGTATAACGTCGGTTGCGTATTTTCCCGTGATAAGCTTTGTGAATTCAACCTGTAATCTTTCTTTTGACACATCCGACAGCAGACGCCTGTTTTTCAGTATGCTGTCCGATGTGCTTTTTTCTATTGTGAATCCGAGCTCCGCCGAAAAACGGACGGCACGCATTATTCTGAGCGCGTCCTCCGAAAAACGGGTGTCGGGGTCGCCGACGCACCGTATTATTTTGTTGTTCAAATCGCCTTTGCCGCCGAAAGCATCAATTATTTTATCGTCGCAATTACAGCAAAGCGTGTTTATTGTGAAATCCCGCCTTGAGAGATCGTCTCTGAGGTTATCCGAAAATGATACCGTTTGCGGATGACGGTGGTCTGTATAGTCGCCGTCTATGCGATAAGTGGTTATTTCGATCGGCATATCGTCAATTATAACAGTTACCGTCCCGTGCTTTATACCTGTCTCTATTATCCGTTCGCCGCAAAACATCTTTTCGGTTTCTTCGGGGCGTGCGCTTGTTGTGATGTCCCAGTCAAACGGGACTTTGCCTAGCAGACAATCACGAACCGCACCGCCGACGGCATAGGCTTCAAAACCGCTGTTTTTCAGCAGGCATATTGCCTTATTCACTTGTTCGGGGAGCTTTATCATAATAATTCCTCAAAGTATGCTTTTGATTTCTGAGAGACTGTCGATTCTTATATCCGCGCCCACATTATCATACCCCGTGCCGTTGTGGTCATACCAACAGGTGGTGATTCCGAAGCTCTTCCCTCCGGATATATCGGCGGTAAGCGAATCGCCTATAAGTATAAATTTTGATTTGTCGGTTTCGTGCAGCTCATTGAGGCACCGCTCAAAAAATTCCCGTTGGGGCTTTTGTATGCCAATTCTCTCCGAAACAAAAAGGTGAGAAAAACCGCCTATCATTCCGGCAAGTGTCAGTCGGTGCTTTTGCTGCTCAAACGGCCCGTTGCTTGCGGCACAGAGTATGTATTTTTTTGACAGATATTTAACCGTATCCACAGCTCCGTTTACAGGCTCGTGGCTGTCATATATCCCTTTTACGAATTCTTTTTCAAATTCGCGTCCGTCAAAAGTGATACCCATAACCGAAAAAACCATATTCCACCGTTTTTCGTGTATTTGATCCCTTGTGATTTCTCCCGTTTCGAGTCTTTGCCAGAGAGAGTCGTTGATTTTATGAAAAACCGACGGCATTTCTTTTTTGAAACCTACTCCGCAAGCTTTACAAGCGTTTGTCATAGCTTTTTCGGCACATTTGTTGAAATCCAAAAGCGTATTGTCAATGTCTATCAGAACATATTTAAACATATCGTAATCCTTCCTTCGTCATAATGAAATTATATGATATTCACTTAATATTTTCAAGTGTTGAGCCGCTCCTTTACTTTATTTAAAAAATACTATAAAATAATAAAAAATAACCTTTACGTGGTGATGATTATGGAGCAAAGTAAAATTGAGCGTATAAACTTCCTTGCCAAAAAGCAAAAAGGGGATGGGCTTACTCCCGAAGAAAAGGAGGAGCAGGCAATTTTGCGCCGCGAGTATATCGACTCTTTTAAAAGAAATCTTGTCGCAAATCTTGAAAATACGTATATCGTTGATGAAAACGGAAATAAACATAAGGTTAAAAAGCATACCGATGACGATAAAAGCTGACTTGAGCTGTCGGCTTTAGGCGTATTAGCCTAAATATCCGTTTGAAAAGGCAAATAACTTGACTTGACCGCTATATATAGTGTAAAATATATGGCGGTATTTTTCGGCAGGATTTTCCTGCGTGCATTTTTTCCGCCGCTCGGAATTTAAAAGGTGGTTTATTTAAATGGCAAAAAAAGCGGTATACAATGAAGAAAGTATTTCGCAGCTAAAGGGTGCTGACAGGGTTAGGCTTCGCCCTGCCGTTATTTTCGGCTCGGACGGTATTGAGGGCTGTGAGCACGCTGTATTTGAGATACTTTCAAATTCCATAGACGAGGCAAGAGAGGGCTACGGTAAAGAGATAACCGTGACCCGTTTCCTCGACGGCTCCGTTGAGGTTGTCGATCACGGCAGAGGTATGCCTATGGACTACAACGAAAAGGAGAAGCGCTGGAACTGGGAGCTGCTCTTCTGTGAGATGTATGCCGGCAGTAAATATAATACAAACAACGGCGGAACATACGAGTATTCACTCGGACTTAACGGACTCGGACTTTGTGCCACACAGTATGCTTCGGAGTATATGGATGCCGAGGTGCACAAAAACGGTTTTCGCTATGAGATACATTTTAAGGCGGGCGAGCCCGTCAGCGAGCTTCAAAAGGAACCGTACAATAAAAAAGATACCGGGACAAGAATACGCTGGAAACCGGATATCAAGGTGTTCACCGATATTGATATTCCTCTTGAATACTATCAGGAGACTATATTAAGGCAGTCGGTTGTAAATGCGGGAATAAAATTCGTTCTTCGCAATCAAACCGGCGAAAAGAGTTTTGATAAATACGAATACTGCTACGAAAACGGTATAGTCGATTATATAAAGGAATTTGTCGGCGACGATGCGTTTTCTTCCGTGCAGTTTTGGCAGGGTGAGAGAAAGGGCAGAGACAGAGCCGATTTGCCCGAATACAAGGTTAAGCTCAATGTTGCGCTGTGTTTTTCCAATAAAAAACAGCTTAAGGAGTATTACCATAATTCCAGCTTTCTTGAACACGGCGGCGCTCCCGAAAAAGCTGTAAAAAGTGCGTTTGTTTCGCAGATTGACAGCTATTTAAAAGCAAACAGCAAGTATTTAAAGAGCGACAGCAAGATAAACTTCCAGGATGTGGAGGATTGTCTTGTGCTTGTTTCGTCATCCTTTTCAACTCAGACGTCATACGAAAATCAGACCAAAAAAGCTATAACCAATAAATTTATTCAGGAGGCTATGACGGATTTTCTCCGCCATCAGCTTGAAGTGTATTTTATAGAAAACAGAATAGACGCCGAAAAAATTGCCGAGCAGGTGCTCATAAATATGCGTTCGCGCGTCAAGGCCGAATCCACAAGGCTCAACATTAAAAAGACGCTTCAAAGCGGCAACAGTATGACTGACAGAATCGAAAAATTCGTTGACTGCCGCTCAAAGGACGTTTCGGAGCGTGAAATATTCATAGTGGAGGGCGACTCAGCTCTCGGTGCCTGCAAGCAGGCGAGAGACAGTGCCTTTCAGGCAGTTATGCCGGTACGAGGGAAAATACTCAACTGTCTTAAGGCCGAATACCCCAAAATATTTAAAAACGACATTATAACAGACCTTATCAAAGTGCTCGGCTGCGGCGTTGAGGTAAGCTCCAAGGCAAATAAAAATCTGTCGCTTTTCAATATGGATAATCTTCGTTGGAGCAAGGTCATAATATGTACCGATGCCGACGTTGACGGTTATCAGATACGGACGCTGATATTAACGATGATTTATCGTCTTATGCCCACGCTTATAAAAGAGGGTAAGGTGTTTATAGCCGAATCTCCGCTTTACGAAATAACTTGCAAGGACGAGACCTGGTTTTGCTACACCGAAAAGGAAAAGCAGGATGCCCTTCTTGAAATCGGAGACAGAAAATATACCATACAGCGTTCAAAGGGTCTCGGTGAAAACGAACCCGAGATGATGTGGCTTACCACAATGAATCCCAAAACCCGTCGTCTTATAAAGGTTGAACCGGATTATTCACCCGAGGCTGTCGCCGATAAATTTGACCTTTTACTCGGCGACAATTTACAGGGCAGAAAAGATTATATTGCCGAAAACGGTGCTCAGTATATTGATATGACTGACCTTTCTTAACGTTATCACGGCAAATCAGGAGAGTCGGAAAATGGCTAAAAGAACCAAGAAAAACGAAACAGACCGAAATTCGGAGGAACTTAACATAAACGCTCATATTCTCGGTGCAGGCGAGGTGGTAGAGCAGCATATAACCGATACGCTTGAAGTTAACTATATGCCATACGCCATGAGTGTTATTATGTCGCGTGCCATTCCCGAAATAGACGGTTTTAAACCGTCACACAGAAAGCTGCTTTATACTATGTATAAAATGGGGCTGCTTCAGGGAGGCACTATAAAATCAGCCAATATAGTCGGCCGAACCATGCAGCTGAACCCCCACGGCGACGCGGCAATTTACGAGACGATGATTCGTTTGGCGCGCGGCAATGAGTCACTCCTTCACCCTTATGTTGAGTCAAGGGTAACTTCGGTAAATCGTATTCAAAAAATATGCAGTATGCGGCTTCGCGTTATACCGAGGCAAAATTAGCTCCGATTTCAGCCGAGCTTTTCCGCGATATAGATAAGGACACGGTCGATTTTGTACCGAACTACGACAATACCATGACCGAGCCCACGCTTTTGCCCGTTACATTTCCGTCGGTGCTCGTAAACGCCAATATGGGTATAGCCGTCGGTATGGCTTCAAATATTTGTTCGTTCAACTTGAAAGAGATCTGCGATACTACCGTGGCGCTTATAAAGGACCCCGACGCTGATATAACCGAAACGCTCAAGGCTCCCGATTTTATAGGCGGCGGTCAGATACTCTACGATGAAGATAAAATGAACGAGATATTCCGCACGGGTCGCGGAAGCTTCAAAATTCGCGCAAAGTACAGCTATGATAAAAAGAATAACTGTATTGATATATACGAAATTCCGGCGACCACCACTACGGAGGCGATAATCGATAAGATAGTCGAACTTGCAAAGGGCGGCAAGGCTAAGGAAATTTCCGATATCCGCGACGAGACCGATAAAAAGGGTCTTAAAATAACAATCGACTTAAAGCGCGGCACAGATGCAGACAAGCTTATGAAAAAGCTCTATAAAATGACTCCGCTCGAAGATTCATTCGGCTGTAACTTTAATGTCCTTATAGCAGGAACGCCGAGAGTTCTCGGAGTGCGCGAGCTGCTTTTGGAATGGATAGCTTTCCGTACCGAGTGTGTGAATCGCCGCGTCTTTTTTGACCTTTCCAAAGCAAAAGACAGGCTGCATCTTTTAGAGGGACTTCAAAAAATTCTTCTCGATATTGATAAGGCAATAAAAATAATACGCTCAACGGACGAGGAGTCCGAGGTTGTTCCGAACTTGATGATAGGCTTCGGAATAGATAAGATACAGGCGGATTATGTGGCTGAAATCAAATTGCGCCACTTAAACCGTGAGTATATTTTAAAGAAAACGGAAGATATAGAAAAGCTGAGAGCCGAAATCGAGGATATGGAGGATATTCTCGCAAGTCGCTCAAGAGTTAAAAAAATTATCGTAAACGAGCTTTCGGATGTCGTTAAAAATTACGATAAGCCGCGTCGTTCGGAAATAATCTACACGAGTGATATAGATGATGATTCGGAGCCCGATGAGGAGATACCGAATTATCCCGTCACGCTATTCTTTACCAAGGAGGGTTATTTCAAAAAGATAACTCCGCAGTCACTGCGTATGAGCGGTGAGCAAAAGCTAAAGGAAAACGATGAAATAATCGAGACCGTTGAGGCTGCAAACAATACCGAGCTTTTGTTCTTTACCGATAAGTGCCGTGTTTATAAAGCCAAAGCTGCCGATTTTGACGACAGCAAGGCGAGCGTTCTCGGTGATTATGTGGCTTCAAAGCTTGAGATGGAGCCCGATGAAAACGCCGTTTATATGGCGGTTACAACAGACTATAAGGGCTTTATGCTGTTCTTCTTTGAAAACGGCAAGCTTGCCAAAATAGACCTCTCCGCCTATGAGACTAAAACGAACCGCAAGAAGCTGATTAAGGCGTATTGTGAGAAATTCCCGGTAGTCAATATGTTCTGTGTGACTGAGGATAAGGAGTATGTTATGAAGTCCACCTCCGGCAGAATTCTTCTTCTCAATACCGGTGCAATAGCCGTAAAAACGACCAAGGATTCTATGGGCGTATCGGTTATGACTCTCAAAAAAGGGCATAGGGTATCTTCCGTAAAAGAGTATACCGATGGTGAGTTTGTAAAGCCTGCGAGATACAGGACGAGAACTTTGCCTGCCGCCGGTGCGACTTTGTCGGCTGACGATGTCGGCGAGCAGCTTTACACTTTAACAATAGAAAATCATTACCGTAGTTTCGAAATTTCGTTTTCGAAATTAGTATATTTTTTTGTTTTTGTGAGTCAACCGATAATGCATGAGTGTTGACTATGCATTTCGGATGTTGTATAATTCCGATATAAGTAAATGTCTGTTTCGGGGCTTAACGGAGGTTAATATGAAAAGACGAACTAAAATAATTTCGGCTGTTATGGCTCTCGCAATACTTGTATGCGTGTTCGCTGTACTTGCGACGTCGTTTGCCGTTGACACTTCTTCCGAAAGCGCATCCTTCAGAGTTGACGCTCAGATTATGGGCTATAACAGGGTAGAGGTAAAAATATATGCTCCGGCAGGGGCCGCGGGCGGCAGTTATACGCTTAAATACGATTCCTCATATTTGAGGCTCGCAAAGCCGGATGCGGATAAAAACGGCGAGCAGACGTCGGTTACTTCGTACGAAAACGGCGGTACGGCAATAACAAATTATAATTTTTCACAGGATTCTTTAAGATGCTCGGCAGCCGCACCGAAATCCTCTTCGACGGAGCAACTGTACGGAAGTTATACTTTTTATTTTGACGGCAACTATAAAGAAGGCAGCATATCTGTAACTGCATTTGATATTTACAGCGGAGACGAAACTCCAAAGCTTCTCGGCTCCGATAAAACCGCAAAATGTGACTTTGACGTAAAGGCGGCTCCCGCGAACACAATATCGCTGAAATATATAGGAGATAAATATTACTATATGGTTAGCGGCAAAAATGATACTTCATACAGCGGGCTTGTAAATTATTACGGCACTTATTATTATGTCGAAAACGGTGTGCTGAACTGGGATTACTCAGGTCTTACTAAGTATTATGGTACTTGGTATTATGTCGAAAACAGTGTTCTTAATTGGAATTATACGGGTCTTACAAAGTACTACGGTACATGGTATTACGTCGAAAACAGTGTTCTTAATTGGAACTATACGGGACTCACGAACTACTACGGCACATGGTATTACGTCGAAAACAGCGTCTTAAATTGGAACTATACGGGGCTCACAAACTATTACGGCACCTGGTATTATTGCGAGGGCAGTGTGCTTAATTGGGATTACACCGGTCTTACAAAATATTACGGCACTTGGTATTACGTCAAAAAGGGCGTGCTTGACTGGAATTATACGGGATACACCTATTATTACGGCACGCGTTACTATGTCAGAAACGGAATTCTTGCGTAATACGCATTGTATTTGATTGTTTCTCGCTTGCTTAAAGACTGCTGCATACAAAATATTGCAAAACCGTTCATTAATTTGAACGGTTTTGTGTTTTTTAGAGAAATGTGTCAATGCAACACTTTTGCATAAAAACTATTGCAATTATATACTGATTGTTGTATAATTCGAATAAGCGGCAGGGCTTTATGCCGTAAAAATCAGGGAGGATATTAAATTTATGAAAAAATTCAAAAAGTTGATTGCGGTTGTACTGACTGTTATTCTATCGCTGTCTGTAATGTCGGTCGTCGCTTTTGCATCTACTACCGACTCACTTAAGCGAACGGATGACGGTACTTGGCTCTATATGGAAAACGGTAAACATAATGCCTACTACACAGGCCTTGTTAAGTATTATGACACTTGGTATTATGTGGAAAACGGCAAGCTTAATTGGAATTATACCGGACTCACTAAGTATTACGATACTTGGTACTTTGTAGGAAACGGCGTTCTTAATTGGGATTATACCGGACTTACTAAGTACTACGATACTTGGTATTATGTTGAGGATAGTGTCCTTAATTGGAATTATACCGGACTTACTAAGTATTACGATACTTGGTATTATGTTGAGGACAGTGTTCTTAACTGGAATAAAAACGGCCTTTATAATTACTACGGCAATGAATGGTGCTATCTTACAAACAGCCAGATCGACACTTCCTATACAGGACTTGTAAATTATTATGGCACATGGTATTACGTAGAGGAGGGCTTCCTCAATTGGGACTATTGTAGCCTTACAAATTATTACGGAACATATTACGGTGTGGTAAACGGGGTTCTTGACTGGAATTTCTCTGGTGTTTTAGATACGGCACTACCCTTTATTATGTAAGAAACGGCGTTCTTGATTGGAACTATAAAGGCAAGGCGATGTATTGTACGGGCAAAACATACACCTTCAGAAACGGTGCCGCCATAGATTATGATGGCTATGTTGCCGACGCCGCACAGGCTCTTGCCCTCATAAAATATTATGAGGCTAAGGGGGGTAACACAGTTACATTGGTAGAAGCCGAGGGAATGCCGGATGATGTATACAACGGTGTGGCTGTTACAGTAAAAATAAGAAGTAACGACGGCTCGGAGGAATACTATACCGCTATTACCTGTAAGAACTTCCAACAGTACACAAACCTTATAGGAATTATGGAAAACGAGGGAGACGGTTATCTGTATGTGATTGTTGTAGCCGGCAACCATAACGAGGAGAACTCGGTGGTACTGTCAAATGACGCGATATTAGCTTATCTTGACGGAATGGATTCTTTTGCCCTGTTAAATCCAATTAGTGTAAAATAATATTTTATGATATCGGATATAAAGCCGTATCCGTCCGCTGAAATATTTAATAACAAATACAGAAGAAGGTCTGTCGGTTAAACCGACAGACCTTCTTCCGAGTTATTTATTTAATAATATTCGTTGGCGGATACGGCTTTATATCCTGCCGCGATAATTAAAATTTATCATGCTTTACTTGCATTTAACACATAATAAGTGTTTATACCATAAAAATAATTAATAACATCATCAAGTGTCAAGCCAACAGAATTTTCTGTTTCTAAGTCACCCGATATACGTTCGGTTACAAACAGAGTACCGTCGCCTATATTTTCTCTGACGCCGAGAAACTTCGGAGTTTCAAAATAACTCTTGGTAGCAATATAAGTACGATAGTCTTCTGTACCATCATTATGTTTTATACTGAATGTAACTGCCACACCGCCGTAAGGGCCAAGGTCGGGTAAACCCTGCGCACTTAAGATTTCAATCTTAGTGTCATCATTTAATTCGCAATATACTATAAGTTTAACAAGTTGTGCGGCGTCGGCAACATAGCGTCATAATCTACCGAAACTCCGTCTTTAAAGTTATATATTTTGCCCGTGCAATACTCGGCTTCTCCGTTAAAGCTGCTGTCAAAAACGCCGTTTCTTACATAGTAAAGAGATGCACCGTATCTTAAGGCTCCCGAGTAGTTCCAATCAAGAATACCGCCCTCTACGCCGTAATATGTGCCGTAGTAATTTGTAAGGCCGTAATAATTCCAATTAAGGAAACCATTTTCAAGATAGTACCATGTACCATAGTAATTGAACAGTCCGTTATAACTGCTGTCAACCAGCCCGTCTACAAGATAGCACCAATTATTACCGTAATAATTATAAAGTCCGTTGAGGCTTCGGTCTACCGCACCGTTTTCAACATAATAGATGTTGTCAACATCGTCAGTGTCAATAACGAAACCCGAAAAGCCCCAATCGAGTACACCGTCTTTTACATAGTACAAAGTACCGTAGTAGTCGGTAAGACCTAGGAATTCCCAATTAAGAACGCCGTCCTCAACATAGTACCAAGTGCCGTAATATTTTGTAAGACCGGTGTAATCGTTTGAATAAACGCCTTTTTCTACATAATGCCAAACATCATCGACATAAACAAGGCTTGAATAATCCCAGTCAAGTATACCTTTTATGACATAATATGTTGTGCCGTAATACTCGGTAGGACCTGTATAGTTCCAATTGAGCTCGCCGTTTTCAACATAGTACCAAGTATCGTAATACTTAGTAAGTCCGGTATAATCCCAATTAAGGACGCCGTCCTCAACATAATACCAAGTGCCGTAATATTTTGTAAGACCGGTGTAATCATTCGAATAAACACCATTTTCTACATAATGCCAAACATCATCAACACAAACAAGGCTTGAATAATCCCATTCAAGTACACCTTTTATGACATAATATGTTGTGCCGTAATACTCGGTAGGGCCTGTATAGTTCCAATTAAGCTCGCCGTTTTCCACATAATACCAAGTGTCATAATACTTAACAAGGCCTGTGTAGTCGGCATTATGTTCACCGTTTTCCATATAGAGCCAAGTACCGTCATCCGTTCGCTTAAGTGAATCGGTAGTAGACGCAAAAGCGACGACCGACATTACAGACAGCGATAGAATAACAGTCAGTACAACCGCAATCAACTTTTTGAAATTTTTCATAAATTTAATATCCTCCCTGAATTTTACGGCATAAAGCCCTGCCGCTTATTCGAATTATACAACAAACTGTATATAATTGCAACAATTTTTATGCAAAAGTGTTGCATTGACACATTTCTCAAAAAAACACAAAACCGTTCAAATTAATGAACGGTTTTGCAATATTTTGTATGCAGCAGTCTTTAAGCAAGCGAGAAACAATCAAATACAATGCGTATTACGCAAGAATTCCGTTTCTGACATACTAAGTATTACGATACTTGGTATTATGTTGAGGACGGTGTTCTTAACTGGAATAAAAACGGCCTTTATAATTACTACGGCAATGAATGGTGCTATCTTACAAACGGTCAGATCGACACTTCCTATACAGGACTTGTAAATTATTATGGCACATGGTATTACGTAGAGGAGGGCTTCCTCAATTGGGACTATTGTAGCCTTACAAATTATTACGGAACATATTACGGTGTGGTAA
>ENA-OQDM01000635-OQDM01000635.1-human-gut-metagenome-genome-assembly--contig:-NODE-635-length-19238-cov-2.143792_pt1 | contig 19238 bp, 25 predicted proteins | sample MGYA00242772_ERZ504605 | MGnify/ENA primary metagenome ERZ504605 (study PRJEB26092, sample SAMD00036348) | human gut metagenome | host: Homo sapiens | study: EMG produced TPA metagenomics assembly of... | reverse complement strand
TTGAGAACAGCTATGAGCCAAACGGCCCGTTTGGTGCAAAATCCATCGGTGAGGTGGTCATCAACACGCCGCTGCCGGCCATTTCAGACGCCATTTACAACGCCATCGGCACCCGTTTCTATGAGCTGCCCATTACTCCGGAGCAGATTGCCATGGCCGCCGCTGAAAACCACAAATGATCGGGGAACAGCAGTTTCCGTTTCTGGCGGAAAAAGGCCATGTGGTCTCGCTGGTGGGCGGCGGCGGAAAAACAACGCTGCTGTATGCCATGGCCAGCCATTGCGCGCAGAAAGGTTGGCGGGTGCTGGTGTCCACTACCACCCACATCCTGCGCCCGGAAAACGGGCTCTGGGCAAAGACTGACGCCGAAATACAGGAACTCTGGGCCCGCGGCTCTTATGCCGTGGTGGGCTCTCCGGCTCCCAAGGGTAAGTTGACCGCACCGCCGGAAGCAGACCTTGCCCGCTGGATGGCACAGGCAGACGCCGTGTTTCTGGAAGCCGACGGTGCAAAGCATTTCCCGTGCAAAGCCCCGGCGGAGCAGGAACCTGTTCTGCTGCCGCAAAGCGACATCGTACTGGCGGTGGCCGGACTTTCCGCACTGGGTTGCCCTTTGAAAGAATGCTGCTTCCGGTTGGAACAAGCCTGCATGCTGCTGGGCGTTCTGCCGGAGGCCTGCCTGACCCCGGAACTTCTGGCTCAACTGCTGGCAAGTGAGCAGGGCGGCCGGAAACGGGTGGGCAGCAGGGCCTTTTATGCGGTGCTCAATCAGGCAGATACGCCGCAGCGCCAACTGCTCGGGAAGCAGACGCTCTGTGTTCTGCAGGAACGTTATCGTGTGAACGGCGTTCTGACACAATTTGAAGAGGGAGAACGTGCATGAGCAAGGATGAAAAAATCGTATTCTGTACCGGGGGCGGCTGCACGGCAAAGCTGGGTGCCGGTGTACTGAGCCGCATTCTGGAAAAGCTGCCCCGCGGCGAAAAGGACCCGAATCTGCTGGTGGGGTATGACAGCCGGGACGATGCCGCCGTCTACCGCGTTACAGAAGATCTGGCCCTGGTGCAGACGGTGGACTTTTTCCCACCCATGGTGGATGACCCCTATACCTTCGGGCAGATCGCAGCGGCCAACGCCCTGAGCGACGTGTATGCCATGGGTGGCGAGGTGAAAACCGCCCTCAATCTGGTGTGTTTCCCGGAAAATATGGACCTGAACGTTTTGGGCGAGATCCTGCGCGGCGGAGCCGAAAAGGTAGCCGAGGCAGGGGGCATTCTGGCCGGAGGTCATTCCATTGCAGACACCGGCGTCAAATACGGCCTGTCGGTGACCGGCCTTGTGGACCCGCATCATCTGTACGCAAACGATGCCGGCCAGCCGGGAGACAAGCTGCTGCTGACCAAAGCGCTGGGTGTGGGACTGCTGTGCACCGCAAACCGTGTGGGCGAGGCGGCCCCGGAACACATGGCAGCCGCCATCAGTTCCATGACAACCCTAAACAAGACCGCTGCGGAGATCAGCCGCCGGTATACTGTGCACGCGGCCACCGATGTGACCGGCTTCAGTTTTCTGGGGCATCTGCACGAGATGATGGGCGGGAAACTTTCCTGCAAGATCAACGCCCGCGCCGTGCCGGTGCTGCCGGGCGCGGAAAAGGCGGCGGATGACTTCCTGTACACCGCCGCCGGGCAGCGCAACCGCAATCATACCGGGCCTTTTGTCCGGTTTGAGGGCGTTCCGTTTGCTATGGAGGAAGTCTTGTTCGACCCGCAGACATCCGGCGGTCTGCTGCTGGCAGTGGACCCGGCGGAGGCCAGCGCGCTGGAGAAGGAACTGCAATCCGCTGGCCTGCCCGCGAAGATCGTGGGCGAGATCGTTCCCCGAACCGAAACCGAGATCACAGTAACATACTGACCTACCGAAAGGAGAAACGATTATGACTCATGTTGATGCAAGAGGAGACGCCTGCCCGCTGCCGGTCGTCAAGGCCAAGCGCGCTATTTCGGAGCTGAAGGGTGCCGGTCAGGTGGAAATTCTGGTGGACAACGAGATCGCCGTGCAGAACCTGACCAAGATGGCCCAGCAAAAGGGTTGTCAGTACAGCGCCGAAAAGCTGGCCGAACGGGAATACCGAGTGCTGTTCACCATCGGGGAGGCCCCGGCGGCTGAAGAGACCCCGGCCGTCTGCATGCCGGACGCCGCACGGATACCGTGGTGGCCATTGGCGCAAACACTATGGGTGCCGGGGCCGAGGAGCTGGGCAAGACCCTGCTCAAGGCGTTCGTGTTTGCCCTGACGCAGCAGGACAAACTGCCCAAGACGGTTCTGTTCTATAACGGCGGTGCATCCCTGACCTGTGAGGGCTCTCCCATGCTGGAGGACCTCAAGACGCTGGAATCGGAAGGTGTGGAGATCATGACCTGCGGCACCTGCCTGAACTATTACGGCCTGACCGAGAAGCTGGCCGTAGGCAGCGTGACGAACATGTATGCCATCGTGGAAAAGCTGACCCAGGCCGGGAACGTGGTCAAGCCGTGATCTATCTGGACAATGCTGCCACCACGCTGTACAAACCGCAGGAAGTGGACGCCGCCATTCTGGACGCCCTGCACACCGCAGGCAATCCCGGCCGCGGTGCCCATGAGCCGACCCTGCATGCTTCCCGGCTGGTGTATGCCGCACGGGAAGCGCTGGCAGAGCTTTCCACGCGCCGAACCCTGCCTGCATTGCCTTTACGGCCAACGCCACCGGCGCGTTGAACACCGCCCTGTGCGGGCTGCTGGGGCCGGGGGATCATGTCATCACCACCGTGTGTGAGCACAATTCGGTCCTGCGGCCGCTGTACCGGCTGCGGACACAGGGGGGCCAGCTCAGCTTTGCCGGGGTAGACGCCAAAGGCCGCCTGCAATATGAAAAATGGGAAGAGCTTGTGCGCCCAAACACCAGAGCGCTGGTCGTGACCGGAGCGTCCAATGTGACCGGCAACTGTACCGATCTTGCAAAGGCTGCGGCCTTTGCGCACCGGCACGGCTTGCTGCTGATCGTGGATGCCGCGCAGACGGCCGGAGCCCAGTCCATCGACGTACAGGCGCTGGGTGTGGATGTGCTGTGCTTCACCGGGCATAAGGCTTTACTGGGGCCGCAGGGCACCGGCGGGCTGTATGTGCGTCCGGGTGTGCAGATCGCGCCCCTTGTAGTGGGCGGCAGCGGCGTGCACAGCTATGACGAGCAGCATCCCGCCCAGATGCCCACCGCACTGGAGGCCGGCACCCTGAACGTGCACGGCCTTGCCGGGCTTTGCGCCGGAGTACAATGGCTTCTGACACAGGGCGTGGAAACGCTGGCCGCCCGCGAAGCTGCACTGGCTCGCTGTTTTTACGAAGAAGTATGCGGTATGCCGGGCGTGACTGTATACGGCGACATTGAGACCGCTCTGCGTGCGCCCATCGTCTCCCTGAATATCGGAGACGAGGACTCTGCCCGGGTGGCCGATATCCTGTGGGAGGACTACGGCATCTGTGTGCGGGCCGGAGCACATTGCGCCCCGCTGATGCACAAGGCGCTTGGCACGGTGGAACAGGGCGTGGTACGGTTCAGCTTTTCACACAGCAATACCATGGAAGAAGCTCTGCACGCTGCACAGGCCGTGCGGGAGCTGGCACAGGAGCTGTAAATGCGCACAAAAAAGACCTATATCGTGCTCTCCTTCCGCACAACGGTGGAAGCCATGGCCTGGGAGAAGCACTGCGCCACGGCACAGATCCCCGGGCGGCTGATCCCGCTCCCACGGGAGATCTCCGCCGGGTGCGGCCTTGCCTGGCGCATGACGCCGGAGGATTGGGAACACTGGAACAGCCTACTGGACCCGGCGGCTTACGACGCGGTGTCGCAAGTGGAGCAATGACGAACAGGAGAACATTTTATGAGCGCATTGGTTGATGCCCTGAAGAAAGGGCAGGTCACCGGAGACGGTACCCTTGCGGCGGTGCTGGATGGACCGGAGGCCGGCAGCCGGATGCTGCTGCGCGGCGGGCGCCCGGTGTGGCAGACCCACAGCAGCGGCGTATTGCAGCGCAGCCTTTCTCGTTTGCAGGAATGCACAGCCACCGGGTTTCTGGAACTGGACGGCACGCGGGTGTTTGTGGAACGATTCGGTGCGGTGCCGCAGATCGTTGTCTGCGGCGGCGGCCATGTAGCGGTATCGGTGGTACGGCTGGCAAAACTGCTGGGCCTGCCGGTGCTTGCTATGGAGGACCGCACGGAATATGCGCAGGACCTGCGGGATGCCGGAGCGGACACAGTCCTCTGCTTACCGTTTGCACAGGCACTGGAGCAGGTGCCCGGCGGGGCAGAGACCTACTTTGTGGTCGTGACCCGCGCCCATGCCTTTGATGTGGCCTGCCTGGAGCAGATCTTGCAGAAACCGGCGGCTTACGTTGGCATGATGGGCAGCCGGGGCCGGGCCGCACTGGTACGGCGACAGCTGCTGGAAGCTGGGGCGGATGCTGCACGGGTGGAAGCTGTGCAGGCCCCCATCGGACTTGCCATCGGGGCCAAAACAGCCGAAGAGATCGCGCTGTCCATTCTGGCGCAGATCGTGGAAGTGAAAAACGCCCGCCCTCAGACCGAGGGCTTTGCTCCGGCGCTTCTGGCGGCGATGGAGCAGGCCGCACAGAACGGCCAGCCTGCAGTTCTGGCGACGATCATTGCACGGCACGGCTCCACCCCGCGGGAGGTCGGCTCCAAAATGCTGCTCCTGCCCGATGGAACGACTGTGGGCAGTGTGGGCGGCGGCATCATGGAATACCGTACTCGGCAGGCCGCTGCTGAAATGCTGGCCGGGCATACAGCATCGGTGCAGACGGTCACATTTTCGGCCGACGGCAAAAACGAAGATGCCGCGGTTGCGGCCTGCGGTGGTTCCATGGAGCTTCTGCTGGAAATCATTCCGGAAGGAGGATCCATCGAATGAAACAGGATGCCTTGATCCTGGTGCGCGGCGGCGGCGACCTTGCTACCGGCACCATCCATCGTCTGTGGTCCGCCGGGCTGCGGGTGCTTGTACTGGAAACCGCTCACCCGGCGGCTATCCGGCGGCAGGTGTCACTCTGCGAAGCTGTGTACGAAGGTGAAACAACGGTAGAGGGCCTGAGGGCTGTTCGTATCGACACACTGGAACAGGCTCCGACCGTCTGGGCACAGAATGCGGTGCCCGTCCTCATCGACCCGGCAGGCAGCTGCGTGGCACAAGCAAAGCCGGATGTATTGGTGGATGCCATTCTGGCCAAGAAGAACCTTGGCACCACCCGTGATATGGCACCGCTGACCATCGCCCTTGGCCCCGGATTTACAGCCGGACAGGATGTGGATGTCGTGGTCGAGACGAAGCGTGGCCATCGGCTGGGCCGTATCATCCGGGAGGGCGCTGCCATCCCGAACACTGGCATTCCGGGTGTCATCGGCGGTTATGGCAAGGAGCGGGTCATCCATGCGCAGACGGAAGGCATCTTTCAGGATGTGCGAAAGATCGGTGACCTGGTGGAAGCAGGGGAGATCATCGCACAGATCCGGACGTCGGAAGGCAAATCCATCCCGGTCACCACACAGATCGGCGGCATCCTGCGCGGTCTGCTGCGCAGCGGCTACCCGGTCACTCCGGGGTTCAAGGTGGCTGATGTAGACCCCCGCCGGGAAGAGCTTTCCAACTGTTTCCTGATTTCGGATAAATCCCGCTGTATTGCGGGCAGTGTGCTGGAACTTGTCTGCGCACAGCTGTGGAACTAACAACAAAAAGCGCCTCTGCTCCGGATGGAGTGACCATCCATGAAACAGAGGCGCTTGCTTTTTTATGGGATCAGTTGCGGTAGCAGCGGTCCTGGCCGACCAGCCAGTCCTCACACAGATGCTGGGCTTCCTCCAGGCTGCGGCTCTCGCAGTCAAAAAAGGCACCGTGCAGGGAACGGTAGGAGTAGTGAACACGCGGAACACCGTTTGCGTCCTTGAATCGTTCGCAGCGTTCCTGTCCGGGCATCAGATAGCATTGTTCCATCGTTCATTTCTCCTTCAATCTTTTTGCTGCGGCGGCAGGGCACGCAACGCTTGCTATTGTATCACGCAGGAGAAACGTTTGCTATTGCTGTTTTACCCAAAGATACATTTTGTTTTTCTATGCGGTTGTGGCACAAAAAGGCTTGACAAGGTTTATTCGTGCAGGGCACGCTCTTCTTCAAGGGATGCATTCATCCCATGGATGCGGCCCAGACCATAGGCCAGCAGAACACTGCACAGCAGATTTACAATGGAAAACGTCTGCCCATCTAGGATATTGACAACGCCGATGATCAGATTGGCAAGGCAGATCAGCCAGAGCGATTTACCGATGCGTGCAAGATGCGAAATGCGGGAATCTATGTCCGAAAACAGGTCAAACGACCCGAGCTCGGCTTTGCGGCGGAAATAGACCCAGTTCACACAGCCGCCGACATATTCTGCACCGGTTTCTTCCACAAAGCTGCGATAGTCCCGGTCTGCATTCATCTCCATGCGGATGATGTATTCGCCCGGCTCACAGCGCACGAAGGTGTACGAGCAAAACGCTGCATGCTCCAAAGCCCAGCCTTCCGCCGCCATTTCGTTGAGCCAGAGTTCTTCCTTCTTGAAATCCCATGCCAGATAGACTTTATGGATGGTTTTGCGTGTGTTCATGGTCATTCCTCCTTCAGGATGCTCTCGCCGTTTGCAACCAGCTGCTGCAGCCGGGCAAGCTCATGTCTCAGGACTGCTAGACCCTCTGTGGTCAGCTGATATTCTTTTTTACGGCTCCCGCTTTCCATCGGCAGCTGTCGGATCCATCCTTTTTCGCACAGGGAGTTCAGCGCTCCATACAACGTCCCTGCGGCAAGGTGTACCCGCCCGCCGGAAAGCTGCTCGGTCTGCTGCATGATGCCGTATCCATGCTGCGGATGATAAAGAGAAAGCAGAATGTAATAGGTGGACTCGGTCAGGGCCATGGCTTCCATCGTTTCGATACCTCTCCGTTTCAATCGAAAGTCTCTATATCGTGTTTCGATATATCGTGAGAACATTATATCGTGTGACGATATAATTTGTCAAGTGCATTTTTGCAATATGGAAAAACGATGGAAGCTGGAAAAATATTTTGTGCAATTTTCATAGTTTTCTTCTAAGGATTTTGGTGGTACAATATAGCTATCGAAGCAGGCACATCAGGAGGAGCACATGGCAGAAAAGAACATTGAACTGGATAGTGTAGAGATCGCCGCGGCGGTCTTTGGCAACTGCGACCGGAACATCCGGCTGCTGGAAAACGAGTTCTCCGTTACGGCCGTCTGCCGGGCACACAGCTCCGGCTCTCCGGCGAACCGGCCAACGTAGCGGCGGCCAGCCGCGCGGTGGAAGGCATGCTTCTTCTGATCGAGAACCATACCCCGCTGGAGGATCAGACTGTGCGCTACTGCATCAGCCTGGCTCATGACGGCGCTGAGAAACGGGTGCGGGAACTGACCGAGGATTTTGTAACGGTTACGGTCAAAGGGCGGCCCATCCGGCCCAAGACGCTGGGCCAGAAGGAATACCTGAATGCCATCCGGAACAATGCCATCACCTTTGGTGTCGGCCCGGCGGGCACCGGTAAGACCTACCTCGCCGTAGCTATGGCCGTAAAGGCCTTCAAGGCCAAGGAGGTGTCCCGCATCGTGCTGACCCGCCCGGCGGTAGAAGCAGGGGAGAAGCTTGGTTTTCTGCCCGGTGATCTGCAGCAGAAAGTGGACCCGTATCTGCGCCCGCTGTATGACGGTCTGTTTGATATGCTGGGTGCTGAAACATATGAGCGTCTGGTGGAAAAACAGATCATTGAGGTGGCCCCGCTGGCCTATATGCGCGGCCGTACGCTGGACGACTCCTTCATCATTCTGGATGAGGCGCAGAACACCACGCCGGAGCAGATGAAAATGTTCCTGACCCGCATGGGCGTGGGTTCCAAGGTCGTTGTGACCGGCGATGTGACCCAGATTGACCTGCCGGAACGCACCCGTAGCGGCCTTGTGGATGCGCTGCATGTGCTGAAGCAGGTCAAGGGCATTGCCCAGTGCTATTTTACCGAAAAAGACGTTGTGCGCCACCGCCTTGTGCAGGAGATCATTAAGGCATACGACAGGGCTGCACATCCCGAAAAACAACCAAACCAGAAAGGAGAGGACTGATTCTATGTCCAATAAAGTTCTGATTACCAATTCCCAGAAGGCCGTCAAGGTCCCGTCCGGCCTCCGCATCCTGATCCGCCGCGCCTGCAACGCTGTGCTGGAGTTCGAGCACTTTGAGGCTCCGGCTGAGATCAGCGTGACCTTTGTGGACAACGCGGCCATTGCAGAGCTGAACAACCAGTACCGCAACAAGCCCATGCCCACCGACGTTTTGAGCTTCCCGCTGGGTGTGGATGGCAAATATGATGTGGACGAAAACAACGGCTGCAAAATGCTGGGCGATATCGTCATCAGCATGGAGCGCGCCCAGGAGCAGGCGACCCTCTACGGCCATCCGCTGCAGCGGGAAGTGGCATTTCTGACCGTGCATTCCATGCTGCATCTGCTGGGCTACGACCATGAGAACGGCGGCCTGGAAGCTATGCGGATGCGGGAAAAAGAAGAGGCCGTGCTGCTGCAGCTGGGCCTGCCCCGCACGGTGAGCTACACCGAATGATTTGCCTTTGATCCAACGTGCATTTCTGCACACAGCAAGACAGGAGTTTGATTTTGAGTAACACGACGCCCGTTCAGGGCCATTACGATACGTCATCGGTTTTTGTGGCGGTCATCGGCCGCCCCAATGTGGGCAAATCCAGCCTGACCAACCTGCTGGTTGACGAAAAGGTGGCCATTGTCACCTCCAAGCCGCAGACCACCCGTACCCGCATTACCGGTGTGATCACCCGCGGCCCGCTGCAGTATGTGCTGCTGGATACCCCCGGCGTACACAAAGCCCGCAACAAGCTGGGCAAGCGCATGGACAAAACCGCCAGCGATTCCATTGCCGACGTGGATGTTTCCATGATGCTGTTTGAGCCCTATGGTGCCCTGAATGAATCCGAGATGGTTCTGGTGGACATGCTGCGCAGCAGCGGCGGCCCGGCCATTGCCGTCATCAATAAGACAGACCTTGTCAAGGATGCCGCTGACCTGGAAGCCCGCAAAGAAGAGCTGAAGGCGCTGGGTGTATTCGATGACATCTACACGGTCAGCGTCCGCAACGAGGACGGCTGTGAAACGCTGTTCGATGCCTTGAGCCGCTACGCCGTAGAAGGCCCCCATTACTTTGATGATGATGCCTACACCGATATGCCGGAGAAGGAACTGGTGGCAGAGGTCATCCGTGAAAAGGCCCTGCTGTTCATGCGCGACGAGATCCCGCACGGCATCGCGGTGGTCGTGGAGCGCTTCAAGGAGCGCCCCGGCACCGATCTCATCGACATTGATGTGAACATTTACTGTGAGCGGGAAAGCCACAAGGGCATGGTCATCGGCAAGGGCGGCGCCATGCTGAAAAAGATCGCCAGTGCGGCCCGTGCCGACTGCGAAGAGTTTCTGGGCTGCCGCGTGAACCTGCAGTGCTGGGTCAAGGTGAAGTCGGACTGGCGGGATAACGAGTTCCTGCTGAACAATTTCGGTTTCAAGCAGAACAACGGCAACCGCTGAGCCTTTCCAATGCAGGGCGGGTTTTCCTCGGATAACGCCACCGCCGCCAGAGAACACTGACGGCAGTGGCGCTGCCCGGAAAGGAGACCCGGCCAATGGACGTGCAAACAAGCTGGCAGGCCTTTGCCTGCACGGGAAACATTCTCCGTTATCTGGAGTACAAACAGACACAGATGCCGGACGAGCATCCGGCAGGAGACACGGATCATGGAGACCTTTGTAACACTGGGTCTGGTGTTGAAAGAGACCCGCTATAAAGAATCGGACCGGATCCTCACGATCCTGACCCCGGGGCTGGGGGTAATCTCGGCTTCGGCACAGAGCAGCCTGCGGCTGAAAAGCAAATTGTTCAGCGCGTGCGGGCTGTTTTGCTATTCGGAATTCACGCTGGTGCCGGGGCGCAACATGTATACTGTGCGCGAAGCGGCCGTCAAGAATGTCTTTCACGGCATTTCTTCCTCCATCGAGGGGATGAGTCTGGCCATGTATCTGGCCGAAATGGCTGCCGCGTTGACCCCCACCGGACAGGAAGCTGAGCGGGAACTGCGTCTGCTGCTGAACTGCCTGTACATGATCAGTGAGCACAAGGCGGACCTGCGGGCCATCAAGGCCGTTTTTGAGCTTCGCACCATGAGCGAGTGTGGCTTTCTGCCGCAGTTGGTGTGCTGCCGCGACTGCGGCACCTACGATGCAGGCGATGCCTTTTATCTGGATGTGCAGGAGGGCTATCTGCTCTGTGCTGATTGTGCGGCCAAGGCTGGGAAACGCTGCAATCTGGATCGCAATGCACTGTTTGCACTGCGGCACATCTGCCTTGTGGAGGACAAAAAAATATTTTCGTTCAAGATTTCTGTGGGCAGTCTGGAAAAGCTGGCAGCCGTAGCGGAGCAGTATGCGCTAACGCATCTGGACAAGCCGCTGAAGAGCTACGACTTTTTAAAAACGGTGCTGCCCTGAGCAAAAGGATATTATGGAAACAAGCTACTTAAAAACATTAGAACTGGATAAGATCATCGCCCGTGCTGCGGAGGGCTGTGTATGTAAGGAAGCAAAGGCGAAGCTCCTGGCACTTGAGCGCAGTGTGACCCGGACGAGGTGCGCTATGCGCTGGAGCAGACGGATGCCATCAATACGCTGCTGATTAAGAACGGTTCGCCCCGTTTCGGCGGAGTGGAGGGCGTCAGTGCGCTGGCCGCCCGTGCGGTCAAGGGCGGCGTGCTTTCCATGGGCGAGCTGCTGATGGTGGCCGGTGCTTTGCGCAACTTCCAGAACCTGACCAACTGGTACGGTTCTTCGGAGCACGATATGCTCCCGACCGATGATCTGTTCTACGCGTTGTCCCCGGAGCCGGGTCTAGAACAGCAGATCTCCAGTGCGATCCTTGCCCCGGATGCGATGGCCGACACGGCCTCCCGCACCCTGAACGACCTGCGCAAGAAGATCCGCGCGACCGAAAACAGCATCCGCGACCGTCTGGAAAGCATGGTGCGCAACATGGACACCTCAAAATATCTGCAGGAGAGTGTGGTCTCCATGCGCAACGGCCGCTACGTTGTCCCGGTCAAGAGCGAATACCGCGGCGAAGTGAGCGGCATCATCCATGACGTTTCCTCTACCGGTGCAACGGTGTTTGTGGAACCGCAGGCTGTCGTGGAAGCCAATGCCCGCATCCTGCAGTATCGTGCCCAGGAAGCGCAGGAGATCGAGCGCATTCTGGTAGCCTTTACCGCACAGGTGGCAGCCATTGAGCCGCAGTTCCAGTACAGCTATCAGGCCATGCTGGACATTGATGTCCTGCTGGCAAAGGCGCGTCTGGCGCTGGAGCTCAAGGCATTCAAACCTGCAGTGCGCACCGACAATTCCTTCTCGCTGATCCGGGCACGCCACCCATTGATCGACCCACAGAAGTGCGTGCCGGTGGACATTGCACTGGGCAAAGAATATGATTCGCTCATCATCACCGGCCCGAACACCGGCGGCAAGACCGTCACCCTGAAAACGGCCGGTCTGCTGTGCGCGATGGCACAGTGTGGGTTCCTGATCCCGGCCGACGAGCGCAGCGAGGTCTGCGTGTTCGATGAGTTTCTCGTGGACATCGGCGATGAGCAGAGCATCGAACAGAGCCTTTCCACCTTCTCCGGCCATATGAAAAAAATCACCGGCATTCTGGAGCTGGCCATGCCGCACACCCTTGTGCTGCTGGACGAGCTGGGCGCCGGTACCGACCCTGCCGAGGGTGCCGCGCTGGCTGTGGCCATCATTGAAGAACTGCGCCGCCGCGGCGTGCTGCTGATGGCCACCACCCACTATGCAGAGCTCAAGGTGTTTGCACTGGAGACCAAGGGCGTCGTGAACGCCAGCTGCGAATTCGATCTGGAAACGCTGCGCCCGACCTATAAGTTGAGCGTCGGCGTGCCGGGCAAGTCCAACGCATTCCTCATCAGTGAGAAGCTTGGCATCCCGGAGCGGGTCATTGAGGCAGCGCAGCAGCATCTGCGGCCGAGGATAAGCGGCTGGATGCCGTTCTGGGTCAGCTGGATGATCTGAAATTGCAGCTGAAGGAAAGCCAGCACGAGGTGGAAGAGCTGAAGAACGAGGCATCCCACCAGCTGGAGGCTGCCCAGAAAAAGCGGGATGAACTGATCCAGCAGGGCGAAAACGAGCTGGAAGCGGCCCGCGCCAAAGCCCGTGCGCTGGCCCAGCAGGTGGAAAGCCAGGCCTATGCGCTGACCGACGAACTGCGTCAGCTGCAGAAGGACGAGCGTCTGAGCACCCAGCAGAAAGCCCAGCGTGCCCGTGAGATTGCCAAAAAGGAATCCGAAAAGCTGTTTATGGGCACCGAGGTGGTGCACAATCCGGTCAAGGAATTTGTGCCGCTGAAAGAGGTCAAGGTAGGGCAGGAGGTCTGCATTGCAGAGCTCAACCAGTTGGCCACGGTGCTTTCGCTGCCGGACAAGAACGGGGATGTTCTGGTACGGGCCGGCATCATCAAGACCAAGGTTCCGCTCAAGGGGCTCAAACAGCCGGAAAAGCTGGTCAAGGACCCGAAACCGCAGACCAAGGCACAACAGCGGTATTCCCGCCTGACCGGCGACGCAAACCGTCCGAATGGCCGCGTGGAGCGGGTGCACCGCAGCGCCAAAATGGAGTGCAATCTGCTGGGATTGACCGTGGACGAGGCATTGCCAGAGGTGGATTCCTTCATCGACCGCGCCATTCTGAACGGCCAGACAGTAGTCTACCTGATCCACGGCAATGGCACCGGCGCACTGCGCACTGCCATCCACAAGCACCTGCGCGGCAACCGCATGGTCAAGAGCTTCCGTCTGGGCCGTTACGGCGAAGGCGAAAGCGGCGTGACCGTCGTGGAGCTGAAATAAGGGGTCATTTCAAAGCCTGCCCGCTGCTTACGGGCAGGCTTTTTTGCTTGCACTGCAGAAAAAAACCGAGTATACTCGTATTATTATAGGAAGTTTATCTGGACAGGAAGTACATATCATGGCAGAACGTCGCAAGCCCACACACCAGAAAAAGAAGCGAAGAGCGAAACGGAAGGAGAGTTCTTTTCTCCGAACGGCCCTCACACTCTGTTTCTGTGTGCTTGCCTTTGTTTTTTCGGCGTTACTCTGGCGAGAAGCATTGCGGGTTTCTTCACAAGAGCAGGGAAGTGTCTCTGCATCCGGGGAGGCGTTTCGGCCGCAGGTGGGCGACCCGCCGTATCGTGTAGCCATTGATGCCGGGCATGGCGGCAACGACCCGGGCGCAAGGGGAGTGGTGGAAGAAAAAGACATGACGGCCGCCACGGCCTCCGTGCTGCTTGCATGGCTGGAGCAGGACACGAATTACATTCCGCTCCGGACGCGGGATGCCTTTGACCAGACCGCAACGCCTGCCGAGCGGGCAGCCGCCGCCAATGCGCAGGCCCCACAGTTGCTGCTTTCCATTCACGGAAACTCCGCCGCAAACGGTTCCAGTGCAACCGGCTTTGAGTGCTATCCATCTGTGCCGGGGCGCACATGGCATGCGGAGAGTTATTACTTTGCTCAGAAATTGGCAGAGGGGATGCAGAACGCCGGAGCGCACCTGCGTGGGCGCGGCGGCATCCGTTACATTTATTATCTGGAAAATGATCAGAAGCAGCTGGTGGAGAGTACCCATACCGAAGTGCGTGCAGAACGGAGCTTCACACTGCTGGAGGATGTAAACTGTCCGGCCGTGCTGGCGGAACAATGCTTTGTGACCAATGCGGATGATGTGGAACGCTTTGGCAGCGAACAGGGCTGCAAACGAACTGCGCGTATTTACTACGAGGCCATCTGTGCATATTTTGGCACCACGCCGCTGCCGGATGCAAACCAATGATTCTCAAAACGGGGAAGAGACGTTTCCTGTGCCAAAAATTAAAATGCCGCAACCCAAGTCATCAGGGCCTCCGGATCGCAAAAAACGGCGTGAAGGGAAGGCCTTGTTTTTTATGATATAAATTTTCGTATAATGCACGTTATGTGAAACATAGGGAAGTGAAAAAGCCCTCTTTTCCAGATTTTGGCTCTTTTGGCGTCCCGCCGGCATTCCGACCGCCCAAACCGCGTTTTGCGGGCTTTGCTGCAATTTATCTGTTTTTTATGATTTTATATTTTGTTTTTTCATTATAATTTGATTCTTCGGACTGCACAGTCTTTACAATCTTTTTTGTCCGGCACTCGTTGTTTGTCAGTCATTATTTATATTTGCTTTTAAGACCGTTCCAATCTTTTTATTTTTCTGTGTACGACCATTTGGTTGTGTCGAACCAAATCGTTGGCTGCATTCCGGTTGGCATTTTCGTGGATATCTTTTAAAGCACCGATTTCGCTCTGCACAAACTTTTTTGATTGTGCCGACAATGCCCAGCTGCAGCCGTTCTGCAAACGCTCCTTTATAGAATTATAGAATCTCTGCCGGCTGGAAAACCAACAGGTGCCGCGGTGGATTCCTGTTGCACTCTGTAAACTTCGTTAATTTATTCACAGAGCAAACAAAAAAGCACCTTTTGATTCTGAGATCATAAGGTGCCTGACAAACCATATTTCAATTACTTTTCCGTATCTGCGTCCGAATTTTCTGCGAGCGTCTCGGTGTCCAGTCCGAACCCCTCTTTTGCAAAGCCATCAAAGGCTGCCATGGGTGCAGAAGAATCTTCCGCAGTTGCGCTGTTTTCCACAGCTCCGGCAGTGCTGCCAGGCAATTCTTCCCTGCTCTCCCCTGTTTCAGCCTCTGTTGTATCCAAGGCTGCTTTGCCGGGCTTTTTTCGGGATGCCTTGCCCAACGGGTTTTCTTCAATGGCGGCACGCACCTGGAATTCCTGCAGATGCGTATAAATTTGCGTCGTGCCAACACTGCTGTGGCCCAGCAGCTGCTTCAGGGTCAGGATGTCCACATTGCCGGTCTGGTACATCAGCGTTGCAGCCGTATGGCGCAGTTTGTGGGTGGAAAAACCTTTCAGTCCGGCTGCTTTCATGGCTCCGGTCACCAGCTGCTCCACCCGCCGGTTGGAAATGCGCTCCTTGCGCCGCCGGGTCACGAACACGGCACGTTCTTTTGGCGAAAGACCTTCCATCACATTGCGCTTGTTCAGGTAAAGCTGCAGCGCTTCCACGCAGGCATCGTTCAGATACACCATGCGCTCTTTGTGGCCCTTGCCGAACAGCCGGATTTGCCGCTGTTCCAGATCAATGTCATCCAAGTCCATGCCCACAAGCTCCGACAGACGCATGCCGCAGTTCAGGAACAGGACCACCATACAGTAATCCCGCTCCGGGAAATCGCTCTGGGTCTGGGTGCTTTCCAGCAGATTCATGGACTGTTCTGCAGTCAGGTATTTGGGCAGGACCTTGTCCTGTTTGGGAGGTTTGATCGCAGCGGTCGGGTCGGAATCCAGCCGGTTGACCTGATTGACCAGATAATCATAAAAGCCGTGGAGACTGGCCAGCCGCCGGGCAGTCGAGGACTTTTTGTTGCCGCATTCCCGGTTGAGAAAATACAGGTATTCGTAGATATCCTCTTTGGTCACGCTGGCCCAGAATGCCGTGTCCAATCCTTTGGGGTCGATGTCCTGCATCTCGCTGTCCGCCGGGACAAGGCCGCGGCGGCGCTTCATAAAGCGGCTGAACCCGCGCAGGTCGCAAAAATAGCTGAACGCCGTATTGGCGCTTTTGCCGGCGATCACTTCCAGATAGCGTACATATTCCACAATATCCGGCGAAGCATCCTCAAAGGGCTTGTGTTTGCCGGGGTTCTTTTCGTCCAGATAAATCGACATGGCATCCTCTTACAAACGATCTGTTTTCAGTGCGTTGATGGCATCGGAAATATACGCGGCACCAATCAGCTTCATGCCCGGATAATCCGCCGGGTTCAGGTGGTTCAGGCTGTGCTTGGGCACCACGGCGCGTTCAAACCCAATGCGTTCTGCCTCATGCAGACGCTGTTCCAAGTTGGGCACACTGCGCACTTCCCCACCCAGGCCGACCTCGCCAATGGCGATCAGCTTGTCGCTGACCGGGCGGTCCAGCAGCGAGGACACCATACTCAGACACACCGAAAGATCACAGGCCGTGTCCCGCAGGGCAATGCCGCCCACAATGTTGACATACACGTCCAGATTGCCGAAGAAATAGCCTGCACGCTTTTCCAACACGGCGATGAGCAGATTCATGCGGTTATAGTCGTAGCCGCTGCAGGCACGCCGTGGGGCCGGGAAATTCGTCTTGGTGGCAAGGGCCTGGATCTCGCTCAGAATGGGTCGGCTGCCCTCCATGGTACAGGCCACGCAGTTTCCGGAAACGCCCAGTGGACGGCCTTCCAGCAGCATCTGCGACGGGTTTTCGATCTCGGCCAGACCGGTACCGGTCATATCGAACATGCCAAGCTCATTCGTGGAGCCATAGCGGTTCTTTGCCGCCCGCAGGATGCGGTATGGCAGCATCTTGTCGCCCTCAAAGTAAAGCACGGTGTCCACGATATGCTCCATGACTTTGGGGCCGGCAATGGCACCGTCCTTGTTCACATGACCCACGATGAACATGGGGATCTCCTGTTTCTTGGCAACAGCCAGCAGACGCGCCGCGCTCTCCTTGACCTGGCTGACTGTACCGGACGACGACGAGATGTCCATACAGCGCATGGTCTGGATGGAGTCGATGACCACAAGGTCCGGTTTTTCCTTTTCGATCAGGCCACAGATCTCGTCCACATCGTTTTCGGCGGCCAGAAAAATATTGTCCTGCGGGACCTTCAGGCGGGCTGCACGCAGCTTGACCTGCCGGACCGATTCTTCGCCCGTGATATACAGAACGCTATGCTGATTGGAAATGGCACCGCACAGTTGCAGCAGCATGGTGGATTTGCCCACGCCCGGCTCGCCGCTCAGCAACACAACGCCGCCCAGCACGATGCCGCCGCCCAGCACGCGGTCCAGCTCTGAAATGCCGGTCAGAATGCGGCTTTTCTCCTCTGTGGTGCTGATCTCGGACAGACGCCGGGCCGTCAGGCTGGTCACGCCCTCCGGACGGGCAGCAGCCGCCTGCCGTGCCGCAGCGGTGCCCGCTTTCGGAGCTTCGGCCACTACATCTTCATTCATGGTATTCCAGCTCCCGCAGCTCGGGCAGCGGCCCATCCAGCGGGGGCTTGTCTCCCCGCAGTTGGAGCAGACATAAACAGTTTTCAGTTTCGGCTCTTTCATAAAAAGACTCCTGCGTTTCTCATCCATTTTCCTTATTGTAGCATACCCGGGGCGGCATCGCAAGAAAAGCTGACGTTAAAGGATTTTTCCGCCCAGATAGGCGAGCCCTGTCGCTGCGCCGCACAGCGGCAAAAATACCACGATCACCAGCAGATACTGCCCCATCAGTTCCCGCGCCCCGGAACAGGCTTGTCCGGCCGTTTTCCGGAAGGAGTAGGCCCGGATGCGCCCGCTCACCTGCAGTGCTGCTGCACCGAACATGCACAGGCAACCGGCGGCACAGGCGGCCGGAATGCCCAGCAGCAACAAAGCGAGGATGCTTTTCCCGTCTGCCCCCGCCAGCAGCTGCGCGGATAAAAGGCCGTTGCCAAGGCCGTACAGCATCGTAAACATAAAGATGCACACCGGCCCCACAGCGGACAGGCCCAGCAAAAGCAGCAGCGTTGCCGCAGCGGCAAGGGCCGCATACTCGGCGCAGAACAGCCCTGCTGCAGACGTTGGCGCAGAAACCGAAAAGAGCCCGCACCAGCATTGCAAAAAATAGCTCAGCATCTCCTGCTGCGAGGCATCGCAGACCGCCTGCAAAGCCCCTGCAGCCGCCGTGCCCAGCAAAAAGGCCGCCGCCAGCAGGCAGCAATCCCGGCTGGCATGCCGCATGCGGCGGTGCAGCCGTTCCGGTTGCTGTGCGACGCCATCCGGCATTGCTTCTCCGGCGTTCAGGGGCTCCGGAACCGGTTGCTTCGGGGTACCGGACTCTGCCGGGAGCTGCGGCAGAAGCGCCGTAGTCTCAGGCGATGTCCGGACTTCATCAGACGGATAGACCCACATCCTGCATCCTCCTTCAGATCCGACGTTTTTTCTCTCCGAGAGCCCGGCCCAGAACACCCCCGGCACAGCTGCAGAGAAGCACCGCTGCCATCCGGAGCAAAGCCGGGGTTTCAAACAGGCCGCCGGACATCAGCAGCAGACCGCTCAGCGCTGCCGCAAACAGTCCGCCCAACAGCAAGCCCGTCAAAAGACCCTGTTCTTTTTTCCAGAACGCCGCCAGTGCGCTGCCGCAGAAGCCCCCGACGCAAACCGACACCGTGGCCAGCGGCCACGCCATGGACGCCGAGCAGCCCTGCTTTGCCATCCAGGCCGCAGACCCCAAGATGCAGAGCGTCGCAGCCAACACTCCGGCCAGCGCTCCCAGCAGCAGAGCCGCCGGGGTATGAGTTTTTTCCAACATAAAAACGCGCCTCCCTGCCATACACTATGCAGAGAGACGCGTCGGATATGCGGTGATCGAAAAAATTACTTCTTGTCCGTCTTGCTTTCAGCCTTGTCCATGTTCAGCTTCTCGACAGAGCCGATGGCAGTCTTGGTAAAGCGGATCTTCACACGGTCTGCGCCGGTTTCCAGCACGAAGGTGTCATCCTTGATGGCAACAACGCGGCCGATCACACCACCGATGGTGGTGACCTGATCGCCGATCTCCAGGCTGTTGCGCATGGCGGCGTCCTTCTTCTCCTGCTTCTTCTGCGGACGGTAGATCATGAAGTACAGCAGGACCAGCATCAGTGCCAGCGTAAAGAACAGGCTGATGTAGCCCTCGGACGTGGTAGTCAGAAATTGCATTTGGCAAAATCTCCTCTCAAAATTCAGATAAGTTTATTATACCTTCTTGTTCGGCTGGTTGCAAGGCTTATTCTCAAATTCTGGTGTCCAGCAGCTTAACGTACCTGTCGTGGAAGGCCGTGAAGGTGCCTGCGTCCAGTTCGTCGCGGATGCGCTCCATCAGATGGGTTGTAGAACCACAGGTTGTG
>ENA-OQDM01000634-OQDM01000634.1-human-gut-metagenome-genome-assembly--contig:-NODE-634-length-19258-cov-2.014322_pt1 | contig 19258 bp, 18 predicted proteins | sample MGYA00242772_ERZ504605 | MGnify/ENA primary metagenome ERZ504605 (study PRJEB26092, sample SAMD00036348) | human gut metagenome | host: Homo sapiens | study: EMG produced TPA metagenomics assembly of... | reverse complement strand
GAAAAAAACATTATCCTGGCTGCACGGACACTTCTTTTTGTTCTGTTTATGGGACTTTGGGAAATATCCTCTGATCTTGGATGGATCGATTCCTTTATCTTCAGTAGTCCTTCCCAGATCGCAGAGACCTTTCTTTCCATGTGCAGGGATCAGTCCCTGTTTGCACATATTGCCGTGACACTGGCAGAAACTCTTGTCAGTTTCTTTTTTGTTGTGATCCTGGGTGTAGGAACCGCAGTACTTCTCTGGTGCTCCCGACGGATCGCACGGATCCTGGAGCCATGTCTGGTGGTACTGAACAGTCTCCCGAAATCTGCTCTGGCCCCTCTTCTGATCGTATGGCTTGGTGCCAACGAACGTACCATTGTAGTCGCCGGCATGTCTGTAGCCATCTTCGGCTCCGTTATCAATCTGTACTCCGGCTTCTGCCAGGCAGATCCGGAAAAGCTGAAGCTGATCGAAACTCTGGGGGGACACAAAAAGGAAAAGCTTCTGAAGATCGTCCTGCCCTCCTCCGTTCCTCTTATCCTGAGTGTGATGAAGGTCAACATCGGGCTTTGCCTGGTAGGCGTGATCATCGGAGAATTTATCGGTGCCCGAAAAGGCCTGGGATACCTGATCATTTACGGAAGCCAGACATTCAGACTTACATGGGTCCTGATGGCCATTGTGATCCTTTGCATCATTGCCATGCTGCTGTATTTTGCACTTTATCTTATTGAAAAACAGGTCCGGAAGCATTAGCTGTAAAAAGGGCGTGTAAAAATGATCTCTCATTTTTTACACGCCTCTTTTGCTCTTATAACCTTTGTTTCAAAGTTTTCCCACGGCAAAGGCCGTGCATAATAAAAGCCCTGGATCTCATCGCAGCTCAGGCTTCGCAGGATCTCCACCTGTTTTGCTTTCTCCACGCCCTCGGCAAGAACCTTCATTCCAAGGCTGTGTGCCAGCAAAATGGTATGACGGATCACCTGCTGCCCACGAAAATTCTCTATGTAATCGATCAGACTTTTATCCAGCTTCAGAGTATCGAATGGCAGCTGGTTCAGGCTTGTCATAGATGAATAGCCGGAGCCAAAATCATCCATATGCAGCTCGAATCCTGCATCCACCATCTTCTCTATGAGCTTACTGATCCGATCATTATACAACGCAGCAGTTTCTGTCAATTCAATGGGAACAGAAGAAAACGGAATGCCATTTTCTTCCACGATCTTCACATAACGACAGATCATATTATCGTAATGGATACTGGCACGTGACAGATTCACCGAAATAGGAAGTATCTTTTTCCCTAATCTTATACGTTCCCTTGGATGCTGCATACCTTGCGGAAAACATATTCATCAAGGCGCACGATCAAGCCGTCCTTCTCAAAAAGAGGGATAAATTCTCCCGGCGAAACCATAGTTCCTTCCGCTCTCTTCCAGCGCACCAGCGCCTCCGCCCCCAACGATCTCTTCTGTCTCCACACTGTATTTCGGCTGCAGGTAGACTACGAATTCTTCATTGCGTATAGCCTCCTCGAAAGCATTCTCCATCTGTCCGTTACGGATATGTCTCTGTCTCATCTCATCATCATAAAAAGCGATCTGGTGCTCATAGTCATCCCGGATACTCTTCATGGCCAGAAAAGCCCTGTCACAGATCAGGGTAAAAGGCAGTGTCTTATCCACATTCTCATAGACCCCATAGTTGACCACCAGATTAGGAATCGGTGCTCCACTCTCGACCCTGTGGATAAATTTCTCCATATCTGCCATACGGATCTCTTTCTTTCCATATATGATGGCTACAAACTGGTCTCCTCCATATCTGCCCACCGTCCCGTAACGAACCTGATTTCTATACGTATCTCCCAGATAGGTAAGAACCTGATCACCGGTCTTCTCTCCATAGGTTCCGTTGATCCATTTAAAGTTCTTTATATCTGCCACCACCACATGAAAATCCTGATTCGTATTAAAGCGCATCAGCGTCTTTGCATGATGGAAAAAGGCCTGTCTGATATAAAGCCCTGTAAGATCATCATATTCCAGAGCTGAGAGTACCATCACGGACTCTCTCAGCTTGATCACATTGTTGATCTTACTTTTTAATATACGGACATTATACGGTTTCCGTACAAAATCCACTGCTCCCAGTTCCAGACATCGCACCTCATCCTCCAGCCGGTTACTTCCGGTTATGATGATCACAGGCACAGAGGTCAGCATCACATCATCACGGATCAGCTCCAGAAACTGAAATTCATCACATACCGGCACACTCATATCAAGAAGAATTGCAGAAAGGGTTTTGTAATTCTCAGACAGACGCTTCATCCCCTCTGCTTCATTCATCGCAGTGATAACCTCAAAACTGCCCTCCAGATGTTCTGTAAGCGCTTTCCGATCCGTCTCGTCATTCACTACAATAAGAAGTTTTCTTCCGGATGCTGTTCCTCCTGGTTCCAGTATGGCCTCCATCTCACTGTACCGTACATCCATATCCTCATTGGCAAAAGCAAACACCACGGTCTGAAAATCCTCAGCCGTTCCTACTCTGGCACATTTCACATAGAAATATTCAATCCTCCCGTTGCTTCGGCGTACACGATAATGTACCATCAACTGGGGAATCCTTGTAAGACGTTGGCATATCTTCTCAAAATCCATCATCTGATGCATCCGGATCCTGTCCTCTGCCGCAACACTGCTCTCAATATAAATATCCATGATCTTCTCATAGGATTCATCCCTGCGAAGTCCCTCCTCCCCATAAGCTCCACTCTGCCCCTGGAAGCGGCATACCTGGACCTTATGAGTCTCTCTGTCAACAGAGTAGATATTGATAAAATTTTTTCCGAGAACATTAATGATCCCCATAAGAAGCGGATTCTCCATCATTCCGCTGCTGATCTCATCATTCGTCTCTGTATCCGAAAAAACAAGGGCATGTCCTGTCCCGCCGGATTCCAGCGGAATCTCCACAGCATCAACCGAACGCAGGATATTCCGTCCCGGTTCCAGATAATTCTTCGGACCTTTGATCCCGTTAACGACCGGACAGATCTCACAGGGAGTTTCTCTGTTTCTCAGACAGTGATAGCATTTCTCGCCCCTCTTCAGCTGCGGATAGATCTCACGTGCTGCCAGGTTATAGCTGATAATCTTATAATCCTCATCTATGACATACATTCCCGATGCATTTTTCCCCACGAGCATCACCTCCGGATTCGTAAATTTCTCATAGATCCTTCGTGACAGTTACTGTCTCAAAATCCTTAAATATTCCTTCATTATATACGATTTTTCTGATAACTGCAATTATCTTTCGTATTATTTATTTTTCATATTGGTTTTATTATATTTTGGTTATCAGCGCATCTGAAAAGATTTCCCCCCTGAGCGGAACCCCCGGCAAGCTCCGCAAGCCTTTTGATTCCGGAATCTGCTATGGATACCGCACTCTCCACATGATTGAAATCTGTGGCACTGTAATCAAACAGGATATTTCCCTGTGCTTCAAACTCCTCGTCCCGTTCCCAGAAAAAGAATCTCATAGGCATACAGTCAAAGGCCCTGATCTCATATCCCACATCACCCTGGGGCAGTTCCCTGCCGTCAAGCTTCTGAAACGCCTCCCTCAATTCCTTTTCATGGCCGGAAAATGTAGCACTGAACACATCCGTCTCTCCGATCTGATACGCCGGCGCAAATGGTCTTGCATTCCTGAGATCTGCAAAAGGGACCCACTTATCCATAATAAAAGCCCCCTCTTTCGCATACCCCAGAAGCGTATAAATATTCAGCATCTCCGTAGTATCCGGTTCGCTCTGTCCATCCAGGCTCCGGATACTGCCGTCTTCCAGACTCACCCCATATCTCTTCCGAAATGAATGATCGTGAGAAACCCGTTTTCTTCCTTCAGTTCCGGCACCCGTTTATGCAGATCTGCCTGATCCATCTTCAAAAAGCGTTGTGCCCACTCTTCACATAGTTTTACATAGTTGGAAATTCTTTCTTCTTTCATCCTGTCTTCTCCCTGTCTGATATCGATATCCTTTCTCCGCTGTATTCCGGACTTTTTTTACAGAATACACTGCTTTCACATTTTCCGCAAGAATCTTCGCCGATGTATCCGAAATCCGGCTATTTTCAGTGTTACTGTTTTTTCAGCATCCCGGAACCTTCTTAAGCGTTTCTTTTTTTCGACAGATCATCCATCAATCTTCCCAAATCCGTCTAATTTCCCAATATAAAAATAACGTTTTTTTGCACAAAAAACTGGATTTTCTTTTTTAAAAGGTGTATAATATTAACAAAGTTTATTGTTTTTATGGTTAAAGACACCTGGCAGTAAACAAGAAATGAAAGTGAGGATTCGCCATGAAACAAAACAGTATGTTAGCAATGATCCTGGCCGGTGGAAGAGGAAGTCGTCTTCACGAGTTGACGAATAAAGTTGCCAAGCCAGCCGTTGGTTATGGCGGTAAATACCGTATCGTGGATTTTCCGCTCAGTAACTGTGCCAACAGCGGCATTGATGTCGTAGGTGTACTGACACAGTATGAATCAGTTTTACTGAACAGCTATGTAGCAGCTGGTGGCCGCTGGGGTCTTGATGCCAAGGACAGCGGAGTTTATGTACTTCCTCCACGTGAGAAGGCTGATGCCGGTCTGGATGTATACCGTGGAACAGCTGATGCGATCTCTCAGAATATTGATTTCATCGACTCACAGAACCCGGAATACCTTCTGATCCTTTCCGGTGACCACATCTATAAGATGAATTATGCAAAGATGCTTGATGACCATATCCAGCATAAGCAGATGCGACTATTGCAGTTATCGAGGTTCCCATGAAGGAAGCCAGCCGTTTCGGTATCATGAACACCGGTGAAGATGACCGCATCGTGGAATTTGAGGAGAAACCGGAACACCCGAAGAGCAATCTTGCCTCCATGGGTATCTACATATTCAACTGGAAGCTTCTGCGCAAGCTCCTGCTGGCAGATATCAAGAATCCGGATTCCAACCACGATTTCGGTAAAGACATCATCCCTACACTCCTTGCACAGGACAAAGCACTCTACGCCTACAAGTTCAAAGGCTACTGGAAGGATGTAGGAACCATCGATTCCCTCTGGGAAGCAAACATGGATCTTCTCAGTCCAAACAGTGAACTGGATCTTAACGATCCTACCTGGAAAATCTACACTGAGGATGCTACCTCTCTTCCACAGTATATCTGTGATACCGCTGTGATCAACACTGCTTTCATTACTCAGGGCTGTGTTGTAGAAGGTGAGATCACCAACTCCGTACTTTTCACAGGTGTCAAGGTCGGTCCTGGTGCCAAGATCATCGACAGTGTCCTGATGCCGGGTGTTGTTGTTGAAGCAGGTGCCGTTGTCCAGCGTGCTCTCGTTGCAGACGGAGTCGTGATCGGTACCAATGCTCGTGTCGGTTCCAAGGACAGTGAGCACATCGAACTTGTATCAAAACGTGTAAAGGGGGCTGAGTAATATGTTTAAAGCATTTGGAATCGTGAATTCCTCAGAAAGAAATATCCATGTGGAGGGGCTTCAGGACTACCGTGCGATCGGCGCCTTTTCATTTCTCGGAAGATATCGTGTCATCGACTTCCCGATCTCAAATATGACCAACAGCGGAATTGAGTACATTCAGGTCTATGTAAAGAACAAACCCCGTTCTCTTGTAGAACATCTCGGAACCGGACGTCACTACAACATCAACTCCAAGAGCGGTAATCTCCAACTCCTCTTTTCAGAGCATTTCGGAGTCAACGATATCTATAACACCGATATCGACAACTACTACTCCAATCTGGAGTGCATCGAAGCAGTTCATTATCCGTATGTTGTTATCGCTCCGAATTACATGATCTACACCACCGACTACTCCAAGCTGATCGATGCCCATATCGAATCCGGTGCAGATGTGACCATGCTTTATCATTCCGTTGATAATGCCAAGGAGAACCATCTGAACTGCCACATCCTGAACCTGAACCGTCAGAAGGGTGTTCTCTCCATTGAGCACAACCACGGCAATGCAAAGAACCGCAACATTTTCATGGATACCTACGTAATGAGCAAGGAGCTTTTCATCAGCCTCATCCATAAGGCAAAAGAGATCTCCTCTCTTTATACCCTTGCAGACGTGATCAATGCCGGCTGCAGAGACGGTGAGCTGGATGTGCGTGGTATATCTCATCGCGGATATTTTGCATCGATCACTGATTTCAAGAGCTATCACGATGCAAATATGGATCTGATCGACTACAAAACTGCAACAGATCTTTTCCATGATAACTGGCCGATCTATACACGCACCAATAACTCCTGTCCGACCCATTACTTTGACACAGCTAATGTTTCCAACTCTGTTATCTCCAACGGCTCCATGATCGAGGGAACTGTAGAGAATTCCATTGTCGGACGTGGCTGTACCATCAAAAAGGGCGCTGTTATCAAGAACTGTGTAGTTCTTGCAGACTGCACCATCGGTGAGAATGTCCATATCGAAAATCTGGTCGTAGACAAGCATGCCAAGATCACACATGCCAAGGAGATCATCCGTCCTGCTGGTGAGCCTGGCTACATCAAACGTAACGATACACTGTAATATTCATATAATAAGGCCTCCGGTTCCTGTGTTACGAACCGGAGGCCTTATTTATCTCTGCGCTCAGCTGAGCATATGGATTCATCATTTCAGAACAGACTGGATCCATTTCAACGCATTATCCTTATTCTTCACATTACCCGGAAGGCAGATGCACACCGGATCATATCTCAGGCCAAATTCCTGAGCAACACTACTGCTGCCGTCAAGCTCCAGATGCTGATCATCCACAGCGCCCAGAGACTCAAACACCTCATCTCCAAACGTTTCCCTGAGATCTGCATACATTCCGCTGTCTTTCTCATGTTCATAGAGCTCCTTCGGCATGATCAGGATATCAACGGTAGCACTCTGGATTTCCGTCACATATGCGATCCTGGCATAGTAATCAAAATCCTCTCCTGTCTCGTCCGTCATCAGATTCTGCGCCACACTGACTTCTGCATATTTATCCTCTGTTCCCAGTGTCTTCAGAACATCCTCTTCCACCTTCTCAGAGTCGTAATTCCCTGCATTCACCACCGCAATGGAAAGCACCGTCTTCATCTGTGCGTGCCGGTAAATATTCACTCCCAGGCAGACTCCGCCAATGGCAAGAAGCACACACAGCATATGTATCTTATAATACATCCAGATATACTGAATCTTCTTCCCTGTTCCCATTCCCTTCAGTTTCTCTCTTTCGATCCGGCGGCGTTCCTTCTTCGTCAGATCAGTTTCGTTGGGCATCTCCGGATTCAGTACACTCTCATCGTGTCCGTCACTGCCGGCCTCCGCTCTGTTTTGTAAATCCATAAAAATCTCCTTTTTCTTTCATGTCTCAGTATTTTTTACCCTGAAGCGGGATATTCCAGTCGCTTTCCCCGCATCCTCCGGGTGGGTGCTGTGACTTATCAATAAAGGATATTTTAGCATATTTTGGTACAAAATCACAGCGCATAAATATGAAAATACCATAAACTCTTCTATTTCCGACAGATCCTCATTCCATATCCATACATTACTGCCACAGCAGTCACAAGAACACAGACCATCACCGGTCTCATCCACAGATATAAAAGATTTTTCTCAATTCCAGCTGCCACAGCCACATCCTTCAGGATATCCGCCACACAGAGATGGAACAGATAAATAAAAAATGCATATTTCTGACCGATGGCTACCGGAAGCTCGGGCACTTTCCGATTTTTTCCCATGATCGCAATGAGAAAAAGACCAACAGCCATAAATACTGACCCCAGAAACAATTCCAGTTTGCCAAAATACCGGTATTCCAGCAGACTTGCAATCCCGGCGCCAGCTACCATGCCATACAAAAGAAACACTTTTTTTCCGGCAAACCAGGCTTCCAGCTTTTCCTGATGTCTGTGTATCAGATGTCCCAACATAAAAAACGGAAATCCGGTAAACAGATAGTTGCGAAACTGCATAACACGGAAATGCTTTTCCGGGAACAGGAAGATCGAAAATTCCTCCATTCCGAAATGGATCAGAAGAAGCACCGGTATCAGAACATATGCCTGCTTACAAATCCGTAATCTTGCTGCCAGGGCAAAAAGAAGATAACAATAGAGCAGTGCCGGGAGAAACCACAGATGCCATTTCACCTGAGAGCTGTTATTATATAGAAGAAACTGGCGGATATGTTCCCCCGAAACCAGTGCTTCCAGCCATTCCTTCTGGCTTGCTCCGTCGATGTGGTTCTGGATCAGCTCCCACAGACAGCAGACCGGAAATGCCACAAGCATCAGCTTCAGAACATGCCGGATCTTTTTTCCGGTTCTTATAAATTCCGTATCATCGCCACGGAAACAAAAATATCCGGATACCATAAAAAACACAGGTACTGCAAATCTGGCAAGTACATTGGCTATAATTCCGGCATTTCCCGGAAAATGGACGTGAAGAAGCACAACTGCATAAGCACAGATTGCTTTTACCACATCCAGAGTACGGTTTCGCATAAAAATTACTCCTTTTTTATCGAACGCTTATCCCGGAAATATGATTCCGGGGTTTCCTTTTTTTCGAAACGATATACTAGCAAACCAGCAGAATTTTGTCAATGCTGTTTTTCTCCTGTACAGTTTGCTCTTATACGTTTTACTCTTGTACAGCTTCCGGATCTGAATTATAATTCTTTTATGACTTCTATGACAGGATGTTTGTTATTTCCTCAGAAGGATTCTATTTTTTATGAAAAAAGACGGCTACTATTCTTCCGGCGAATTTGCCCGCATGGCACACGTAACTCTGCGTACTGTCCGCTATTATGATAAACAGGATATCCTGAAACCCTCTCTCGTCACCGAATCCGGCGCACGTTTTTATACAGACGAAGATTTTGCAAGGCTTCAGCAGATCCTCCTTCTGAAGTACCTGGGCTTTTCCCTGGATGACATCCGTGAAATGACCATCGGTGATTCTGATTATCATTTCATGCTGAATTCTCTGAATATCCAGCTTCGTCTGGTCCGTGACCGGATTGAACAGATGCAGCTGGTGGAAAAAGCGATCCAGGATACCGCACAGGTGATAAAGGAACAGCACACCATTGACTGGAGCCAGATGCTGAACCTGATCCACCTGACCGGCATGGAAAAAAGCCTCAAGAATCAGTATCAGAATGCCACCAACATTTCCTCCAGGATCAACCTCCACAGCCTGTACTCCCAGAACAAACAGGGATGGTTTCCCTGGATCTTTGAACAGTGCCGGATCTCACCCGGTCTTCGTATTCTGGAGCTGGGCTGCGGAGACGGAACGTTATGGACCGACAACCTTTCCCTTCTGCCGGAGGATATCTCCATCACACTTTCCGATATTTCCAGCGGTATGCTCCGCGATGCCAGACGAGCCATCGGTTCCTCGGATACCCGGTTTGCATTCCGGGCCTTTGACTGCAGAAAAATCCCCTGCAAGGACGAAAGCTTTGATCTGGTGATCGCCAATCACGTGCTTTTTTACTGCGATGATATTCCCTCCGTCCTGAAAGAAGTTCGCCGTGTCCTCGCTCCCGGTGGGAGATTTCTCTGCAGCGCTTACGGAAAGGCACATATGCAGGAGGTCAGCCAGCTGGTGCAGGATTTTGATGAACGGATCGTGCTTTCCGCAGACCGGCTTTATGAGCGGTTCGGACGCGAAAACGGCCAGAGTATCCTGGCGCCTTTTTTCCCAAAGGCTCAGTGGCTTTCTTATGAAGACTGCCTTCTGGTCCAGGATGCGGAGCCGCTGATCTCCTACGTCCTCTCCTGCCACGGCAACCAGAATCAGTATATCCTGGACCGTTACAAGGAATTCCGGGCCTACACCGCCAGAAAAACTGCCAAAGGATTCCGCATTACCAAGGATGCCGGCGTATTTCTTTGTGAAAAATAGCCAAAAATAAAAAATATGAAAAAAGCTCTTGAAGGTGACCTTGCGTCACCTTTTATAATACAGTTACAGTAACAAAGTTATGTGCAGGCACGACTTATGCTGCACATCATCACGCAAAGGAGAAAACATATGAAAGGAATTATTTTAGCCGGAGGCTCCGGAACACGTCTTTACCCGCTTACCATGGTGACCTCCAAACAGCTTCTGCCGATCTTTGACAAACCGATGATCTACTATCCTATGTCTGTTCTTATGAACGCAGGCATCCGTGATATCCTGATCATCTCCACCCCGCAGGATACCCCGAGATTTGAGGAGCTTCTCGGTGACGGCCATCAGTTCGGTGTCAACCTTACCTACGCTGTACAGCCAAGCCCGGACGGACTTGCTCAGGCATTTATCATCGGCGAGGAATTTATCGGCAACGACACCGTATGTATGGTCCTTGGTGACAACATTTTCGCAGGACATGGCCTCAAAAAGCGCCTGAAAGCTGCTGTAGACAATGCAGAAACAGGCAAAGGTGCCACTGTTTTCGGATACTATGTAGATGATCCGGAGCGTTTCGGCATCGTGGAATTCGACCAGAACGGAAAAGCTGTTTCCATTGAAGAGAAACCGGAAAAGCCCAAAAGCAACTACTGTGTAACCGGTCTCTACTTCTACGACAACAAGGTTGTAGAGTACGCAAAAAATCTGAAGCCAAGCGCAAGAGGCGAACTTGAGATCACAGACCTGAACCGTATCTACCTTGAGAAAGGACAGCTGAACGTTGAGCTTCTGGGCCAGGGCTTCACATGGCTGGATACCGGTACACACGAAAGCCTTGTAGAGGCAACCAACTTCGTAAAAACCATGGAGCAGCATCAACACCGCAAGATTGCATGCCTTGAGGAGATTGCTTACTTAAACGGCTGGATCACAAAGGAGGACGTGCTCAAGGTTTACGAAATCCTTAAGAAAAACCAGTATGGCCAGTATCTCAAGGATGTTCTGGACGGAAAATATCTGGACGCGCTTCACTAAGCCGATCTGTTTTTTCGACACTGCATTTACCTGCGGACTCCGTTTCGACGGAATCCGCATAAGATCAATCATTTATTATAAAGGAGATTTTTTATGACAATCATCGTTACCGGCGGCGCCGGATTTATCGGAAGCAACTTTATTTTTCATATGATGGAGGCTCATCCGGATTACCGTATCGTATGCCTGGACTGCCTGACCTATGCCGGAAACCTTTCCACTCTTGCACCGGTCATGGACAAGCCGAACTTCCGCTTTGTAAAGGAAAGCATCACAGACCGTGACGCTGTTTACAAGCTTTTCGAGGAGGAGCATCCTGACATCGTGGTAAACTTCGCAGCTGAGAGCCACGTAGACCGTTCCATCGAAAACCCGGAGGTATTCCTTGACACCAACATCAAGGGTACTGCTGTTCTCATGGATGCTTGCCGTAAATACGGAATCCAGCGTTATCATCAGGTTTCCACAGACGAGGTTTACGGAGATCTTCCTCTTGACAGACCTGACCTCTTCTTCACAGAGGAAACTCCGATCCATACAAGCAGCCCGTACAGCTCCTCCAAAGCAGGTGCTGACCTTCTTGTTCTCGCATACCACAGAACCTACGGCCTGCCTGTGACCATCAGCCGCTGCTCCAACAACTACGGCCCGTATCACTTCCCGGAAAAGCTGATCCCGCTGATGATCGCCAACGCTCTGAACGACAAACCACTCCCGGTTTACGGAAAGGGTGAAAATGTCCGCGACTGGCTCTATGTTGAGGATCACTGCCGTGCCATCGACCTGATCATCCACAAAGGACGTGTAGGCGAGGTTTACAATGTAGGCGGACATAACGAGATGAAAAACATCGATATCGTAAAACTGATCTGCAAGGAGCTTGGCAAACCGGAAAGCCTGATCACACATGTAGCAGACCGTAAAGGCCATGACATGCGCTACGCTATCGACCCGACCAAGATCCACAACGAGCTTGGATGGCTTCCTGAAACAAAATTCGCAGACGGAATCAAAAAGACCATCAAATGGTACCTTGACAACAAGGAATGGTGGGAAACCATCATCTCCGGTGAGTATCAGAACTACTACGAAAAAATGTATGGAAACCGCGAGGAGGTTAAAGCATGAGATTTTTCGTAACAGGTGTTGGCGGCCAGCTTGGCCATGACGTAATGAATGAACTGTCCGGCCGTGGACATGAAGGCGTAGGAAGTGACATTGCTCCTTCCTACAGCGGCATCGCTGATGGTACTCCTGTTACCACCATGCCTTATGTGCAGCTTGATATCACAGATAAAGAAGCGGTAGCAAAAACCATCCGTGAGGTAAAGCCTGATGCAGTGGTACACTGTGCCGCATGGACAGCCGTAGACGCTGCAGAGGACGAGGAAAACCGTGAAAAGGTACGTCTTGTCAATGTTGTAGGAACACAGAACATTGCGGACATCTGCAAGGAGCTTGGCATCAAGATGATGTATATTTCCACAGACTACGTTTTTGACGGCCAGGGAACCACACCATGGGATCCGGACTGCAAGGACTACGCTCCACAGAACGTATACGGTCAGACCAAGCTTGACGGTGAACTGGCAGTATCCGGCACTGTAGATAAATTCTTTATCGTACGTATTGCATGGGTATTCGGCAAAAACGGCAAAAACTTTATCCGTACCATGGTAAATCTGGGAAAAACCCATGACAAGCTTACCGTAGTCAGTGACCAGATTGGAACTCCGACCTACACCTACGACCTTGCACGTCTTCTGGTAGACATGGTCGAGACAGAGAAATACGGCTACTATCACGCAACCAACGAAGGCGGCTTCATCAGCTGGTATGATTTCACTAAAGAGATCTTCCGCCAGGCTGCTGCCCTCGGCCACAAGGAATACGAAAAAGTAGAGGTATCTCCTGTCACAACTGCAGAGTACGGCGTTTCCAAGGCTGTACGTCCATTCAACAGCCGCCTGGATAAATCCAAGCTTGTAAAAAACGGCTTCCAGCCACTTCCAACATGGCAGGATGCCCTGGAAAGATATCTGAAAGAGATCCTGTAAAAAAAAATCCATCGGTGATCGCCGGTGGATTTTTTTCGTTCTGTTTCTCATGAAAAAACAGCCGGTGGAAAGCTTTACGCTTCCCCGGCTGTTCTTATGCTAAAATTTAATAATTTTATCTTACTGCTGTACAACAGCTCCGTCTGCTGCCTGGGTATCTGCTGTACCATCCTGTGTGGCATCTGCAGTCTCACCCTGCGCTTCTGCTGTACTTCCCTCTGCAGCTGCCTGGGTATCATTATCTGCAGCTGCTGCCGCTGATGTTGCACTGTCTGCCTCCTCCTGGGAAACAGTCTCTCCGTCACGAACCTTCTTCATCATGGCCTCCGCCTTCTGAACGGTAGACTCATCCGGGATCATAACGTAAGCCTTCTGGCTCATAGAATACGGCTTCTGTGTGTCACCGGTACCATTTACACTGTAGCTTACGATGTTCCAGTCACCGCCGTTGTTCAGCTGCTGCTGGAGCAGTCTGGCGATCTCCTCGTAGGAGATATTGGTCTCAAAGCATCCCTGGATGCTGGAAAGAACAGAAGAATAATTCTTCAGAAGCTCCGGTGAAAGAGCCTTGTTGATCACACCCTTGATCACTGCCATCTGGTTCTTGCCACGCTGACGGTCGCCCTCTTTAAAGGCATAACGCTCACGGCTGAATACCAGAGCCTGCTCACCGTTCAGGTAGTTCTCTCCCTGATTGAAGTGATATCCTGTCTCATTCTTGGAATCAAAGTCATAGTCAGAATAAACAGTAACTCCGCCAAGCGAATTGATCAGCTGCTCAAATCCCGCAAAGTTGATACGGAAATAATAGTTGATATCCTCATTATAAAGCATTCCCAGAGTATCCATACATACATTGATACCATAGATACCTGCATGTGTCAGCTTATCTCTCTGTCCGCCTGAAATAGAAAGCGGTACAAAATAATCACGAGGTGTGGAAACCAGAAGCACCTGTCTGGTAGCTGTATTTACCGTAGCAATGATATTGGAATCGCTTCGGCTCTTTGCAACAAGGCCGCTGCGGCTGTCGATACCACTGATAAAGATGGTATATACAGAACCGTCATTGGTACTCTCTTCAGCCTTCGCCTCTGTCTCCTGGGGCTCAATGGTCGTCTCCACCTTCTTCACGGTCAGCTCTTTGATCCTGGAAGAAATATCGGAATATCCATCCATCTCTTCAATAACGCTTAAATATGCGCTGTTCAGCACGATCGCACCTGTCTGTCCGTTCAGAAGACCGTCAACCAGCTCTGTAAGTCCTGCATACTCCTGGACCTGCACAGTCTTGCCTGTCTCGGAATCCACCTCCTGGATAGCCTTATCCGAATTGGCTCTGTCAAGATCTGTCAGTACACCATACACATAATCTGCTGTAGCCTCTATGGAATCTGCAGAATCATCTGCACGGACATAAATACCGACCTCTGTAACTTCTGTGTTCACACCGGAGATCCCTGCCAGTGTGGAATGTGTCTTATAAACATACATACTTCCGAGAATGAATACTGCTGCAAAAACTGCTGCCAGGATCACTCCCACTACAAATCTTATCTTACCATCCGTACTCCATACAAGCGCTCCGACGATCACGATCAGGACCAGCATTACCAGTCCGATCACTGCAATGAACTTCGTCGGGATCACCTTCATATTCAGAAGCATGACCGCAAATACGATTGCTGTGATCAGAACCACAAGCGTCACGATCAGCCCTGGGATATGTTTTCCCATTTTTCTCATATGCAATCCTCCATTTTTGATGGTACAGAGAATATTACATATGGACACTCTCTGTACAGATTCAAATATCCTAATCATTTTACGCTTTTTTACTGATAAAAGCAAGAAATATCGTAAATCGCCAAATGCAAAAACAGTTCCGTGATATCATGATCCTTTTATGCTCTCACGATGTCACGGAACTGCCGCTAAAATGTTCCTTCTGTGAAATGGATCTCCTTATTCCACGGTAACACTCTTGGCAAGATTTCTCGGCTTATCCACATCCAGACCTTTATTTACACTGACATAGTAACCCAGAAGTTGCAGCGGGATCACTGCCAGAGAAGTTGCAAAATGCGGATCTGTTTTCGGGATATAAACCGTAAAGTCAGCAGTATCCTCGATATTATAGTTTCCAAACGTAGTAAGCCCCATCAGATACGCCCCACGGCTTCTGCACTCCACCATATTGCTGACTGTTTTCTCATAAAGCTCCGGCTGTGTCAGGACACCGATCACAAGGGTGCCGTCCTCGATCAGGGAAATGGTGCCATGCTTCAGCTCGCCAGCCGCATACGCCTCAGAATGGATGTAGCTGATCTCCTTCATCTTAAGGCTGCCCTCAAGGCTGATGGCATAATCGATCCCTCTTCCGATAAAAAAGATATCCTTTGCATTGGCCTGCTTGGAGGCAAACCACTGAAGCCTTTCCTTATCCTCGATGATCCTGCCGATCTTGCCCGGAAGTGTCTTCAGTTCCTTAATGTAGGACTCACACTGCTCCTCTGAGATCTTTCCGCGGACCAGTGCCATCTGCAATGCCAGCACATAGGAAGCGATCAGCTGTGTACTGTACGCCTTGGTGGTAGCAACCGAGATCTCCGGTCCTGCAAGTGTGTAGAATACATGATCCGCCTCTCTTGCAATGGAAGAGCCGACCACATTGACAATAGCCAGTGTGCGGATCCCCTTCTCCTTACATTCCCGAAGCGCAGCCAGACTGTCCGCAGTCTCACCGGACTGACTGATGATCACTGCCAGGCCATCAGGATCCAGAAGCGGCTTCCGGTAACGGAACTCCGAAGCAAGCTCCACACGCACCGGAAGACCTGCCAGATCCTCGATCACATACTGTGCAGCCATTCCCACATGGTAAGCAGAGCCGCAGGCCACGATATAAACCTGGCTGATGCTACGGATCCTCTCATCATCCAGACCGATCTCCGTCAGATCCAGCTTGCCCTCCCGAATAACGGAGTTCAGTGTATCTGCAACTGCTTTCGGCTGCTCATGGATCTCCTTCATCATGAAATGCTCAAAACCGGCTTTCTCCGCTGCCTCTGCATCCCACTCAATGATCTTAGGCTCCTTCTCGATCTCCTCACCATCCAGATTGTAAAAAGTGATCTCACCCGGTTTTACACATGCCATCTCCAGATTTCCGATATAATAAACATTTCTTGTATACTTCAGGATCGCAGGAACATCCGATGCGATATAGGATTCTCCATTCTCAACCCCCAGGATCATAGGGCTGTCTTTTCTCGCTACAAAGATCTCTTCCGGATAATCACGGAACATCATGCCAACGCATAGGAACCACGGATACGCACCATGGCATGACGCACTGCCTCAACCGGAGATCCGCCGTATTTCTGGTAGTAATAATCCACCAGCTTCACAGCAACCTCCGTATCTGTGGAAGAATAAAAAGAATATCCCCTGCGGAGAAGCTTCTCCTTCAGCTCCTGGTAATTCTCGATAATGCCGTTATGCACAGCTGCCACATTTCCGTTATCACTGACATGAGGATGGGCATTGACCTCTGATGGTTCTCCGTGAGTTGCCCAGCGGGTATGACCGATCCCGCACATACCCGGAACAGATTCACCTGCGTTTGTTTTCTCCAGAAGGACCTTCAGACGACCCTTCGCCTTAATGATCTCGATATCCTTTTCCCCGTCACGCACTGCGATGCCGGCGGAATCATATCCTCTGTATTCCAGTTTGGAAAGCCCGTCCAGAAGGATGGGTGCTGCCTGATGCCTGCCTGTAAAACCTACAATTCCACACATGATTTTTTTCTCCTCTTATTGCATTTTTATATTCTTCTGACTGCTCCGTTCTTCAGACACCTGCTGTCTGCATCCAGGACATCACTCTGCCACATGCCCCTTCTTACGGACGATCTCAACCACCTGGTCCACATATTTTCTGCAAAGCTCCTCACTCTCTGCCTCAACCATAACACGAAGCAGAGGTTCTGTGCCGGATTCTCTCACCAGGATCCTTCCGGTGTCTCCAAGCGCCCCAGCCACACTCTCTACTGCTGCCTGCACATCCACATCTGCCTGCGCTGCTGCCTTGTCATGGACACGCACATTCTCAAGAACCTGGGGATAGATTGCCAGATCAGCGGTAAGCTCACTGAGCTTTTTCTTCCTTGCCATTATAACTTCCATCATCTTCAGACTTGTAAGGATGCCATCCCCGGTAGATGCATACTTGGAAAAAATAATGTGCCCGGACTGCTCACCACCAATACGGCAACCATTCTGCATCATATATTCATAAACATATTTATCCCCTACTGCAGTCTTCGCATAATCGATATCAAGAGCATCAAAAGCCTTGTAAAGGCCAAAATTGGACATTACCGTGGTTACAACCGTATTGGTGAGAAGCTTTCCGCGCTCCTTCATGTAACGACCGTACACATAGAGGATCGCATCTCCGCTGACCACATTTCCCTTCTCATCTACACAGAGACAGCGGTCCGCATCTCCGTCGTAGGCAAAGCCAACATCCAGCCCCTTCTCCACTACAAGCTTCTGAAGACCCTCGATATGGGTGGAACCGGCATTGTTATTGATATTGGTACCATCCGGCTCAGCATTGATCACATAAGTCTTCGCTCCCAGCGCGTCAAAAACCGCCTTTGCGATATTCCATGCACTTCCGTTTGCACAGTCCAGACCAATCCTCATTCCCTTAAAGGAATATACTCCCAGGGAGATCAGATATCCTATGTAACGGTTCCGGCCTGCCGAATAATCCACCGTCCTGCCGATCTCACCGCCCTTTGTAAAAGGAATCTCATGCCATTTCTGTCCAAACAGCTGAAGACGATCATCCAGATAATCCTCCACCAGAGCGATGATCTCCTCTTCCATTTTCTCACCCTGGCCATTGATCAGCTTGATCCCGTTATCATAATAGATTATGGCTGGCAGAGATCATAATACCACAGTCAAAGCCATCGGTACGGGCAACATAAGCCACAGACGGCGTTGTTGTCACGTGGAGAAGATAAGCATCCGCTCCGGACGCCACCAGTCCGCCAACCAGCGAATACTCAAACATATAGCTGGAACGTCGGGTATCCTTGCCGATCACGATCCTGGCTGCAGCCGTCTCTCCGGCCCTCCTGCGCAGTTCATTATAATACCATCCCAGAAAACGCCCGATCTTAAATGCATGATCCGCCGTCAACGAAACACCCGCCTCCCCACGGAAGCCATCTGTACCAAAATATTTTCCCATTTCTAGCTCTCCTTTGTGTGTTAATATTTATAACTTATCTCATATATGGTTGTGTCATACAGGGTTAATCAGAATTGTTCTTATCTTTGATTGATTTTACAACCTCGCAACTTTTCAATATATTTTTGTATATATTCCGAGTGTATCTCGTAATATTCTCCCACATCTGGAAGCATTGATTCCGAAAATGTTTGCGAATCATATTCTTCTACGCCAAGTATATTGCTATTTTCTTCTATAAATGTCTTATAAATTCTTTTACCTAAACGGAAAGTACGTTCCATTGTATTGCGATTTTCCAACATATCCAACAATTCATCAGATTCTATTTTCCGATATATATATATTCCGTTGTAGGAATCATATGTCATAACCAAATATCTATTATTCTTATCATCAATACATACAAAGAGTACAGGTTCTATCCCCACAGCCAGTTCCTCTTCTACATATAATTTACCTATTCCCCTGATTTCGTCCCAATATTCTTCTGGCATAGTTCGTCCACCTCTATGATTTTGAATTCACTGCTAGCTGAATCAATTTTATCTTCGAATAAATACCAATTATGATGTGTTTTTCCCTCTTGAAAATCTGCTGGTCCATACTGACATTTCATGATTTTCTAGCATGATCTGTATCTCACCCTTATTTTTTCTTATATTGCTGTATATAATTCGTGCTTTCAGAGTAGCACAATACGCTCTATGTGTCTATTGATTTATTTCGACTCCGTTCGACAAACATATCCGCCTTAACTACACAGCTCTGAAGCTTTTTCACAAAAATCCTCTTTCCAAAAGCAATAAACTATGTTACCCTGAGAATGGATCAGATGATAAAATAACTCTGATTACATAACAAGATCGAGGTGGTGAAACCTATGGGTACAAA
>ENA-OQDM01000633-OQDM01000633.1-human-gut-metagenome-genome-assembly--contig:-NODE-633-length-19277-cov-3.489556_pt1 | contig 19277 bp, 26 predicted proteins | sample MGYA00242772_ERZ504605 | MGnify/ENA primary metagenome ERZ504605 (study PRJEB26092, sample SAMD00036348) | human gut metagenome | host: Homo sapiens | study: EMG produced TPA metagenomics assembly of... | reverse complement strand
AAAAAAGAAAAGAACCGGAAAAATGTATTAAATCCGGTCTGATTGATTTCAGCATTGACCTGGCATTAAACGGTTCCATATATAAAATAAAACAAGCCTGCGGAAGGATTGCCATAGAAAAGTTAATACAAAGAAACGCCAAAACCGACATTTGTGCCGGAATTGCGTTTCTTATATTAGGGACTTATTTTACAGCTCCTTTAATCAATCATATCATTCTGGAATTTTGATAAATGCTCATACGGCAAAATCAGCCGCCCCCGAAAAAGACCACATCCATCATTCATAAGGCTATTATTCACTGCCGTAAACATATTTACATCTACCCCTGACAGATCAAGGTTCTGTAACAATCTACAACGCTCATAAGCCTCGTCAAAATAAATACAGCCGCCTTGTAAAATCGCATCTCTCCGTCCTCTGGAAGTTTCCTGTTTTTTTCATAAAATAAATGATTCGCTACTCCAATTTCTGCAATATCATCCATCTCTTTTGTTCTAAGCTGCATTTCCATATAACACCGGGCACTGTTGTCAAAAAACGTTATATGAAGCGAACGATATGAATTTGTACTTTCCCCATCAATATAATCCCTGTAATATGGGCGCACAGCATCATCCAATAGTAAAGAATTACTTCTTTTAACCCCACCTGTCGACTCTGCCGTAAATCCACGTTCTTCCAAAAATTGTGGCAATACATTGGCAATCCGATATAAATACCTGATCTCTTCCTTCTTGCGATCCTGTTTTTGTTTCATATGACACCGTGGCATGGAAATCACAATACGGTACGCGATCAAATCGCGAAAACAGTTCAAACGCTCCTTGATTTCTGACACAGACGGATATGATCCATTCTTTTCATAATAATCGTATATGTATTCCACAATATATCCATTAAACTTTCCCTCTGCGCGAATCAACGACTTAATTCGTCCCTTGAAAGTAAAAGATAAATATGGATATTCCTGTGCCATATATTTATAAAACTCACGAATCTTCTGCGATTGCGAAGTCAGGAAATCATTGTGTTCCAAAAGTTCCATAATCTGTATCAAAAAGTCACAATGCACTAAATCCACTTCATTATGTTTCTGTACCGCCGAAATACGTAAATCCGCTATGTATTTTTTTAAAATGCGAAGAACTGTATCCCCCGAATATAAGTAATCATTCAATGTAATCATATTTTCCCCATCCTAAAAAGTCGCGGTGCCGAGGCACCGCGATCCGCAAGATTATGTAATTGCAAGCTGATGTTTTACTTTACTCATATCAGATTCTAACACCGTCACGCGAATGGCAAGCAATTCTTTTTCATCATCTACTTTGCGTGCTTCCCTCAAATTACGCACTAAATCACAATGCCCTTCTGCAATCCGTCTGATATTTACATTTGTTTCATTTTCAATTACCAATTCCAAACCGGTAACCTTTTCATCCAGTACCGTAAACTTCTGATCCAATACCGTAAACTTCTGATCCAATACCGTAAACTTCTGATCCAATACCGTTACCTTTTCATCCAGTACCGTAAACTTCTGATCTAGTTCCGTTACCTTTTCATCCAGCTCCGTTACCTTCTGTTCCACTCCGGCTACTCTCTGATCCAGTTCCGTTACTTTCTGTTCCACACTGGCTACTCTCTGTTTTATTTCAGACATTCCACTTTTGAGTTCCCTGACATCACTCTCCAGTAAATCAAGCCTTGTGTATACAGGTTCAAATTTCTGATCTAACAACTGTGATAAAATCACAATATCTTCCTGTGTCATCCTTCTTTCACCTCCGATCTTTTTATTTTTCTTTCTCCAAACTTTTCCGATAGCTATTATGTTAACATCCTTTTTCTTATTTCGCAAGCAGATTATCTCTCATCATCATTTTTCTGTATGATTGGCTTTTTAACTGTAACATCTTAACGTTTTGAAATATTTGATTCGTAAAATATTTTCAAAAATCATAAACCTCAAATTTGATTTGACAGGTTTTCTGAAAATTTAATTGTTCTCATTAACCTCTTTCCAGAATTTATTTTTCTCCCCTTACTTATTTCACATCTCCCCAGAATTCATTCCACTCACCGCCACCCATAGTGACAAAATATTTCAGCCAGACCTTCCACTGATCCATCTCTTCATCCGTCTCATGATCCTTAATCACCGAAAGCAGCCGATCCATCCGCACCATATAATCCGGATCTTTTACAAAATGCTTTTCATCATAATAGCGTTTTAATTTATGTATTGCTGCAATTGCGGCTTTTTCCGTAAATCGTTCCTGTTCGGGTGCACAGTTATATTCCGGCACAGAATGAATGTAGTTCACACACGCACGATACCACTTTGTCATAGCTGTTCTAACACCTCATCTCCATACCGGGCACGGATCTGCTGTTCCAACGAGACAAACACTCCAATATACTGATGCAGAATTTTTTCAACCAGTTGCTGTGCTGCTTCTTCATTATAAATATGTGTGGCATCATTTCGATCACGCAACATTTCCAGCCATACATCTTCCTGTTCTGCCCGACAAAGCACCTGCAAATGTCTAACATACTGATCAAACTTTTTCATATAAAACAACCCCATCTTTCTCTATCTCGGATACCAATTCAGATGACACGTATTTATCATCCATATTGATAATATCCAGCTTTAAAAGCGACCACAGATCTTCATTTAAACTATCTGACAAACCTCCAAAATCTGCACATCCATAAATCGCCAGATCGATATCGCTTTTTGGCATATTAGTTCCACGCGCACGTGATCCAAATAATACTACTTTTTTTACCTGATATTTTTTTGAAATTTCCACTATCTGCCGATATACATTTTGTATGTTACGGTCCTGATTCTCTTTCATCACAATCATTATCCCTGTTTTCTGTTATTTCAGTGATCTTATTATACGCCAGATTCTATAAGGAATGCAACCAGCCTCTACTTCTCCTCCGTCACAACCGGCACTTCCCGCTGTTCCACAGATGTAGAAAACACAATCTGCGTCTTTGTACGCCCAAACTGCTGCAGTTCATTGATAAAATGATCCAGCTGTGCCGTGGTCTCAAACAATGTCTCAATCAGCATCGAATAATCCCCTGTCACACAATTGCACTCCACCACATTTGGAATTTTTTCAATGAACGGATAAAATACCGGCTTCTGCAGCGGCTCCACCTCCAGATTGATGAAAGCCTTAATATGATAATTAAGATACTGCGGATTTACCCTTGCCGTGTAGCCGATGATCACACCCTCATGTTCAAGTTTTTCAATTCTTGCAGACACCGATGGCGATGACAAAAATACCTGTGCGGCAATCTCCTTGAGCGGTGTGCGGGCATTTTTCTGCAGAATCTGTATAATTTTTTTATCTACTTTATCCAGTTTTTTCATGACACAAACCTCGATTTTTTCATAAATACGCAAAGAAGGACACCTGCTTAGACGCCTGTGTCCTTCTTTTCACAATCATTTTTAAATTATGAGGTCATTATAGCACAGGTATTTACATTTGCAATCCCCAATAACAGCTCATTTTTTATATCTCGCTCCTGTAAAATTGCCTTATTTTATTAGGTTTCTTCTATTTTTTCTTTATTTTATTTGTCTATATCTCTTAATTTCTGGCTGTTTTTCCAAATATCGCTTAAAGTATTTACCTTTGATGTCAGGAGTGCTATTCTCGTCCCATTGAAAAAAGCGCGCAGAAAAGAAACAAAAACAGACAACTGATAACAGAAGAATATAAGGAGATCAAATTATGAAAGAATACATGCGTTTAGAATCAGATTCCATCGGAACCATGGAAGTACCCGAAGATGCTTATTACGGAGTACAGGCTTTACGGGCAAAAGAAAACTTCCCGATCACCGGCACCCGGTTACACCCCGTTTTCATTAAAAACCTTGCAAAAATAAAACGTGCAGCCGCCATTACCAACCGGAAAGCCGGAAGGTTGAAACCGGAAATTGCCAACGCCATCGAATCGGCATGTAACGAAGTGGTCTGTGGCATGTTTGACAAAGAATTCATTGTCGACGGCATACAGGGCGGTGCCGGAACCAGCGCCAACATGAACATGAACGAAGTCATTGCCAACCGCGCCATCGAAATGCTCTGTGGCAAAAAAGGAGACTACACCATTGTTCATCCAAACGACCACGTCAATATGGCACGGTCCACAAACGATGTCATTCCAACCGCCGGAAAATTAACGGTTCTCGATCTTCTCAAACCTTTAGACAAAAGCCTTTCCCTTTTAACGGATGCCTTATATGACAAAGCTGCAGCGTTTGACCACATTGTAAAAATCGGACGTACACAGCTTGAAGACGCTGTGCCGATGCGTCTGGGTCAGACGTTCCATTCTTATGCCACCATGATTTCCCGTGACCGTGACCGTCTCACAAAAGTCCGCACGGAAATGTATCCCGTAAACATGGGGGCAACCGCTATCGGCACAGCAATCAATACATCCCCGTTTTATCTGGATAATATTGTACCAACCCTTGGAAAAATCACCGGCTACCCACTGACCCAGGCCGACGATCTGTTTGATGCCACCGAGAATCTGGACGGATTTGTACGCGTTTCCTCCTGCCTGAAAGCATGTGCGGTCAACTTATCCAAAATGTGTAATGATCTGCGTATCCTTGCAAGCGGACCAAAAGCCGGGTTCGGTGAGATTACACTTCCGGCCATGCAGAATGGTTCTTCCATTATGCCAGGCAAAGTCAATCCGGTCATCCCGGAAGTTGTCTCCCAGGTTGCGTTTCACATTATCGGTCACGACACGACCATCACTATGGCGGCGGAAGCCGGTCAGATGGAATTAAACGCTTTTGAACCGGTTGTTTTTTACAATCTTTTTGACTCCATTACCACACTGACACACGCAGTGGACACCCTGACCGCCAACTGCATCCTCGGCATCACCGCAAATGAAAAACGCTGCCGCGAACTTCTCGATGCAAGCGTCGGTATCACCACCGCCCTGTGTCCGTACATCGGCTACAAAAAAGCTGCAAGTCTGGCAAAAGAATCCTTAAAAACAGATATTCCAGTTAAAACTCTTGTATTGAAATACGGTCTGTTAAAAGAAAACGAACTGGATTCTATTCTCGATCCTTATGCAATGACCGAAGCCAGAACCAGACAGACACAGGCAAAAGCCGTATAATAAGATTTATCTTTTGTGCAAACTATGCTATAGTAATGGCATAAACCACTACACAAGGAGGTACTCATAATGGAAACAGTAACAGAAGTAGTTAAAAACATGGCCGGCGGAGATGGCGAAGTAACCATCAAACGCATCCTCGGAGAAAAAGAATTAAACGGAAAATGTGGTCTGTATGCACAGGTAACCATTCAGCCGGGATCTTCTCTTGGTTATCACGAACATAAAAATGAAAGCGAGACGTATTACATTCTTTCCGGTACCGCAGAATATAACGATAACGGAACCACACGCACTGTAAAAGCCGGAGATGTAACCTATACACCAGACGGATACGGACACGCTTTAAAACCGATTGGCAATGAACCGGTTGTATTTATGGCTCTGATCATCTTTGATTAATTTATCTTAGAAACATACAAAAGGACCGGCTATCCCAAAAGGCAGCCGGTCTTAAAGCTGGCAGAACTCTTTCCCATATCTGAGGCGGGGCCAAACGTGGAAGATGGATGAATTAAATAAATGCAATCATATACAGCGGCAATGTAATGATACCATCTTCGCCCACACCGATATTTCCATCTGCAAATTTATACCCATAAGAAATATCTTTATGATTCTTCATAAGTGACTTTAAGGAATTTGCCCTCGTATTTCCGCCTTTTACTTCAATCGGAACTACCATTCCATCTTTTTGGATCACTACATCTATTTCTCTTTTCGTTGTCTCATTTTTATAAAAATATAACTGATATTCCTTTTTATACAGAGCATCTGTTATTGCATATTCATAGATACCGCCTTTGGAATTTCCCTCTAAAGTGTTTTCTACAATATGCTGTTTTAATGAAAAGTCCTTCATCGCCATCAACAATGATAAATCAGTTGTATAAGCCCGGAAAAAATCATCTCTTGCATAATCATCCAGATCAAATCTGACATCCGTCACAAGTTTACTTAAATGTACCATATCTGCACGAAGCAACCACTCAATACTTGAAAAATACTTTTGTGCTCTGCCTCCATGCTCAACTTCTTTATATTGAAATTTGTGGTTTTCTTTATCAAGCAGCTGCTTTGCAAGTGAAAGATAACATTTCTCTGCTTTTACCTTTTCTTCCGCAGTTGCATAATGTGCTATATCATACTGATATCCCAATAAGAGGCTCCTCTGTATCTTATCAACCTCTCTGAAATCCTTTGTATCTACATATTTCTGTACAGCTTCCGGCATACCACCTATTGCTATATACTGTCTGTAATAATTCATCATTTGGGAATGAATCGCCTCAGGTATCACGGTCTTTGATTCCAGATATCCGCAGAGGTTTCCGATCATGTCTTCAGAAATCCCCATTCCCCAGAGAAACTCTTCAAAATCAATCCCATACATTCTCAGATAATCAACATAACCGACCGGATAAGACGATGCACGTTTATAATCGATTCCAAGAAGCGATCCCGACACAATAACATCATATCTGTTATCGATTGCCCAGAATTTAAGGGATGTGATTGCTTCCTGGCACTCTTGAATCTCATCGAGAAAAATCAAAGTTTTCCCTGGCAGAATTTTCTTTTCAGGAAAGCGGAAACGCATAGCCATAACCATATTATCTACCGTAAGATCACCGGAAAAAATGTCAACGGCAGAAACCATCTGCTTAAAGTTGATTTCAAGCAGTTCCTCATAATTGTCTTCTGCAAACCGTTCAATAATATATGTTTTTCCTGTTTGCCTGGCTCCCTGTACAACAAGGCATTTTTTATTTTTGTGTTAACCCAGTTTTTTATTGAAGCAATTGCTTTTCTTTTTAACATAATACCCCCATCAACAAAATTTCTTTCTACCAGTGCGTATTATCAACATTTTGGAAAGTAAAAATGTATTTGATGTCAACATTTTGCATTATTGTATCATTGCTATAGTTCTTAATCAAGTATAATATGCCATAATTTTATTCTTTCCCATAATAAACCAACTTAACATTATTAGATATTGTCACTATGTCATTACATAAAAAAAGACCAACGATCCATCTTCTGAATCGTTGGTCAAATATTGTGTCAAACTCGTGTCAACGCTACGTCTCCATACGCTGAAACCCTTGGTATTACTAGGTCTACTCGCAAACGTAAGGCATCATAGCCAGATGACGTGCTCTCTTGATAGCAACTGTAAGAGCTCTCTGATGCTTTGCACAGTTTCCTGTGATACGACGAGGAAGGATCTTTCCTCTCTCAGAGATGTATCTCTTTAACTTGTTGATATCTTTATAATCGATGACATTATCTTTGCCACAGAATACACATACTTTTTTTCTTCTACGCATTGGTCTTCTCTTCATGGAAGATCCTTCAGCTGTTTTATTGAAAGCCATGTTCTTTAACCTCCTATATGATGTTATGCTCTATGGAACATTTAGTTGAATGGTAATTCTTCATCAATTCCATCCGGAATATTCATGAAGCCATCTCCGGCAGCTCCGCTTGGTGATGGAGCAGAAGGTGCACCGCCGAAATCAGCATTTCCACCGGCTGCATTTTTGCTCTCCGCAAACTCTACGTTCTCTGCCACAACATCTGTGGTGTAAACGCGCTGTCCATCCTTGTTTGTATAACTGCCTGTCTGGATATGACCCTCGAGAACAAACTTGGTTCCCTTGCGGCCAAATCTCTCCAAAAACTCTGCTGTCTTGCTAAATGCAACACAACTAATGAAATCCGCTGTCTGATCCTCATTGTTCCGGCGGAACCGACGGTCAACTGCCAGTGTAAATCTTGCAATCGCACTGGAACTCTCCCCCTGAGAGTAACGAACTTCTGCGTCTCTGGTTAATCTACCCATAAGAATGACTTTATTCATACAATCTCCTACTTTCTTATACTACTGCTCGTCTTTTCTAACGCATAAGAAACGAAGAACGTTGTCCATGATACGGACATCCTGCTCAAGCTTAGCCGGAGCATCCGATGCTGCGTCGAACTGGATGAAGTAGTAGAATGCTTCGCTCATCTTCTGAACGTCGTAAGCTAACTTCTTCTTACCCCATTCTTCAACTTCTGTAACAGTACCGCCTGCACGAGTGATATACTCTTTTGCTTTCTCAACGGTTGCTGTTCTCGCATCATCTTCGATCTTTGCACTGACAACGAGTGCTAATTCATACTTGTTCATGCGAAATGTTACCTCCTTTTGGTCTCTGGCTCACAGGATTATGCCTGTGAACAAGGAAAAAATAGTTATCACGAGGATATACTATACCATGTTTTATGCGGATTTTCAAGCCTTTTCTTTAACTTTATTTGAGTTTTTCCAAAGATTATGTTATAGTGGGTTCTGAACGGTATTCATACAGAAACTGTATCGACTGCGGTATATTTATGATGTATCGCCCCAAATGAATATGTGAGTCACCTTTACACAGGATTTCGACGGACACCTGTTACACAGGATCCGATCCATTTAATTACCAGAAGGAAGGTGGTAGCATGAAAACAGGAATCATAGGCGCAGGGCGCGTAGGCTGCTCCCTTGGAAAATATTTCCGGAGTAAAAACGCAGACCTTGTGGGATATTATGATACCAATGCCGCGGCTGCAGAAGAAGCCGCCGCGTTTACACAGACTGCCGGTTTCGATCAGGTGCAGCAACTGGTGCGTGAATCAGACATCCTCTTCATCACGACACCCGATTCGCTCCTTGTACCCGTATGGGAAGAAATCAAGGGCATGTCACACAGGAATCAGATTATATGTCATTGTAGTGGCGCACTTTCATCCGATTCATTTTCCGGAGCCAAAGAAGCAGGAGTATCCTGCTGCTCGGTTCATCCCATGTTACCGTTCAGTAACAAATTTTCATCATACCAGCAATTAGAACATGCATTTTTTACCGTGGAAGGCCACCCACATGCCGTACAGGTCATCACCGACTTACTCACTTCCTATGGAAATGAAGTCTGCCGGATTGATGCCGCAGCCAAGCCAGAATATCATGCAGCTGCCAGCATCTTAAGCAATCAGGTGATCGCGGTACTTGATACGGGGTACCGGCTTCTCGAAGACTGCGGATTTTCCCGCAAAAAAGCCGTTGCGGCAACTGCTGCACTGGTCCGTCAGAACATCGAAAATGTGCTCTCGCAGGGCTGTGTCCATGCACTGACCGGTCCGATTGAGCGTGGAGATGTCGCAACCGTGGAAAAGCACTTACACTGTTTAAACACAGAAGATGCCGCTTTGTACCGCATGCTCGGCACACGGCTTCTGGCAATTGCAGAAGGAAAAAATCCAGCACAGAATTATGAAAACATGAGACATGTTTTACTTGCTGATGAACAGGAAAAAGAAAATGGAGGATCTCATAAATGAAAAATACGGTTGTAACTTTTCAGGAAGCTAAAGACAAGGGCGAAAAGCTTTCCATGCTGACTGCCTACGATTATTCTACTGCCAGACTTATTGATGAGGCAGGTGTCAATGCCATTCTCGTCGGCGATTCCCTCGGAATGGTCGTTTTAGGATACGAAGACACGCTCTCCGTCACCATGGAGGACATGATCCATCACAGCGCAGCGGTTGCCCGCGGCATCAAAGATACACTGCTCATCACCGACATGCCTTTTATGTCTTACCAGACTTCCGTCTATGACGCGGTTGTCAATGCCGGACGCCTGATGAAAGAAGGCCGTGCACAGGCCGTCAAGCTGGAAGGCGGAAAAGAAGTCTGCCCTCAGATCAAAGCCATCGTAGACGCTTCCATCCCTGTTTGTGCCCATCTGGTCTGACCCCGCAGTCTGTCAATGCCTTTGGCGGATTTAAGGTACAGGGAAAAGGCGAAGCTGCCGCACAGAAACTGCTTGATGATGCGCGTGCCGTTGAGGAAGCCGGAGCTTTTGCCGTTGTCTTAGAATGTGTGCCGCAGGCCCTTGCCACAAAGATTACCGAGAGTATTCATATCCCGACCATCGGAATCGGTGCCGGTGCCGGATGCGACGGACAGGTACTTGTCTATCAGGATATGCTTGCCATGTATTCCAACATGAAGCCGAAATTTGTCAAGCAGTTTGCACAGGTCGGTGAGCAGATGCGCGAGGCATTCCGCACTTATAAAGAAGAAGTTGCTGCCGGAACGTTCCCTGCTGCTGAGCATACCTTCAAAATGGATGAAACCGTTCTGAATAAATTATATTAAGACATTCCTACGGAATCATTCGCATTGTTTTTGTCAAATAACAATAAAACCAAATTACAATGAAAATCAGGAGATTATAAAATGGAAATATATGGAGAAATCAGTAAAGTAAGAGCTGCCGTAAAGGCATGGAAAAAAGAAGGATTAACCGTCGGATTCGTACCTACTATGGGATATCTGCATGAAGGACACAAAAGCCTGATCGATGCAGCCAGAAAGGAAAATGACCGTGTCGTTGTCAGTATTTTTGTAAACCCGATGCAGTTCGGACCAACCGAAGATCTGGAGAGTTATCCACGCGATCTCAAAAAAGATGCCGCATTGTGCGAAGCTGCAGGTGTAGATATCATCTTTCATCCGGAACCGGAGGAAATGTATGCCGACGGCTTCTGTTCCTATGTGGATATGAATGGTCTTACCACCGAACTCTGTGGAAAAAGCCGTCCGATTCACTTCCGCGGCGTGCAGACCGTTGTATTGAAACTCTTCCACATTGTAACTCCGGACCGCGCATACTTTGGCCAGAAAGATGCCCAGCAGCTTGCCGTCATCCGTCGCATGGTCAAAGACTTAAATGTGGATACCCGGATCATCGGCTGCCCGATCATCCGTGAAGATGACGGACTGGCAAAGAGCTCGAGAAACACTTATTTAAACGGCGAAGAACGTCAGGCGGCACTTGTGTTAAACCGCAGTTTAAAAGCCGGAAAAGCCCTTGTGGATGCCGGAGAAACACGCGCTTGTGTCATCAAGTCTGCAATCACAGCAGAGATTGAAAAAGAGCCGCTTGCCAGGATAGATTACGTGGATGTCGTTGACTTTGACACCATTACTCCGGTCGAAAAACTCGAAGGTTCCATTCTTGTAGCCATTGCCGTATACATTGGCAAAACCAGACTGATCGATAACTTTATCGTGGAAAAATAGGAGATTACTCATGCAGTACAATATGTTAAAAGGAAAAATTCACCGGGCTGTGGTAAAACAGGCGGATCTCAACTATGTCGGCAGTATTACCGTCGATACCGATCTCTTAGAAGCTGCCGGAATTTTAGAATATGAGCTGGTACAGATCGTCGATGTAGAAAACGGCAACCGCTTTGAAACTTACACCATCGCGGGAGAAGCCGGTTCCGGCATGATCTGTTTAAACGGTGCCGCCGCCCGTCAGGTCGCTGTGGGCGATCATGTCATTCTCATGTGCTATGCACAGATGACACCGGAAGAAGCAAAAGAACATCACCCGAAAGTTGTTTTTGTCGATGCGGATAATCACATTGCACGGGTCACTAACTATGAAAAACACGGAAAACTGACGGATGATTTTATCGGTGCATAAATGACAGCAGATTTCTATAGTAATTTGTCCTATGCTACGGTATAATAAATGTATTGAAAACGAAGGAGATTCTCTATGAAAATTGCCTTATGTGATGACGATGAAAGAGAATTGACCAACATACGGTCGCTTTTGGACAGTTATCAGAAAACCCGCAATATTTCGCTTACATATAAAGAATATCACAGCAGCTGTGAACTTGCCCTTCGGGCATCAAAGGAACGATTCGACATTTATCTGCTAGACATCCTCATGCCACATATGACCGGCATGCAGCTTGCACGCGAAATCCGTACTTTCGACCATGCTGCCGATATTATTTTTCTTACAACCTCATCGGATTTTGCGGTGGAAAGTTATACGGTAAAGGCCACCAATTATCTGATGAAGCCGGTATCCTCCAACGCTTTCTTTGCTGCCATGGATGACATCCTACGGGTAAAAACACAGGAACAGGGGCATTTTCTTGTACTAAAAAGCCGGATTGGCGTACATAAAGTTCCCCTGTCCGAACTGATCTATGTAGAAGCCCAGAACCGCAAAGTTATCTACTACACGAGTGGAAGGGAACAGATCGTCTGCACAGAACTGTTCTCGTCCGTATGCGACAGCCTGCTGCAACACCGGGAATTTATTCAGGTGCACCGCTCGTTCCTTGTAAATATGAACTATATCCGCTCAATCGGCACAATAGATATGTGTCTTCACAACGGCACAAACGTTCCGCTTGCACAGCGCAGGGTTGCCGATATTAAAAAACATTATCTCGCTTTCCAGATGGAGGAATGATTATGCCTGAACTTTCATCCGTTTTTTCTTTAGTTAATTATGCTTTTGTATTATTTTTCGGCATCGTGGCGGCACTGTATCTTGCCGACATCGGTTTTTGCGATCATAAGCGTGTCTATGTCCTGACGCTTTTTTTCTTTGGCATTGCCCAGCTTCTTTTTTATCTGATCATGGGGGAGTCGGTGCTTTACAAATGCTATCCGTTTCTGATCCATATCCCTTTGATTGCCTTAATTTTCCTGCGGTTTCACCGGAATCTATCAATCTCTGCCATCTCCGTTTTGTCTGCATATCTGCTGTGCACGCCACGCAAATGGTTTGGCACCTTTGTTGCTTTCTTTTTTGACAGAAATCCCGTTGTATCGAACATTGCCTCCATCATTATTACCATTCCGCTTCTTGTTCTTGTGATCCGGTTTGTCTCACCGTATATCATCCGGCTGAAATATGAAAGCCGCACGACACTGCTTTTGTTTTTCCTGCTTCCGCTGGTATACTATGTCCTGGAATACACGTTTACTGTCTACACGGATCTGCTCTACACGGGCGGTGCAGTCGTTATTGACTTTATGGACAGTTTTCTTGTCGTATCCTTTTTTATTCTGTCTGTTCTCTCGCTTAAATTTTCAAGTGAAAAAAATAAAGCAGCACGGGAAAATATTCTGCTTACTACGGCTGCCACACAGGCACAGAAAGAAATTGCCCAGCTTTCCGCTTCCCAGCAGCAGGCAGCCATTTACCGGCATGACCTGCGACACCATATGAATTTCATCCAGAGTTGTCTGGATCAGAATAACCCAAAAGAAGCGACTTCCTACATCCACGAAATCTGTACCAATCTTGAACACAGTTCTGTCATTCGCTACTGTGTCAACGAATCGGTCAATCTGATTGTGTCCTCCTACGCCAATCAGGCTGCCGTAAACCATATTCCAATGCAGATTTCCATTACTGCGACCGAATTTTCCCGCTTTCAGATTACAGATCTGTGCAGTTTATTTGCCAATGCACTTGAAAACGCACTTCATGCCTGCCAGCAGATGAACCCGCAGTCCCAACGCTATATTTCACTTAAGATATATGAGAAAAATACACAGTTATGTATCCAGATAAAAAACAGTTATGAACAACCTGTCGTTTTTGCAGATGATATTCCGATATCCCGTTCCGTCAACCACGGCATCGGCGTACAGAGCATGATCTCTGTTGTCGAAAAATACCATGGTGTCTATGGATTCTTTGCAGATCATGGGGAATTCCGGTTTCAGGCTTCCATGTAATATCTGATTTTCTGTCGATTCGTGAACTTTTTGTGTCCTCCCCGCAATTTTCATCAAATAGGCACAACTTCATACGAAAATATCTCCAGATTGAAACGGAGGTTATTACCTATGGGAAAAAACAAAAAGAAAAACCGGAACTTACTTGAAAATTTCCTTGATCCGGAAATTTTCTGTAATCAGTCCGACTCATCAGTAATCAAAAACGTCTGAGGATTTGTTTTATGCAAAATTCTCAGACGTTTTTCCCTTTATAAAATCTTTTTAAATCATGCCATCCCGCAGCACATCATGATCCCGCAACAGCTTCTCGATCACGGTTCCCTTGATCTTACCAAGAAGCGGTTTCTTGATCACATTGAGCGGTCCAAGGTTCATCTGCAGCGGGGACTTGCCATCCATCAGCTTCACGCTGCTGTCTAACAGTTCACGCACATCGTAGACGCTTCCCCATACTTCCGGCACACCACGATCCACGCCAAGCAGTCCGTAGACCGCTTCCATTGCGGTACGCACGGAATACTCGGTTGTAAATACAGTATCTCTCGGCGTCTCGGTAAACTGTCCGAGGAATGCAAAGTTGACACAGCCATCCGGAATGACATCCGGGCGGTCTCCCTTGGTTCTTGGCATGAAAAATGCTGTGATATACGGCATCATGGTCGGTACGCAGACAGCACTGTGCTCTGCAAGATCCTCAATCTGGTCTTCCGGCACACCCAGATGGTACAGCCACTCTTCTGTAATCTCTTTACCGGTACACTCTTTCATTGGCTTCTTGATAAAATCACCCGGCACATCGGTAAACAGACCGTATACCCATACACAGACTTTGTCTTTGTCCTGCTCCTTGAACTGTCCCTGACGGTTGATCGTCCAGCTTAACAGCCAGCTGGAATCCTTGCAGCTTACGATACCTCCGGTAACCGTCTTTCCGCTGCGCGGATCACGCTGGCAGATCTTCTCAATATATGGAAGAATCTTGTCATCCAATGTGGTAACGGTTGCCGACTCCCAATTGGTCTTTGTAATATCGGAACAGAATTTTTCCGGATGTCCGAACGCCGGATCCTGTTTTGCAATATTTTTCCACAGGCTCCAGCAGCCACTGGTCCGCACTTCGGCATCACCGTTTGGTGCATGGTTCTGATCGCCGTAAATCGTACCTTCGGTACAGCTTCCGTTTGTGACAAATACCAGATCGTTTTCTGTCAGGACGATTCCGGTCTCTACACCTTTTACTTTGCAGTCAATGGCTTTTGCCACTTTCTTTCCATCTTTGATGTCAAAAATTACGTTCGTTACTTCAGTATTGAACTGGAACTCTACACCGGCATCCTCAAGATATTTCTTCATCGGAAGAATCAGGGATTCGTACTGATTGTAGCGTGTAAATTTCAATGCGGAAAAATCCGGCAAACCGGAAATATGGTGGATAAACCGCTGGAAATACAGTTTCATTTCCAGTGCACTGTGCCAGTTTTTCAAAGGCAAACATGGTGCGCCAGTACAGCCAGAAGGTCGAGTCAAAGACTTCCTCATCAAATACATCCTCAATGGTCTTGTCATAGAGATCCTCATCTTTTGTCATGAACAGTTTCATGATTTCCATGCAGCCTTTCTGGCTTAAGTTAAACTTTCCATCCGTATGTGCGTCCTCGCCGCGGTTTTCGGTTGCACGGCAGAGCGAATAGTTTGGATCTTCCTTGTTCAGCCAGTAATATTCATCCAGCACGGATGCACCCTCCACTTCCAGAGAAGGAATGCTGCGGAACAGATCCCACAGACATTCAAAATGATTTTCCATCTCACGACCGCCGCGCATCACATAGCCGCGTGTCGGATCAAAAATTCCATCACAGGCACCGCCTGCCACATCCATTGCCTCTAAAATATGAATATGGGAACCCGGCATCTGACCGTCTCTGACAAGGAAACAAGCCGTTGCGAGTGCTGCAAGTCCGCTTCCGACAATGTATGCATTTTTGTCATCGACTCCTTCCGGTTTCCTTGGCCGGGCAAATGCTTCATAGTTTCCGTTGGTATAATAAATGCCTTTGCTGTTCTTTTCATATTTTCCGCGCTCGGTGTTGCGGTAATCAACCGGTGGTGCTGCCTTTGCGATCTTCTTTACTTTCTGCTGGCTGGTTTTCTGTGCTGCATATACAAGTCCTGCACCGGCTACTGCAACTGCTGCGATTCCAAGTCCTAATTTCTTATTTTTATTTGACATAGAAAAACTCCTTTCTGATTCCTGGGATACTTCCCATTTAGTGTTTCTTCGTTACAGGTTTCTGATTCATTTCAAAATCAATTCCCATAAAATCATAAAACCTGTAACACGACAGATCATTTGTGGAACAAATACGATATGGTTATCTTACCATCTCTGTGAAAAGATACCATTTACAAAATGCCTGAAATGATAAAATTTTTATCATTTCAGGCATTTTGATTAATTTTTATTTCTGTTTAAAATTCTCAATCGACCGCGCAATATTCCCATCGAGTGCTGTCCCCATCATCATAACGATCTTATGGTAATCCTCCTGCATGCCCTTGTCGATCCAGTCAAGCATAATCCCCACAAATCCATATTTATAAAAATCTGCAATAAAGCGTTTATCCCCGTCTGCAATCGCAATGCCTTTGCATTTTTCTTCCACGACATTTACGATCAGTTCATACGTCAGCTTATACAGATACTGCTCCACTTTTTCGTGGGCAACCGCATGGTATACATTCATAATAAATGGCTTGTTTTCCAATACTGCCTCAAATATCTGCGCAATTCCCTCCAGCCACGTATCGTATGTCTTTTTGCCCTGCAACGCACGCTTTCCGTCCTCCACACATGCCCACTCCACCAGATCATAAATATCCTTAAAGTGATAATAAAACGTCATGCGGCTGATGCCACAGTGTTCCGTCAGATCATTGATCGTGATCCTGTCAATCGGTTTTGTCCGCAGGAGTTCTTTTAAGGATGCTTCAAGTGCAAGCTTGGTTGTATTTGCCATATCATTTCCTCCATCCGCCCTTTGTTATATTTATTGTAACGCAGCTGTATCACAGGGACAAATAAAGTTTTTCTAAATAGTCTAAAACTTTTAAAGTTCATTTAAGGAAGGCCTTCTATACTTCATGGTATCAAAAGAAAACAGGTGTTGCCGCCCAGTAAATATCAATGATTTACTGATGCGACAGCACCTCTTTTCATTTCCAGCATCACACTATAATCTTCTGTATCGGACGCTCTGCCTTTTATCCCTGCTGCCCTGCTGCCTGCCGGATCATATCCTCGACCACGATGTCATAAATTTCTCCGACCGTATTGCAGTATTCCAGAATTTTCCACGGCTCATTCGTGTGGAAATGAATCTTGACCAGATCCTCATCTCCAGCCGCAATCAGGCTGTTTCCCTCAAAATTTTCCGTGATGTAATCTGCGATCTCATCCTCGTCAAGATCCCTGTCTCTTCTGTCGATCAGTAACTGTGTATCATAACGATACGCAAACTGATCATCCTCTGCATCTATGGAATGTACTCCCATGGTTCTAATCCTCCTGTTATTTCACTGGAACTGCGGTGACAACTTTATGAAGCTCTTCCAGCTGTACCAGCAGCATTTTTTCAACAATGTAATTGTATTATATCTACTTTTTAAAGTCAAATTTAAAAACACATTGTATTAAATACCCAGCTCCAGCGAATCCGCAATATAGTAATCATATTTCTTTTTCCTGCAATACTTCTTAATCCTGCGGATCAGTTTATGGTCTGTCGTGTATTCCAGCAGATAAACATCCATTCCATCCGCTTTGCATGCCTGCAGATACTGGCAGAAATACTCCCGCTCCGTTTTTTTCTGCGTATGGAATGTTTTGGTTGTAAAATCAATCCTGCTCCACACCGACTCCTGGTTTACACCCGTCATAATATCCGCAGCAGAACCATAACGGGACTGATATGCCGTCACATAGATATCTCCTCCATTGACCACTACCGGCTTCCCCATTGCCCGGATTTTCTTTAAAATCACCGTCAGCCCATCAAAAATATCCTTTTTATGGGCATAATCATATACATCACAGTTATCAATAAAAAAGCCATCCACTCCCTTTTTCTTTAATTTTCCGGCTAATGTATCCATAAATTCCTGCCAGTCTTTATCCGCAACATTAATCCATTTTTCCTCTTCCCAGTTTTCATAATCCCCGATTGCCAGATGCTCGTATGTTTTATAATATGGCCTGAAATTTTCGACAGAGCCAATATTAAGATAGCTGTAAACTTTTGTACCGTCTGCATGTAATTTTCTGATATCTTTCTTCGAAAAATACTGTGCATCAATCACAACAATTTCGTAATTTTTTCATTTTGGAACTGCTGTATGGTCTGCATTTAAGAATACTCCATACTCGTATTTTTGTGCCTTCCTTCCATCGGCATTACATGATGCCGAAAGACACAATACTACCGTAACCAGCGACAAAATCCCCAAAAAGAAACAGGCATTTCTTTTTCCCCTGTTTTTACCTGATTTACATTTCATACTTCAAGAGCCTTCAAATCCCACAATTACCGGGATCAGGCATTCCCCATCATAAATTTTTCACTGCTGTCCGTAATAAGCATTCGCACCGTGCTTGCGGAAGAAATGCTTATTGCGGATACTGTTCACACAAATTCTGAAATTTTCATTGTAAAATCCGGATAGATTCCCACCGGAATTTCATCTTCAAATAAATACTGCGTGCTGTCCTCATTTTCTCCAAACAAATATACCAGTACCGTACGTTTCATAGGATTTACGATCCAATATTCCCTCACCCCTGCAGTACGGTATTTGAACAATTTGGTCAGATAATCCATCCTCTGACTGCTTTGTGATACAATCTCAATCACCCAGTCCGGTGCCCCATTACAGCCCCTGTCATCCAGCTTTCCGTTATCACAGATCACAGAAATATCCGGTTCCACATATGTTTTATCATCCTGATTTAAAAATACCGCAAACGGTGCCGGATATACTTTACAGGTTCCCTTATGATCCGCAATATAATTTCCGATCGTACGGCTCAACTGCTGCACCAGTTCCTGATGAATTCTGCCCGGTGGTGCCATATCATAAATCTGTCCATCGATCAGTTCTGCACGTTTTCCTTCCGGCAATGCATAAATTTCTTCCGTTGTGTGTGAATATTTTTCTGCTAATGGCATACGCTTTCTCTCCTGCTTTTATTTACCCAATACATCCAATTAAATATAGTATACTGAAAGATTCGTTTTTCATCAACACATGTCATTATATTTTCTCTATACATTTTCGCAATCGTCTATTTTACACAGAATAGGTAATTGCGAAACTCGCGATGCTCGTTCGCAAACTTGAATCAAAATAGAAACAGAATTGAGCATAGCATGATTTTAATGACGAAAACGGATATTGAGCTGTTTTAGGCGCACTTAAATAAGCCG
>ENA-OQDM01000631-OQDM01000631.1-human-gut-metagenome-genome-assembly--contig:-NODE-631-length-19289-cov-1.797620_pt1 | contig 19289 bp, 21 predicted proteins | sample MGYA00242772_ERZ504605 | MGnify/ENA primary metagenome ERZ504605 (study PRJEB26092, sample SAMD00036348) | human gut metagenome | host: Homo sapiens | study: EMG produced TPA metagenomics assembly of... | reverse complement strand
AAGACGAAATCCCTGAGAAAAAAGGGAATCGGTTTACACAAACAGAATAGATATGCTATAATAATGCTGTTATACCCTTGGGTATAACAGCATTTTGAATATAAAGGACAATAACAATAGATGAAACAGTTAATTCAAGATAGACAGTTATTTATGCGCCGTATTTTTTTGATGTGTTATGACATGCTTGCTGTATTTGTTGCGAGTATGTTTGCGCTGATAATACGGTTTGATCTGAACTTTTACAATGTACCGACAGAATATCTGAATGAAGTATGGAGAACACTTCCGTATATGATGGTGATCACATTGATCATCTTCTGGGCACTCCGATTATATTCAAGTCTGTGGAGTTATGCAGGGGCACTTGAAATGATGTATGTTGTTTCGGCATGTATACTGGATGCGATCGTGGTAGCTGCATTGATCCTGGTACGTAACTGGGGAGATATGTTCCCGGTTCCACGAAGCTTTTATATTTTATATGGGTTATTTTTACTTGTGCTGATCATGGGATGCAGATATTCCTATCGTGGACTTAGGGCAATCCGGAATATGCGAAGAGACGGCACATATCGTAGGAATGTACTGGTAATCGGTGCAGGTGAGGCTGGTAATCAGCTGATTAAAGAGATTAACAATAGCCGTTATGTAAAGAAAAAAGTTGTCGGTGTAATTGATGATGATAAGACAAAGATTGGTAATTATATCCATGGAGCAAAGGTGATCGGTGACAGAAGCTGCATCCGGGATAAGGTGTTGGAACTGCATGTGCATGAGATCATTATAGCGATGCCATCAGCCTCCCCGAAACAGATGAAGGGGATTCTTGATATTTGTAAAGAGACCGGCTGCGAATTAAAACGTCTGCCTGGAATCTATCAGCTTGTCAATGGTGAAGTTGGTATCAGCAAATTAAAAGATGTTGATGTAAATGATCTGCTTGGAAGAGAACCGGTCATGGTGAATCTTGAGTCTATCATGGGTTATGTGTCCGGGAAAGTTATCATGGTAACCGGTGGGGGTGGTTCTATCGGAAGTGAGTTGTGCAGACAGATCGCGGGACACAAACCAAAGCAGCTGATTATTTTAGATATTTATGAGAATACCACATATGATATACAGAATGAATTAAAGGTAAAATTCCCGGATCTTGATCTGGTTGTGCTGATCGGTTCTGTGCGGAATACCAATCGAATGAACTGGATCTTTGAGACCTATCATCCGGAGATCATTTACCATGCGGCAGCTCATAAACATGTGCCGTTGATGGAGGAGAGCCCGAATGAAGCAATCAAGAACAATGTCCTTGGCACATGGAAAATCGTGCAGGCGGCAGACCGTTATCATGTAAAACGGTTTGTGATGATCTCTACCGATAAGGCGGTCAATCCGACCAATATCATGGGCGCAAGTAAAAGGATCTGTGAAATGATCATTCAGACTTACAATAAGCGCTCTGAGACGGAATACGTGGCAGTACGTTTTGGAAATGTGCTTGGCAGTAACGGAAGCGTGATCCCTTTATTTAAAAAACAGATCGAACGTGGAGGCCCGGTGACTGTCACAGATCCGAATATCGTGCGCTATTTTATGACAATACCAGAGGCTGTATCCTTAGTATTACAGGCGGGAGCCTATGCAAAAGGCGGAGAGATTTTTGTTCTGGATATGGGAGAACCGGTCAAAATCCTTGATCTTGCGAGAAACCTGATCCTGTTATCCGGTCATAAACCGGATGAAGATATCCAGATCGTGTTTACCGGACTGCGCCCCGGGGAAAAATTATACGAAGAGATGCTGATGGATGAGGAGGGACTGCAGGATACCGAGAATAACCTGATCCACATCGGAAAACCGATCGAACTGGATGAAGAGAAGTTTTTGGATCAGCTGGAAAAATTAAAAGAGTATGTTGTGACAGAACCTTCTGATATCAGGGAATGGGTAAAAGAAATTGTGCCGACGTATCAGCCGAAGTAGGAGTAGAAAGGGGAAAGTATGAGACTGGAAATTCAGCATTTTTCAAAATTAAACAGGCATCTATCAAACTTGACGGAATTACTGTGATTGCCGGTGAAAATAATACGGGAAAGAGTACGGTAGGAAAGATTTTGTCATGTATGTTTAATTCCATGTATAAAGTGGATGAAAAAGCTTCACAGAAGAAGAAAGAACAGATAGAGTCACTGCTCCGTTATAACTGGCAGAATAGCTGGTATCATAATTTGAAAAATGATGATCAGAGAGTAACTGTGAATGTACCTTCCCGAACCAGCAGAAAAAGATATGCAAATGCAGCAGAATTGATTATGGCAGCAGATGAGGAGAGAAAAATAGAAATTATTTCTGAATTATATGATAATCTCAGAAATGTGATTGATGATGAAAGCAGAGATGCATTGTGCCATGAAGTTTTAGAGAAAGTAAATAGTATATTAAATTTAAAAAATGAGGCTGTGGAGCAGACCTTGATAGCAGACACTTTCGGCAGATATTTTTATGGTCAGATGAATGATCTGTATGAGCCAGAAAGCGAGGCGAAAGCAATATTGCTTATTCAAGGGAAAAAAATACAGGTTGGGATAAAACAGAATAGTGAATATATGATAGAAAGAGAAATATCTGTCATGCATGAAGCAATCTCAATTGATTCGCCGGCAATTATGGATTATATGAATTCGTGGGAGTACAGTGATGGGCTGAGTGAACAGGATTTGCACTTGCTTCAGAAATTAAGTGCGAATATACCGGACAATGCGATTGGAAAACTGATGGCAGAAGAAAAAATCAGTGATATACTGAAAATGTTATCTGAGGTAACGATCGGAAAAGTAATAAAAAATGAGGATGGGGATTTTTTTCTGGCAGATGAAGAAATGCATTATTTTGAAATTGGAAATTTATCTATGGGAATCAAGGCATTTACAATTATTCGCACTTTGTTAGAAAAAGGCGAAATCCATGAGAAAGATGTGATGGTGCTAGATGAGCCGGAAATACACCTACATCCGGAATGGCAGCTTATATATGCAGAATTGATCGTATTACTGGAAAAATATCTTCATCTTACGATACTAATCACTACACACAGTCCTTATTTTCTAGAGGCGATTGAAACATATACGAAAAAACATAATGTGGATCATATTACGAATTATTACCTTGCACAGGCAGATGGAAAAGAAACGGTTATGAAAGATGTTACAGAAAATCTGCAGTCTGTGTATCAGTTGTTAGCAAAACCGTTTGAAAAATTAGAAAGTATTCAGATGTCTAAATAGCAGAAAGTAGGCAAGAATTTGATTTTGAAGAAATGGGGATATAATGACAAAAGAGGCAATAGAAAAACTTCCGGAGTTATGCAGTCGATGACTGCAACATTAAAACACTGTTCTAAGGACGATGCAAGTTCTGATTATATGACGGAAAGCAGATTACTTGCTGTCAATTTTGATCGTTTTTCAAAGTATTATTGCCAAGTGGTTAAAATAGCACAACAACCGAAAACCAATGATGCATTGTATTGTACAGAAGATGGAAAGTGGTATTTTGTGGAGTTTAAAAATGGCAGCATAAAAAAGGATGAAATTTACCGGAAAATATATGACAGTCTTATTATGCTGATAGAAGCAGGAATGATCCCTGATTATCAATTTTCCAGAGAAAATATAAGCTATATTCTTGATGAAACCAATAACATATACCAAAGAGCAATTTGAACAATTGTTTGTAAAAAAGTTTGAAAAATTAGAAGGGACAGACAGAAAATGACAGGATACCGTTATATAAAACGAATCATAGATATCTTACTCAGCGGACTTGCGATCATTATATTGTCCCCGCTGCTTTTGATCTTATGCATTGCGATCAAATTAGATTCACCGGGACCAATCTTCTTTACACAAAAGAGAGTCGGCATCCACAAGACTTATTTTCAGATCTATAAATTCCGGACCATGCGCACCGATACACCGAAAGATATGCCAACACATATGCTGGCAAATCCGGAACAGTACATTACAAAAACCGGCAGATTTCTTCGTAAGACCAGCTCGATGAGCTGCCACAGATCTTTAATATTTTTAAGGGGGATATGAGTATCGTAGGTCCTCGCCCGGCACTCTGGAATCAGGATGACCTTGTCGCAGAGCGTGACAAATACGGTGCAAATGATGTGACACCGGGATTAACCGGTTGGGCGCAGATCAACGGACGTGACGAACTTGAAATTCCGGTCAAGGCAAAATTAGATGGCGAGTATGTGAAAAAATATGGGTTTACAATGGATGTACGGTGTTTCTTTGGTACATTCTTAAGCGTTTTGAGACAGGATGGAGTGGTTGAAGGTGGAACAGGGAGCATGAAGGGGAAATGAAAAAGGTATTGATTTTAGGCACCAACAGTTATATTGGCAACTCATTTCAAAAATATATTGGAGAAAATTATAATGACCAGTATGAGGTTCATAAAGTCAGTCTGCGTGGTGAGGCGTGGAAAGAGGATGACTGGTCAGGATATGACAGTATTTTAAACGTGACTGGCAAAGCACATGCGGATATTGGCATCCTGACAGAAGAACAAAAACAGGAATATTATGTCGTAAACTGTGATCTGGCATGTGAAGCTGCCCAAAAAGCTGTAAAGGATGGCGTGGGACAATATATTTACCTGAGCAGTGTAATTGTATACGGAGACGGCAGTAATGGCGGGGGGGCAATACATATCACAAAAGATACAAAGCCTGCTCCGTCAAATTTTTATGGGGACAGCAAGTGGCAGGCTGAGCAGAAACTACAGGTACTGTTTGAGGAGCTTAAGGAAGATGATGGAAAAAACAATACTGCACTTGCAATCGTCCGTCCGCCGATGATTTATGGAAAAAACAGCAAAGGTAATTTTAAGATGCTTGTAAAGTTAGCGGATAAGGTACCGGTATTTCCAAATGTAAAAAATGAGCGGAGCATGCTTTATGTGGAGAATCTTGCGGAGTTTTTAAAAATTTTGATCGAGGATCAGAGGACTGGTGTGTTTCTGCCGCAGAATGCTTCCTGCGTGACCACGGCACAGATGGTAGCAGCGATTGCTACGGCAAAAGGGAAAAACGTACATCTGTGTAACTGGATGAATCCGTTTGTGGCGCTGGCAAAAAAAATGCCGGGGAAGATTGGCGGTATGGCAGGAAAGGCGTCGGATCTATGGTGATCGACCAGGAACTGAGCAGAGAAAAAATTGATGGATATCAGCGGTTCGGATTGAAGGAGAGTGTGGAGAGATGTGTTTGAGGATGAGAGTCCCGTTTCTTTGCAACAGAATACATTTGTAGTATAATAAATTCTGATAATCGCTTATAACAATGAAAAGGTGGCAGGATGTTAAAAAGATTAACAATCGGTTCCTATCGCGGATTGCGTAATCTGACGATGGAGAATCTTGGTCAGATCAACATTATAATTGGGGGAAAATAATTCGGGAAAAACGTCCATATTAGAGGCTATTCAGTTATTTGACTACGCATAGATACTATGATGATTGGGTATCTGAAGTGACATTGAGGGAATGTGAGATGTAAACGGCTGGATGAGGCTGTGGGAAAGTTTATTGGGGTATAAAAAGGAGATAAAAACTTCATGTCAGATAAGGTTTTACTGGTGGCTTCTGTAGCATCCATGATACAGCAGTTCAACATGAGAAATATCGATATTTTGTTGCAGATGGGATATCAGGTAGAGGTGGCATGTAATTTTGCAGAGGGAAATACGTGTGCACCAGAACAGATCGATGAATTAAAAAAAGAACTGGAATCAAAACAGGTTGTGTGGCATCAGATTGATTTTGCCAGAAATGTATTTAAACTTGGACAAAATGCAAGAGCGTACCGGCAGTTGAAAGAATTATTCAAAAAGAATCAATATCATTTTGTACATTGCCACAGCCCGATCGGCGGGGTGCTTGGCAGACTGGCCGCACATAAATATAAGACGCATGCAATCTATACTGCACATGGGTTTCATTTTTTTAAAGGGGCGCCGGCAAAAAACTGGCTGCTGTTCTATCCGGTGGAAAAATATCTGTCACGATATACAGATGAACTGCTGGTGATCAATCAGGAAGATTATGAGCTTGCAAAAAAGAAATTTCATATGAAGCAGCTTACTTATATTCCGGGTATTGGAGTAAATGTAACACCACACGATATGCCACAGGAAGCAAAGAATAAAAAAAGACAGGAACTTGGTATACCTGAGAGTGCTTTTCTGATCGTACAGGTGGCAGAATTTACAGCAAATAAGAACCAGAGAACTGTCATAAAAGCATTGGAAAAAATGAAAAAAGCTGATATTTATTATGTGATGTGTGGGATTGGACCGGAAAAAGAAGAACTTGAACAGTATGTGAAAGAGCACCATTTAGAAAAAAATGTACAAATTTGCCGGATTCCGCAGTGATGTACATGAAATTCTACAGTGCGCGGATTGCTTTGTTTTGTCGTCGTTCAGAGAGGGATTATCCGTTGCATTGATGGAAGCAATGACAGAAGGGCTTCCTGTTGTGTGCAGCAGAATCAGAGGAAATGTTGATCTGATCGAAGAGGGTGTGGGAGGCTATCTGGTGGCACCGGGAGAAGAAAGTGAGTACAGAATAGCATTTACAAAATTATATGAGATGAAAAAAAATGAACCACAGAAATTTGAAAAAATGGGACAGGCGAATCAGTGCAAAATAAAAGAGTTTAGCAAAGAAAATGTGGATGAAATCATGAAGAAAGTATATCAGGTGTGAGCAATATGTTCAGTGTTATTATTCCGGCATATAATAGTGAAAAAACGATAGAAAAGACATTGGATTCGTTGCAGAATCAGACAAAACCAGAACTGATTCAGGAAGTGATCATAATTAATGACGGATCTACAGACGGTACGAAAGATAAGGTGGAGCAGTATAAAAGCCGTCAAGATTGTATTTTGAACATTATTTTATATAATCAGCGAAATACAGGTGTGGCGGCTGCAAGAAATGCAGGAATCCGTATGGCAACAGCAGATTATCTGGCATTCCTGGATTCAGATGATTGCTGGGTGCCTGAAAAATTGGAAATGCAGGAGAAAGTTTTAAAGAAAAATCCCAGGATTGATCTGCTGTGTGGAGGAATGGAAGAAGGACCTCTTAAAATTTTATTTCATAAAGATCATGTACTACATCACTTATCACTGAAAGAATACTGCACAAAAAGCGTTATATTTACTTCAACAGTTGTGATTCGTCGATCAAGAGTAAAGGATGCAGGATATTTTGATGAGTCCATGCAGTACTGTGAAGATATGAATTATTATCAGCGATTTTTTGAATGGGATCAGGTGTATTATTTGCCTGAGAAGCTGGTTGATTATGGTATTGGACGGAAATATTATGGGCAGAGTGGATTGTCGTCTCATTTGAAAGAGATGCATTGTGGGCGAAAAAGAAATTTTCAGATATTGAGAAGAAAAAAAAAGATTTCTTTTACATTTTATATTGTGATGATTGTATTTGGTGAAATTAAGTTTTTGAGACGCAAGATGATTATAAACAGACAAAAGTAAATGTAAAGGCAACTATTGGAATTTAAAATAAGTTATGTTATAATATAGCAGTTTTATATGAAAAATATAGGAAGAAAAGAGGAATCAGAGCGAGTAATGAATAAAATGAAAACAAGATGTCAGGTGTTGTATAATTACAGATATCTGATCAAACAGCTGGTAACGAAAGATATAAAGTTAAAGTATAGAAGAAGTTTTCTGGGATATGTATGGAGCGTATTAAATCCATTAATGGTTATGGTCGTTATGTATTTAGTATTTTCCAAAATGTTCCGTTTTAATATAGACAATTATTCTGCATATCTTATCATTGGACAGACGTTGTTTACATTTATGACAGAAGCAACAAATCAGGCGATCTTTTCCATTACAGGAAATGGACCATTATTGAAAAAGGTTTATGTTCCTAAATATGTGTTTACCTTATCTAAGGTTACGAGTTCTTTGGTCAACTTAGTCTTTTCTCTGGGAGCTATGATTATTGTATTTGTTATTACTAAGGTACAGTTCTCATGGGCAATGCTGTTTTTTCCGGTTATTTTAATGGAAGTATATATTTTCAGCCTTGGTCTTGGCTTGTTTTTGGCGGAGGCAGCTGTATTCTTCAGAGATATACAGTATATTTATAATGTACTGACAACGGCATGGATGTATTTGACACCTATTTTCTATCCGATGGAACAGTTACCGGAATCAGTGCAGAAAGCAATTAAAATTTTTAATCCTATGTATCAGTATATCACACAGTTCCGTACGATATCACTTCATCAGACATTACCGGCTGCAGGAGATGTGGTATACGGATTTGCGATAGCATTTGTCTTTCTGATTGTTGGATCATGGGCATTTATAAGAAAACAGGACGATTTTATTTTATATATCTAGGAGAATGAAGATGGATGACAAGAATATTGTTATTGATGTGTCGGATGTAACAGTGCGTTTTAACCGTGCATCACAGCAGGTCAATAATTTAAAAGAATATGTAATAAAAATGGTAAAAAAAGAACTGATGTTTCAGGAATTCCTTGCCCTACAGAATGTAAGCCTTCAGGTTCGGAAAGGGGAAGCATGGGGAATCGTAGGAACGAATGGTTCCGGAAAATCCACATTGTTAAAGCTGATCTGTGGTATCTTAAAACCGTATAAGGGCAGTGTGATCCTTTCGGGAACGATCGCACCTCTGATTGAGTTGGGAGCCGGATTTGACGGTGAACTGACTGCCCGCGAGAATGTTCTGCTGAATGGAACACTGTTGGGGTACTCAGAGAGTTTTATGAAAGAGCAGTTTGAGGAAATCATTGATTTTGCTGAATTATGGGATTTTCTGGATATGCCGATCAAGAATTACTCTTCCGGTATGGCGGCAAGACTTGGATTTGCTGTGGCAACGATGGTTCAGCCGGATATCCTGATCTGTGACGAGGTATTATCCGTAGGAGATTATAAGTTTCAGGAAAAATGCGAAAAACGTATGAAACATATGTTAGAAACAGGAACAACATTATTATATGTGTCACATTCTATAACATCTGTACAGAATTTATGTGATCATGCATTGTGGCTTGACAAAGGACATGTGAAAATGTGTGGTGATGCTGATACAATTTGTGATGCATATATGAATTTCTAAACGAAGAATGATAAGAGGATTCTATGAGTGAGATAAAATTATTTGTAACCCATACGCCAAATCGCAATACAGTGAGAATAGAGCATCCACTGATGTATAATGTAATAGCGGGAAGTGCCTTTCTGACTCAGTCAGTTCCGGAAGGAATGCTTTTGGATAATGAGGGGGACAATATTTCATTTAAGAACAAATCTTATTGTGAACTGACGACACAATATTGGGCGTGGAAAAATCAAACTGCAGATTATTATGGTTTTTGCCATTACCGCAGATATTTTTCCTTTTCCAAAGTGAATCTGCAGGAAGCTGATTGTGGCTGCCTGATTTACCCGGTTTTGAGTGAAAACGTGAAACAGGAACTTTGTATGGATGAAGCATCCATGAGACAGACGATTGAGCAGTATGATTTTCTGATTGCAAAAGGGATTCCGGTAAATGCATTACAGGCGAAGTCTGTGTATCAGCATTATAAGAATGCACCGGAACTCCATATAGAAGATTTAGATCTTTTTCTTTCTATTATTCGTGAAAAATAATCCCGAACTGAATGACGTGGCTGAAAAATATGTGCATGGGAAAATCTTTTACCCATGCAATATGTTTATTATGAATAAAGAATTATTCTTTCAGTATTCTAAGATGCTGTTTGATATTCTGGATGAATTTGAACAGAGATGTGATATGAGCAGATATTCCAGAGAAGGTTTGCGCACACCGGGGCATTTAGGGGAACGCATGACGGGAATCTTTTTTGAATATCTGAAACAAAAAGGCGGATATCGTCTGGGACAGCTGCAGATGGCACAGATTGAACAAAATGAAGGTACTTCAAAAATCAGTGTGTCAGAAGACGATGAAATACCGGTTGTGTTAGCTGCCAATCAAGGATATGTTCCAATTTTATATACATGTCTGCAGTCGATTGCAGACCATATATCGGAACAAAGAGATTATAAAATATATATTTTTCATACTGATATTGAGCCGGAAAGCCAAAATGAAATAAGAAAACTTAAAAAGAAAAATTTCGATGTTTCTTTTGTTAATGTAAGGAGCCGGGTGGCTGGATATCAGTTAAAAGCGAAAGAACATATTTCCACGGAAACATTTTATCGTTTTCTGATTCTTGATATTTTAAAGATGTATCCGAAAGTGGTATACTTGGATTGTGACATGATCATCCGGCGTGATATCGCAGAGCTATATGATGTTAAACTCGGTGATAATATGTTGGCAGCAGTGATTGATCCGGATTTCGCAGGACAATGTAACGGAGCGAATGCTGACACACTTGCTTATTGCAGAGACGTCTTAAAATTAAAGGATCCTCTTGCTTATTTTCAGGCTGGTGTATTAGTGTTCCATATGGGGCAAATAGCAGATAAGATTAGTGTTCAAAAATTATTTGAAATGTCAGATACTGGAATTTACAAATATTCCGACCAGGATATTTTGAATATCGTATGTGAGGGTAAAGTTACTTATCTGAATATGCAGTGGAATGTTTTGACAGACTGTAATAAATATCGCTGGCAGCATGTGATCAAATCGGCACCTTATTATGTTATGGATGCTTATGAGAATGCCAGAAAGGATCCATATATCATCCATTATGCAGGTGCGGCAAAGCCTGGAAAAATCCAAAAGATGATTTTGCAAAGGAATTCTGGAAGGTGGCACGCAGGACGCCTTATTATGAAGAGTTAATTTATGATCTGTGTGGGCAGGAAAAAAGAAAAGGTAATCCGGGAACGGCTGTGGTAAATGTGATGAGAAAAACGGCGAAAAAAGATTTTACCACAGGGAAGCTGGATACGGCGGACAGTCGGAAATTTATATTGGAAATTAAAATAAACAGGAGAAAAAAGTTATGATGTATGATTATCTGATTGTAGGAAGTGGACTTTATGGAGCGGTTTTTGCCTGTGAAATGAAAAAGAGAGGGAAAAAGTGTCTGGTTATTGATAAGAGAAACCATATTGGTGGAAATATCTACTGTGAAAAGATAGATGATATTAATGTACATAAATATGGCGCGCATATTTTCCATACTTCAAATAAAAAAGTGTGGGAATACATTAACCAGTTTGCAGAGTTTAATAATTACATTAATTCACCGATTGCAAGATATAAAGATGAATTATACAACCTTCCGTTTAATATGAATACATTCAGCAAAATGTGGGGGATTGTTACACCACAGGAAGCAAAAGACATCATTCAGTTACAGATCGCAGATTTAAATATTACGGAACCGAAAAACCTCGAAGAACAGGCATTATCCCTTGTCGGACGTGATGTCTATGAAAACTGATCAAGGGATATACGGAAAAACAGTGGGGAAGAGACTGCAAAGACCTGCCGGCTTTTATCATCAAACGTCTGCCGTTACGTTTTACTTATGACAACAATTATTTTAATGACCGCTATCAGGGAATCCCGATCGGTGGATACACAGCCATCATTGAAAAAATGTTAGAGGGAACAGAGATATTACTTAATACAGATTATAAAGAGTTTACTGCAAAGAACGGACAGGTCGCAGATAAAGTTCTGTATACAGGAATGATCGATGAATATTATGACTATAAACTGGGTGTCTTAGAGTATCGTTCCGTCCGGTTTGAGCAGGAACGTTATGAGATGGAAAATTATCAGGGAAATGCTGTCGTGAATTACACAGACAGAGAAGTTCCATATACGAGAATCATCGAACATAAACATTTTGAATATGGAAAACAGCCTGTTACAATTATTTCCAAAGAGTACTCGAGTGAGTGGCATAAGGGAGATGAACCTTATTATCCGGTAAATAACGAGAAAAATAATTCACTTTATGAAAAATACCGCCAGCTTGCCGAGAGTGAGAACAATATCATTTTTGGCGGAAGACTTGGTAATTATAAATACTATGATATGGACAAAGTGATCGAAGCGGCATTAGATAAAATTGAGGAGTTAAAATAAAAATGAGTGATATTAAGATTTTTGTGACACATACCCCAAACCGTGATACGATGCGTGTTAATAATTCGTTATTTTATAATGTGATTGCAGGAAGTGATTTTCAGACGAAAGAAGTACCGGAAGGTGTGTATCAGGATAATCAAGGGGACAATATTTCGTCTTTGAATAAATCATATTGTGAACTTACAACTCAGTACTGGGCATGGAAAAACATGCAGGCAGATTACTATGGATTTTGCCATTACCGACGATTTTTCTCTTTTAGTGAAAAAAAGATCAAAGAGACATCATGGGGAACGATTGAATATGATTTCCTGGATCAGAAGGCAATGGATGAACTGGCATTGCATGAAAAAGCAGTGCAGGATTATATTGAAAAGTATGATTTCTTGATTGCCAAAGGTGTACCTACTTCTGATATGAATGCAAAGAGCGTTTATGAGCATTATAAAAAGGCACCGGAGTTACATATCGAGGATGCAGAGTTATTTTTAAAATCATAGATGAAAAGTATTCATATCTGAGTGAGACAGCCAGAGAACTTTTTGAAGGTCATACGTTTTATCCATGCAACATGTTTATTGCCAAAAAAGAACTTTTTGAGGATTATTCGAAAATTCTTTTTGATGTGTTAGAAGAATTTGAAAAGCGTGCGGATATGAGCGAGTATTCCAGAGAGGGATACCGCACGACTGGTCATTTAGGAGAAAGATTGGCGGGTATCTATTATATGTACCTGAAAAAACAGGGAAAGTACCGCCTGGGAGAGTTGCAGATTGCATTGATTCACAATGCAGATGCAGAGACAGAAGTTACACAGGCAACAGATGGGGATGTAGTACCGGTAGTACTTGCAGCAAACCAGAAATATGTTCCGATTTTATATACCTGTGCACAGTCGATCGTGGAACATACAAGTCATGACCGGAAGTATGAGATTTATGTATTCCATACAGATATCAATGCTGACAGCCAGAAAATGTTTACGGACAGATTGAATAGAGCGAATGTGAGATTTATTTTCGTGAATGTGAGCAGCAGGGTCGCCGGCTACGTCTTGCAGGCAAAGCAGCACATTACAACAGAAACATTTTACCGTTTCCTGATCCTTGATATTCTAAAGGTATATCCGAAAGTAGTATATCTGGATTGTGATATGATCATCTGTCATGATGTAGCAGAACTTTACGATACAGATATGGGAAACAGTCTGATTGCGGGTGCACTTGATCCTGATTTTGCAGGACAGTGCAATATGAAAAATTCAGAAATGCGTCAGTATTGTAAAAATACACTGGGACTCGAAAATCCGTTTGTATATTTTCAGGCGGGAGTACTTGTGTTTAATGTTACAGAGATGAGTAAAGTTGTGACAGTGGACAAACTACTCGAAATGTCGGATACAGGAATTTACCGTTTTTCAGATCAGGATATTCTGAATGTGGTATGTAAAGACAGGGTAACTTATCTGGATATGAAATGGAATATGATCTTTGACTGTGATCATTTCCGCTGGCAGAAAGTGATTAAATACGCACCGTATTATATTTTGGATGACTATGAAAATGCGAGAAAAGATCCATATATTATTCATTATGCCGGATTTTTGAAGCCGTGGATGAAACCGGATGAAGATTTTGGATATGTATTCTGGGACATGGCGAGAAAAACACCATATTATGAGCAAATTTTAAGTGGAATGCAGCATCAGGGCGGCGGTCAGAATGTGACAGTAGATACAGTAATTGAAGCAAGAGCATTTAAGAGAACCAGAAAGCTGCTGATGAAAATATTTCCACAGGGAAGTGGAATTCGAAGAACGTTAGGGAAGATGTATTGGAGAATTTTTGGATAAATAGTGGAGTAGTATGAAAATGGAAGAAGGAAAAATTAGTGTTATTGTTCCGATTTATAAGGTAGAGAATTATTTAAATCGTTGTGTAGAGTCAATTCGAAAGCAGACATACCGTAATTTGGAAATCATACTTGTAGATGATGGATCACCGGATGCATGTGGGGAGATGTGTGACAGGTATGCGCAGGAAGATTCGCGGATTCGGGTGATCCATAAGGAAAATGGTGGATTATCAGATGCACGGAATGCAGGCATTGAGGTGGCTGCCGGAGAGTACATAGCTTTTATTGACAGTGATGACTGGATAGATGATAAGATGTATGAGGTATTATATCATACTTTATTGAAATATGATGCTGATATTGCAGAATGCAGCTATCGAAATCTATATGCGGACTGTATTGTTGAAGAAACAGCCTGTACCGGAAATGTGGTAGAAGGCGATAATATTTTTGCGTTGGAGGCAATGCTTGACTGGCATTACTTTAAACCCAATGCGTGGAATAAGCTTTATAAGCGTAGTGTGATTGCGGATGTCAGATATCCGAAAGGCAAACTTCATGAAGATGAATATACGACCTATAAATATATGTATAATGCCAGAAAGTTAGTATATATAGATTTTTCATTTTATAACTATGACAGAAGACGAACAGACAGTATTACAGGTGAAAAATTCAGAGAGGCAAATCTTGATGCTTGCTGGGCATTTCGTGAGAGAGTAGATTTCTTTGATAAACATGGAATAAAGTCATTAGAGAGAAAAATGAATGATATCTATTGCTGGGTTCTCTTAGACAGGATTTATCAATGCTATTGCCAACAGGTAAATGGACCGAAAGTAAAAGCTCTTGTAGAACTGGCAAAACAAGATGTGGAATATCTGCAACAGCATGATGTTGATCCGTGGTATATTGAGGAATTTAAACTTTTGTCAAAAGGGCTTGAGAAGTATGGTATGGCAAGGAGTGTGCGTGAAAGAAAATGAAAAATGAGAAGGTCAGTATTATTGTTCCAGTGTATAATGCAGAACAATATCTTGGGTATACGATCACATCGATACTGAAACAGACATATAAAAATATAGAAATTATTTTGGTTAATGATGGATCGAAGGATGATTCACTTATCATATGCCAGAACTATGCTGCAATTGATGCCAGAGTTAAAGTTCTGGATGTCCCAAATGGTGGAGTCAGCAATGCGCGAAACTGTGGAATTGAGTCGGCGACAGGAGAGTATATCCAGTTTGTTGATTCAGATGATGTGATAACAGAAAATATGACGGAACGACTGGTAGATACAATGCATATCTATGAAGCTGATATGGTAGTCTGTGGAATGCGTTATATGGTATTAGAAGGAAACAGACCTGTCAGTTCCAATGACTGGCTGCCACAGTATCTTGGAAAAGAATGTGTACTTTCGAGAGAAAAGTTTCTGGGTGATTTTCAAGAATATTATTGTATACTGTGCTGCTTGAAGGACCATGTAATAAATTATATAAACGGGAATATTTTGACAAGTACGGATTGTGTTTTCCACTTGATAAGGAACTGGGAGAAGATTTTTTACTGAACTTACAATATTTTTCCCGATTAAAAAGAATTGTATTTATTTCAGACGTTCTCTATTACTATCTGCAATGGGGAAAAAATTCACTGACAACATGTTACAGAAGCAAAATGTTTGACAATCAGGTTTCTTTGCTGCAGGAATATGAAAAATTTTTACGTGTGCAATGTGTGTGGAAAGATGAGAATATTACCTTTTTTTACCAGTATGCTGTGGGACATGTAGTTCGTTGTATGAATATGTTGTTTGATTCCAGAAATGATGGAGAAGATGGTCAGATTAAGGCGGAACTATTTCGGATATTAGATAATGATTCAGTTATTACATGGATTGAAAATGCTGAATGGATTCCGGAAGGCTATGAATGGCTGAAAGATTGTGTGAAAAATGTTGATGTCGGATTTGCATTTGACAGATTAATGGATATGAGCAGGCAGAAAAGTGTGCCTGATGTTGTGGTTCAGGAGACGAGGCAGGTATATTATCCGGGGAAAGCGAATCAGAAAATGGGTCAGATACTGCGGCGTGTAAACAGTGTTTTAGATAATGAGAGAATTGCCAAAACGATTGAGAGTTTAGAGCAGGATGGCATTAAAACGACAATCTCAAAAGTGGGAATAAGCTGCCGCTATCGGATGTCGAAAGCCATATTTGGCGAAGATGAGAATAAATAAAACCAATGATATGGAGGTAAATATTTTATGAAGAACAGCGAATTGGAACAGAGATTAAAAGAATGTAATTATAGATTATCTAAAATGGATGAAAGAATAAAAAGACTGGAAGAAGAGAATGAGCAGCTGAGACAAAATAAAGAAGAGGAAGCTGTAAAGCAGGAAGATGTAAAACCAGAAGCTGAAAAATTTCCAATGTCGCTAGAAGAAGTAGATAGATTGAATAACAGAATAAAGGCGTTAAGTGATGAACTGTACGAGTATATAGGAAATCAGATCAGACAGCAGGCTTCTTATACGGATGAAAACAAAGAATATTTAGAGAAGAGAATCAAGGGACTTAGTGATGAATTATATGAATATATTGGTGAGCAGATTCAGAGACAGAAAGAATTTATGATGAATAATAATTAAAGAAAATAGAAACGTGGCATGAAAGTAGTACATAAGTGGAGGTAAATAATGTACAAGATGTTAAAAGAAAGAATAAATATAAAAATTCTTTGTTTATCAATAGTATTTGCAATGATTTCATTTTTTACAGATAACATCATATTTGATAAAATTCAGATTCAAAGGCAACATTATTTGACTCTTAAATTGATATATGTGATATTGATTGTCTGCATCGGACAGTTGATTTGTAAATTAGTTTATGCAATAAAAAGAAGTGAGAGTGTCAGAACGGCCGTTAAGTTTGCGGGGATTTGTTTTGGAATTTTAATGGTATTCTTATTTCTTACATATCCTGGAATATGGCTGTGGGATAATATGGAAATGTTAAACATGGCATCTACAATGAAATTAAGTGGGTGGCATGGATATTACATGCAGTGTTTTTTTGTATTTGCATTAATGGCAATTCCATTTCCAGTGGGAGTGAATATCTGTCAGATTATCATTATTGCCTCTGTTATGGGGAGAATCTTTTATATTGTATCTGGGTGGATTAAAAATAAAAAGAAGGCATATTTATTAATTTTGTTTTTATTATTGCCGGCAAATCTATATTGGTCGTTGATGGCATACAGAACGGCTTTCTTTGGTTTCTTTTATGGACTGGCTGTGCTGGAATTTATAAATCTATGGAAAAACAAGGATTGTAATCTGATTTATTTTGTCCTTTTATATGGATTTATTTGGAATATCCGTTCTGAAGGTTATGGGTTATTGTTATTTATTCCTTTAATTGCATTTAAATTATTTCATTCTGAACAGAAAAAAAATGCAGTCACTTTTTTGATTGGTAGTTTGATTATGGCGGGAGTTGTCTCAATGCCGATTCCTAGTGACCGGAATTATTTGGCATCAGCTATCATGAATCCTTTGGAATGTATGATGAAATCAGAACTGAGTTCAGATAATTTACAAAGAGATTTGGGAAATATAGATAAAGTATTTAGTGTTGACACTTTAAAAAATTCAGAAGCGTCACCTATATCTGCAAGTGTAGAAGGAGCAGCATGGTTTAAGGAAGGATTTTGGGATAACATTTACTGTTCTCAGGAAGATTGGAATAATATGCTAAAAGCATACTGTAATTTAGTATATTTTAACCCGCAGCTTTTCTTGAAATTCAGAGCGGAAACAATGTTGGCGTCTATCAATTATAATAAATCTACAATTAATGAAATAGAGTCGCTTGTTAATGGGGCAGAAGGTCAGTTTGGCTTTGAGTCTTTTAATGGTACAAAACCAATCAATGAGGGAATGCGTCAATTTGTTCAGAAATTGATTGGTTATGAGTGGGGAGGAAGTTTTGTTTACAAGGTTGGCATAATGCTTGGAAGTGCAATTGTTCCATTAGCAATGGTTTTTGTATTGTTTGTATATGGCGTGTATTGCAGGCGAAAAGAATTGTGGTTATCCAGTATTGTTGTTTTTGCGACGATCTTCATTGTTTTTCTGACGGCACCAGCGGCAAATTCAATGTATTACTATTCACTGTATAATAGTATGTACTTATTGCTGGTCATATGGGGAATCATAAAAACAGATGGATTAAAAATTCCGTATAAGAAAATAAATGACAAGATTGTAGTACAAAATAATGATGGCGGCAGGATTGAGTGGTTAGATGCTGTTAAAGGAATAGGCATGTTATTAGTAATATTCCCACATACGGGGCTGCTAAATGAAAACATTGCCAAGTGGATTTATTCCTTTCACATGCCATTATTTTTTATCCTTAGTGGATATACATTTACAAGATATAAATTATCCTGTAAAGATTTTTTTTTACAAGCTGTTAAAATCTTTGATTATACCATATTTCGTATATGCAGCAGGATTTTGTATTTACCAGGTTATACCTAATTGGTTATGGGGAGATGAAATATTTCGATTATACTCAATAAAAGAATTTGTAGTTCAAATTAATTGTACACCATTGTGGTTTGTTACTGTTTTGGCTATTTCAGAGATTGTATGCTATATAATTATGAAAGTTAATAAATCTCCTATATGGGTTAGTGTGTGGGGGTTATCATTATTTATTATCGGAATAATTTATAATTTGCAAGTCCGAATATATTTACCTTGGAATGCAGATCTTGTATTTTTTGCGGTTCCATTTGTTTTATTTGGAATAGGTTTAAGACATGTGTTAAATATTGATAAAGTGATGAAAGTGCAAACACTCTTGATTTTATTTGCAATAAATGTATGTTCTGAACTGGCAAATGACAGGGTGGATATGGTTTGTAGGAACTTTGGGAATTATTTGTTGTTTTTTTGTAGCAGCAGTTAGTGGTAGCTTGTTTTTTAATTGGGGTAGCTAATAGAGTAAGAAAGAATAGAGCACTGAAATATATAGGAAAAAATTCATTCTTTTTCTTAGGATTTCATATAACAAATTTATTAATATTATTTGTTATATGTGCTAAATTGAATATTTTCCAGTCCCCAAACGAGAAAACTTCTTTAATGCTGGTTGTTGTATTTTGTACACTAATCATTATATGTATTTTAAGAGAAAGTACATTAAAAATAAAAAATATAAT
>ENA-OQDM01000630-OQDM01000630.1-human-gut-metagenome-genome-assembly--contig:-NODE-630-length-19344-cov-1.853723_pt1 | contig 19344 bp, 20 predicted proteins | sample MGYA00242772_ERZ504605 | MGnify/ENA primary metagenome ERZ504605 (study PRJEB26092, sample SAMD00036348) | human gut metagenome | host: Homo sapiens | study: EMG produced TPA metagenomics assembly of... | reverse complement strand
TCGACTGTAGCTCAGCTGGATGAGATTCGCAAAGCTGAGCAAAAAGCAAAGGAAGCTACCGAACTGAAACGTCTGCTCAAGCTGATGCACAAAAAAGACATTTCCGTGGAAGATCTGGAATCCATGATCTCCAAGGAAGATTGAGACAGATCCTCAACGAATAAAAAACCGGTTTACGAAGAATTTTTCTTCCAAACCGGTTTTTTATTTGTGATCTTTCTATGATACGATCTGTATATTTCTGCAATCTTTATATTCTTTGGAACAGCTTTCCGTCAGGATTACCGCTCCGTCAAATGAAAAGAACGTCACCGCACTGATCTGTCCGAATTTGGAGCTGTCAGACACTACGTACTTTTCCAGACACTGCTCCATGGCGGTTCGCTTTACCAGTGCCTCATTGGATTCCGGCGTGGTAAAACCTTCTCTCTGAGTCATCCCGTTGGTCCCGAAAAAGCCTTTTGTAAAATGATAATTCTTCAGCATCTGCATGGCCTGACTTCCGATCACAGCTTCCGTAGATCCCTTCAGTTCTCCGCCGATCAGCAGCACACGGACTCCCATCTGAGCCAGAGCCCTGGCATGGGAAACACCATTGGTGACAAAGGTCGCCCCAGAGCCTTCCAGATGCTCCAGCATATATCCGGTAGTCGTTCCCGCATCCAGATACACAAAATCTTCCGGACGGATCAGAGCTGCTGCATAGGCTGCGATCTTCTTTTTTTCTTCAATATTCAGCTCAACTTTCTGGGCTACGGTAGGCTCATAGGCATTGACAGTATGTTCCAGTGCCACCGCACCGCCAAAAACCCTGGTTAGCTTCCCCGCCTTGTAAAGCGCCGTGATGTCTCTGCGGACCGTAGATTCCGATGCATCCAGGATATCTTTCAGTTCTGTTACCGTAACACTGTTTTTTTCTCTGAGAAGGCCGAGTATGATCTCGTATCTCTGCTCCGTCAGCATTCCTTTTCCTCCTTCAAAAAAGACATCCCGATCGACCGGACCGGGATGCCTTCTGTTCACTCATTCTGAGATTACAGGTTCTCCTGCATGAATTTGCTTACTGCCTCGTATGCTGCATCCTCATCTGCACCATCGAATGTAAAGGTAACCTCATGTCCCTTCTTTACGCCAAGTCCCATAAGTGCAAGAAGCTTTCTGCACTCTACAGTCTTGCCGTCCTTCTCGATAGTGATCTTGGACTCGAAACCTTTTACAAGCTTCACAAGCTCTCCGGCCGGACGTGCATGGATTCCTTCGTTATCTGTTACTACATACTTGAATTCTTTCATTTCTTTATCCTCCAGTTTTTTATTTTAATTTAAAAAAATTTAAGCAACTTTTTTCTTCAGTACCCCGAGAAGTACAGCTGAGATCAGAGTTCCCACAACCAGTGCGACCAGATACATCATTGCATTACCTACAACCGGGAATACGAAGATTCCGCCATGTGGTGCCATCAGTGTACAGTTGAAGAACATGGAGATCGCTCCAGCTGCTGCGGAACCGACGATACAGGACGGAAGTACATGGACCGGGTCAGATGCCGCAAAAGGAATCGCACCTTCTGTGATAAATGCAAGTCCCATAATAAAGTTGGTCGGTCCTGCCTCACGCTCTTCTTTTGTAAATTTGTCTTTAAACAGCAGGGATGCGAGTGCGATGGCACACGGAGGAGTCATACCTCCCACCATACTGCTGCCATAATGTCATAGTTGCCTGCCGCAATAGCTGCTGTACCAAATACATATGCTGCTTTGTTGAACGGGCCGCCCATATCAATGGCCATCATACCACCAAGAACCAACCCTAAAATTACTTTACTTGAATTTCCCATGCCTGTCAAGGCATTATTTAATCCTGTATTGATACCGCCCATGATCGGCTCTACAACGAAGGTCATACAGAGTCCCATAAGAAGGACACCAACAACCGGATAGATCAGTACAGGCGCTATTTTTTCCAGTGCTTCCGGAAGCTTATCACAAACCTTACGAAGTCCAAGGATCAGATATCCTGCAAGGAAACCTGCAAGAAGTGCTCCGAGGAAACCGGATTTTCCGTTTGCCGCGATCATACCGCCCACAAGTCCAACTGCAAGTGCCGGTCTGTCACCGATGGCCATTGCAATAAATCCGGCCAGGATCGGAAGCATGAAACCAAATGCGGTTCCACCAATGTTTTTCAGAACAGCCGCTACCGGTGTGATTGTACCAAAGTTTGCTCTCTGGTCTGCAGGAAGGGAACTTAAATCTACACTTAAACCATCGATCAGGAACGCAAGAGCGATCAGGATACCACCGCCTACAACCAACGGAAGCATGTGAGATACACCGTTCATCAGCTGCATATAGATCTTGTGGCCTGCTCCGCCGCCTGCTTTTGCATTTGAGGAAGAGCTCTGACTGCCTGCTGCTGCATGATATACCGGAACATCTCCGGAAATCGCACGTTCAACAAGCTGGTCCGCTTTGCTGATTCCATCTGAAACCTGACATTCGATGACTTTCTTTCCATCGAAACGATCCATGGGAACCTTGGCATCTGCAGCTACAATGATGCAGTCTGCCTCCCGGATCTCCTGATCCGTAAGTACATTTTTTGCTCCACCGGAGCCTCGTGTCTCTATTTTAATGAAACAGTCTTTCGCCTTCGCTGCTTTTTCCAGTCCCTCTGCTGCCATGTAGGTGTGGGCAATACCTGTGGGGCAGGAGGTAACTGCCAGCAGTTTAGCTCTGGCTCCTTCGGAACTTCCTGTATCTGCCAGTCTTTCATCAATATCTTTTTTCTCCTCATCGGCCTTGTCGATGATCTCCATAAATTCATCTACAGAACCTGCATTACGTAAGGATTCTGTAAAATTATCATCCATCAGCATTACGGAAAGCTTGCTGAGTACATCCAGATGAATGTTATCTTCTGTATTTGGTGCTGCGATCAGGAAAAGAAGGGTAACCGGCTCATCATCCAGTGCCTCAAATTCCACGCCGTTTTTTACTACCATGGCAGCAAGTCCCGGTTTCTTTACCGCATCACATTTTCCATGAGGAATAGCGATTCCCTCACCGATTCCTGTCGTACTTTCTTCCTCTCTTAAATACACCTGTTTCCGATAAGCTTCCCTGTCGCTGATCTTTTCACTTTTTACCATAAGATCTACGGCCATGTCCAGAGCTTCAGATTTCGTCTTCGGTGCAGCATCCAGTGATATGCTTCGTTTGTCAAGCAGATCTGTGATTCTCATCTTCCCTTCTCCTTTCTTCTTTACCCCTCTGTTACCTGTTCATATACTGCCTGAACTTCTTCCCTTGTGGCAAGATTTTCAGAAAATGCACTTGCGCTCCTGCGGAAATTCCCATATGGAATGCATATTCGTGATCCTGTTTTTCCATCCAGCCTGCCATAAAGCCTGCTACCATGGAATCTCCGGCTCCTACGCCGTTTACCAGTGTTCCTTTCGGTGCCGGTTTCTCAAATACCTGACCGTTTTCCGCTACCAGGACAGCTCCCTCACCGGCCATTGAGATCAGCACGTTTCTGGCTCCTTTTTCCTGGAGCTTCTTTCCGTAAGGGATCACATCCTGACGGTTCTTAAGCTCTACGCCGAAGATTTCTCCAAGCTCATGGTTATTGGGCTTCACCAGGAACGGATGATACTTCAGGACATTTACAAGAAGATCTCTCGTTGCATCCACAACGATCATCACGCCTTTTCCGTCCAGTCTCGCCATGATCTTCTCATACATATCATCCGGCATAGATGAAGGAATACTTCCTGCCAGAAAAAGCACATCTCCCTCTTTCAGTGTGTCAAGCTTCTTCATCAGCTCCTGAACCTTTTCAGCGCTGATCTCCGGTCCCATTCCGTTGATCTCAGTTCCATCAATAGATTTCAGCTTCAGGTTGATCCTTGAAACGCCTTCCGGGATCCTGATAAAATCAGATCTCACTCCCATCTCCTCAAGCTTTCTTACAATCTCATCTCCGACGAATCCTGCCATGAAACCAAGTGCTGTATTCTCGATTCCAAGATTCATCAGCACGGTGGAAACGTTGATTCCCTTTCCGCCCGGAAGCATCAGCTCAGAGCTTGTCCGTTGGTAAGTCCGAGTTTAAAATCCTCCACGGAAACGATATAGTCCAGAGACGGATTAAAAGTAACTGTGCAGATCATTTTTTCTCCTCCCATATCTTTTATCCTGCGGTTTTTGACCGCTTTTTGTTGTTTTTCATTTGTTGAACTCAGTATACTTCCAAATTCATTCAAAGTCAATCAAATTACTTCACAAAATTCATGAACGTTTTTGGTTGAGTTTGCACAAAAAACGTGCATCAACCTTAGCTTTCCCTGGTTAATGCACGTTTATCCCTGACTGTATTGGTCACTTTCATTCAAATTCCATCACTTTTCCTGAATGTGATAGTTTCGCAATAACATTTATCTGATTTGTTTCTTATTCGCAGTATCTCTGACCATCTTCCGATATCTTCTCATCAGCTCCCTTGTCACTTTGTCTTCCTCAAACTGGATTCCTCCGATCTGACGCACCGGCATGATTCCCATCAGGGAATTTGTGACAAAGCATTCCTGATACCATTTAAGATCCTGAACATAGATATAGGTTTCTTCCACCGCTTCCGTGTCACAGAGATATTCACGGAGGATTCCCGGAAGAAGTCCGCAACTGATTTTTGGTGTATAGATCACGCCTTTTCGCACAAAGAATACATTACTTACTGTCCCTTCCGATATCTGTTTCTTTGTATTCAGAAACAACCGTTCATCCATTCCTGCTGCTGTAGCATTACGTTTTTCCAAGATACAATCTCCGTAATTCATGGTTTTGTGATATACAAGAGGTGATGTTTCATTTCGTTTTACCTTGCTGACATCCATGATAAAGCCTTTTTCATAATTCTCCGGCGTATAATGATTGCACGAAGAGAATACACTGCATTTTCCTTTGTAAGCATAAGCTTCAGCGCACAGTGTTCCAGTCCGCCAAATTCTTTCTGCACCTCCGGGCGTTTTTTTTGTTCTTCCAGATATTCTTCGATCCTCCCGGCTGTGATCCCACGTACTGCCGGATCACCCAGCTTCAGGAAATCTGCCGCTCGTTCCAGTCTTTTCAGATGCTTTTCCAGAAGTATGGGGGTTCCCTGCTCTATTCCTATGGTCTCAAATGCTCCCAGACCGAACTGAAAACATTCGTCTAAGGTTATGTTGTTCATTTCCTTTGACCTCCTTATGAAGTGTCCCTGTCAGATTCTCTGATCTGTCCACAGAGCCTTTCACTTTTACCGTTCTGTATGTTTCTCTACTGCAGCGCATCCAGGATCGCTTTCGCCTTCTGCAGAGTCTCCTCGTACTCAAATTCCAGATCTGACTCTGCTGTGATCCCACCTCCAACGCCAAGGTGATATTTTCCGTTTTTATGAAGAGCTGTACGGATCACGATGTTGAAATCGCAGCTTCCGTCCAGTGTCAGATAGCCGATAGAGCCTGTATAAAGATTTCGCTTGCCGTGTTCCAGCTCGTCAATGATCTCCATGGCACGGTATTTCGGCGCACCGGTAATAGAACCGCCGGGGAATGCAGCCTCCAGAAGATCCATAACATTTTTTCCGTCTTCCAGTTTTCCTTCAATATCCGATACCAGATGAAAAACCGTAGCGTATGCTTCCACTGTAAAAAGCTCGGTTACCTTCACGCTTCCCGGTGTACACACCCGGTTCAGATCATTTCGCTCCAGGTCTACGATCATAAGAAGTTCACTCTTATCTTTTCCGGAATCCTGAAGCTCCCGACGGAGCATTTCATCTTCCTCAGATGTTACGCCACGTTTTCTTGTTCCCTTTATAGGACGGGTATTTACATGACGGTCTTTCATCTTCAGAAAACGTTCCGGAGATGCACAGACGATCTGATAATCTCCGAAATCCAGATATCCGCCGAAAGGAGACGGATTATTTTTCCGAAGATCATAAAAAACATCCAGAGGTGGTTTTTCGCTTTCAATGGTCAGCTGCTGCGTCATATTGGCAATATAGATATCGCCCTCTATAATATAGCGGATCATCCGGTCTACTGCCTGTTTGTATTCTTCTTTCTCAAAGTTGGGATGAACCTGGATCCTGAATTTCTCACGGTGAGAATTTTCCGTGACCATCCTGTTTCCGGATTCCTTTTTTTCCCCTGTTTCCGATCCTTCCTGTTTCCCCGCCTCTGTAAATTCCCGGATTGCTTTTTCCATCGCTCCGATTTCTGCTGCAGCGTCTGCACTGATTCCGTTTGACACAAGATAGGTTCTTTTTTCCTGACAGTCTTCTATGATAAAACAGTCATAAAACGTCAGAACTGCCTCCGGAACAGTCACAAGATCCTTTTCTCCGGATGGTACTCCCATCTGTTTTCTTCCGTAATCATAGGAAAAATATCCTACTGCACCGGATACGATGGGAAGTCCGCTGTTATTTTTGTCTTCATGGGTATTTAAATATTCCCGCATATAGTCTTCAAAGGTTGTTTCTGTTTCCGGCCTTCCGTTGATAGTAAAGTTCTCTCCGTCCTTTACCAGCTTCAGATACGGACATCTTCCGATCACGGAATAATGTCCCAGCTCATTGACAAGGGAGGAATCCAGAAACGCTGCTCCGGGTTCTCCCTCGTAGATCCGAAAAATGTCCACTGCCGGGATATATGGGGTCAGTTCTTTTATTCTTCGCTGATTTTTGTACATATTTTTACTCCTCCTTCTGAAAATTCTCCGCGATCCTGCAAAAATTCTCAAGAAGCTCATGTCCATATTCCGTAAGAACGGCTTCCGGATGGAATTGCACACCATAGATAGGCAATGCTTTATGGGAAATTCCCATAACAGCACCATCATCAGAAAGCGCATCCACCTGATACTCCTCCGGAATGCTGTCTTCCCGCACGATCAGGGAATGGTATCTTGTCACCTTGTATTTCTCAGGCAGGCCTGCAAACACTCCTGTTCCATGGTTGTGGATCTCTGTTACTTTTCCGTGCATGGGACACACGCCCTTTTCCACTACTGCTCCCGCGCAGTGGCCGATCACCTGATGGCCCAGACAGACACCAAGAACAGGAATCCTTCCCTGAAATCTTTTTACGGTATCTACGCAGAGCTTCGCATCCCAGGGACGCTTCGGTCCCGGAGAAAGGATGATTCCTTCCGGGTTCAGCTCTTCCAGCTCCTCCAGGGTGATCTCGTCGCAGCGTCTGACCAGGATCTCTCTTCCAAGCTCCTGAAAATATGCCTTGAGATTATAAACAAATGAATCGAAATTATCGATCATCACATACATGCTTTTTTCCTCCATATCAAGCAGATATTTAAGACTCTCTTTATCGTCTGCTCACAAAAAAAGGGGATAACGACGGCATGCCAAAAAGACATGCACAGTCGTTATCCCCTTGCGGTCCGTAATCTGTACGTTCTAATATAAATTGTACTGCTGATTATTTCTGTTTCTTGGTTTCCTCATAATGATGGATGTCTGCCAGTACAGCGTTTACATCAAGTCCGTGTACCATACATGCCTCCTCAAGAGACTCACCGATAGAAGACGGACAGCCGATGCAGTGCATTCCTTCCTGCATAAGAATGTATGCGATCTTCTCATCGTATGCAAGCATCTCGCCCATTGTTGTTTCCTTTGTGATTTCCATGATCTATATTCTCCCTTCTGGATCTGTAATCTTACCCGGAATCCCGGTTTCCTGGTTTTTTCCGCAGTTATAATATCATTATAACTGTATCTTCCATAATTGCAAGCCTAAATTTATTCTTTTCATTTTCTGTATTATACCCACTCAGGCAGCAGTTTCCTTTTTTCCCCTGCTCCACTTTTTCATCACATAAATATAATACGGGATCAGAGGGATCAGCGCTGCGATCCATGCGGCAGGATCTGCCAGACATACACCTGCAAAACTTGTTTTTCCTGCAACAAACATAACGATCGCACTTCTTGCCGCCAGTTCAAACACACCGCCCAACATGGGAACCAAGCCATATCCCAGTCCCTGAAGTCCGTTTCTGTAGAGGAAGATACTTCCAAGGAACGGATATGCCCAGAATACCGTATGAAAATAAGTAACAGAAACATTAATAACATCCGTCTGGGATTTGTCAATAAATAACCAAGTCATGTACTTTCCGAAAAAGAACATAATGATCATAGTGATCACACTCCAGATCAGGATCATGATCTGGGTATATTTCATTCCTGCTTTTACACGGTCCATCTTTCCGGCGCCCCGGTTCTGTCCTACATAGGTTGCCATCGTCGCACCAAAAGCTACAAATACAGTTGCAATGATATTCTGTATTTTTCCCGCAGCGGAAAATCCTGCCATATATACAGAACCGTAAATATTTACCGCACCCTGCACAATAATGGTTCCGATCGCTGTGATGGAAAACTGAAGTCCCATGGGAATACCAAGGGCCAGCAGATAACGGAAGCTGGTAAAAGAAACTTCAAAGTTTTCTTTCTTCAGATGCAGGATCGGGAACTTTTTGATAATATAGATCAGGCAGCAGACTGCGGAAATTGCCTGCGCGATAACCGTAGCATAGGCACAGCCTTCCACTCCCATCCCGATTTTTACAATAAACAGAATATCCAGGAACACATTGATCACTGCCGAAATGATCAGAAAATACAGCGGAGATTTTGAATCTCCAAGTGCACGGAGAAACGCTGCCAGTGAATTATATGCCGCTGTTACGATCAGGCCTGCATAAATAATTCCCAATATATCCCTTCACAGATCCCATCAGATCCTCCGGTGAATTCATCAGCCGCAGAATCGGTTCATTCAAAGCCTCAAAGCCAATGGTCATCACAATGGCAAAGGCTGCTGCCAGATAAATGGACATAGCTACGTAATGACGCATCTTATCATATTGCTTCGCCCCGAACCACTGGGATACCAGAATGGCAAAGCCACTGCTCAGTCCGTTAAGCCATCCGGTAACAAAAAACATCAGTGAACCGGTGCTTCCGATTGCAGCCAGCGCATCTACTCCCAGGAACTGCCCCGCAACAATGGAATCCGCAATGTTATAAAACTGCTGAAAAATATTTCCAAGACACATGGGAATCATAAACCGGATGATCAGGCTCACCGGATTTCCCACAGTCATATCATTGGTCTTATCTTTTGCCATTTTTTAACTCAACTCCTTTCTCGTAAATATAAACATTTTTTATTTTTTAAAAACAATTAATTTACTGATTATATAATTCAATACGATCACAACCACCTGAGCGATCAGCTTCACTGCCATGCTGTTAAATCCAAGCCAGGTAATGAATACTGCAAGGATCGCTTCTTCCACAACCAGAGTAAAGAGTCTTCCTCCGAAAAACGAAGCCATCTGCTTTAAAAATCCGGCTGCCGAATCTACCTGACCGTCGAATACCCAGGTTCTGTTTGTAAAATACTGAAACAATACACAGACTACCCAGCAGATCACATTGGCGATCAGCGCATTTATTCCGAGCATGCCGTCCAGCCATGCATACAGTGCTATATTCAGAAAAAATGTGATCCCGCCAAAGAACAGATACATCAGAACTTCCTTATGTTTTTTATAAAAAGGTTCAAATATGTTCAATACAGGAAGATGCATCAGTCTGTCAAAAATGTCTCTTTTTTCCTCCATATCCATATCCTTTCTTCTTTGTCATATGTAAACTTGTATACCATAGCAAAAAATATCCTGGATGTCAACGCATTCCAGGATATTTCTATAGTTTGTTTCTTTAATGTTTTTATCTATATTCTGTCATCAGTTTGTAAAGACCTTTTACAAAAATTTCGGTCATTTTCTGCAGACTCTCAATGCTTAAAAATTCATTTGCTTCATGAGCCAGTTCTTCCTCATACGGAAACAGCGGCCCAAATGCCACAGCATTAGGAAGTGCCCTTGCATAGGTAGCTCCGCCAATAGCCATTGGCTCTGTATCCATATCCCTGTCACTTCCTGATAGGCCTCCATCAGACACCGGATCAGTGCTGAGTCCTTTTTATGGTACACCGGAGCCAGATAATCTACTTCATTATAAAAGAAGCCATATTTTTTCAGCTGTCTCTCCAGCAGCTCCCGAATATCATTATACTCCACAGATACAGGATAACGAATATTACACTGCAGAAAAATCCTTCCATTTTCATCCATATTCACAGTTCCCACATTAAACGTCAGTGCCCCTGCGGAATCCTCCATGGCACAGCCCAGACGCTCTCCGTCATAATCCATTCCTATGGCCTGATGAAAACATTTCATATAAGAAGCATGAGAAAGTTTTTCGCCAAATTGTCCCAGCGTTTCCAGAAGACAGGAAACTGCATTAAACCCTTTTTCCGGACTCATACAATGTGTACTGATCCCTCTGACTGACAATTTCAAAAATCCATCTGTGATCTTTGCTGTAACCTGTTCCGGAAGCGCAATGCTTTTTACTGCCGCCTCGGATCTTCACATTTCAGAAGACAGGACGCCTCGTCCGGAACAATATTTCTGCTACGTCCACCTTTTAATTCCACAATTTGTATCTCTGCTCTTTCATCCACAGATTCCACAGAAGAAAGATCAAAGTCAAGAAGTCCTTTTTCGCAGTATAAAAGTGGAAAATTAGCATCTGGTACGATAGATACCTGTGGAAGTATTTCTGCATGATCCAGATAATAACGAATACATTGCCAGCTCTCTTCCTCATCGGTTCCCACAATCATGCGAAGACAGGTATCTTTTGGAATCAACTGATTATCTGCAAGATATTTCATAGCAAAAAGTGAAGACACCAGAGGGCCTTTATCATCTGAAGTTCCTCTTCCATAAAGCTTTCCATCTTTTTCCACAGGATCAAACGGATCTGTGTTCCATCCCTCTCCTGCACTGACCACATCTGTATGGCAGAGGATTCCGATCATCCTGTTTCCCTCTCCGGCAGTGATCTCTCCGGCATAACCATCATAATTTTTTACCTGAAATCCCATTTGCTGTCCCATTCTAAGGACGTACTCCAGAGATTTTTGGATATTTTTTCCAAAAGGTGCTCCTTTAGATGGTGCATCCTCAAAAATCCCGGGAATAGCTACCAGTTCTTTTAGACATCTGACCATTTCCGCTGTATTTTTTTCTACATATTCTCTAGCCATTTATTTATCACCTTTTTTTACCAGTCTCCACACCAGATACAGGATTCCGGAAACCAGCATTCCATTGATAAAAGAAATTCCCACAGTCAAAAACGTAGCTGCAAAACCAAGAGCCCAGGTCACGATTCCAGCCACTGACCATCCTTCACGTAATGTAAAGTTCTCTGCTTTTCCTTTCCCAAGGCTCCAGTATTCCACAATAAACAGAGCAATGATCGGCATAAACGCATTTCCAAGAAGTGTAAGAAATCCCTCAAAATTTCCGGCTACACCAACAGCTGCCAGAACTGTTCCCACAGCTCCAAGTATAACCGTTGCCATAGAACGGCCGCTTTCTTTCAGATTGAATACCATAACTGCATTTAAGCCTGCACTGTAGGCATTGGTAGTATTCGTTGTCCAGGTTGCCAGGATCAGTACGACCATTCCAAGGAACGGAAGGCCAATATTAGAAAATACAAGTGAAATGTCATACTGCTGGGCAATTCTCGTCATTACCGCTCCGAGAATAAGCATAGCCATTCCTGCCGGCATCACACCGATAGCAGAAGAAAGGACTGTATCTTTTCTTGTTCTCTGATATCTGGTAAAATCAGGTGCATTCAAGGCGCCGGTGGCCATAAAACTGATAGTAAGTACAACTCCATCTGCAAAGCTCATGGCCGGATCTTCGATAGTCATACTTAAATTTCCGGTTCCGAAACGCTGGATTGCTACCACACACCCGATCACAGTTACGATCACAAGTGCAGGAATGGCAATCTTATTCAGTTTATCCAGAGCATTGATTCCATATACAGCTGTAACCAGCATGATTATTCCCCACACAACCGTTGATACCGGAATCGGGATTTTTACTCCTGTGCTTGCTTCGATCAGATTGGAAAATGCAGAGCCACAGACACCGTTCTGCACTGCAAACCAACCGATCATGGAGATCATAAATAATGCAGAGATCAGCTTTGATGATCCCTGTTTTCCAAAAACGCCAGATGCAACAACACATGTCGGTACACCAAGATCACTTCCCATGATTCCACAAAATATCATCAACGCCACGATCACTGCATATCCGATTACCCCTGACCAGATGGCCTGAGACATCGGCATAGACTCTGCCAGGATTCCTCCCAGCATCAGACTGGGCACACAGATCATAATTCCCGCCTGGATCATGGCAACATCTGCCCAGCTTTTTCTCTCTTCCATCGGAACCTGTTCCAATGTGACAGATTCCACATTTCCTGTTTTCTTTTCCTGTTCCACTCTCATACCTCTTTATTCTTTTTTATCTCCAGCATAGATTCGATCCGCACAGCCAGAGAAATGATCTCATGAAAAAGCAACGGCTGTTCTTCCACATCAAGATAATTTCTCAGACGGTTAATACGATAACGGATCGTATTCTCGTGCTGTTTCAGTTTTTTGGCAGTTTTTTTAAAATCTCCATTGCACTGTACATACGCCCTTGTTGTAAGAAGCATGTCCTCCATGCCTTCTTCCGTTGTTTTCGCCGCAATCTCTCGACAAAATTCGTCATAAAATTCCTGCATTTCCCGACTTCCCCTGATAGGCAAAAGAAGCTGCTGCGGAGACAATGGATCATAGACCTGCTGCCTCCGGTCCGATGCCTGTGCCATGTCCAGGGCGTCTCCTGCTTCAAGAAGTGTTCGTTCTACTCTGTATCTGGCATAAGGTCTGCCAATTCCAAGTCTGCGGTTATGATAGCTTCTCAAAAGCTGTTCACACACTACATTTTTATGCTGTTCCAGTTCCTTCCTGGAATCTGCACTCAAAATACAGATATCATAGTTATCCGCCGGAATAAATATATCAAAAGATGAACAGACTTCTCCTGTTTTTTTTCTTTGTGTGATCTTCCGCCGTTCATCCCGGATATAAACAGCCTGTACGTACTCCCTGATCCCCGGATTAATGCTAAAAAGGATCTTCATTCGCTCCTGGGGCAGAGTCCTCGATGCTAGGATCTTATCCAGTTTCAGCTGATTAAGCACATTTGTCTGTTCTTCCAGGATACATTGATTAATAACTCCAAGGACCTCTGCATAAGAAATATCTTCCCTCATACAGATCACAGGAAACTGCTTCTCTTCACAGAAAGCAAGCATTTCTTTCGAAAAAAGCTCTGCTCTCTCCTCCATCATCACACAGAGCCCACTGCAGTTTCCTTTTACAAGAAGCGCCAGAACCTGCATCAGTTCTTCTGATTTCGGCTGAAACTGCAAAAGAGATGTGATAAAAAAATCTCCAGGTGCCAGAATATCTTTCTCCAGCACATCCTCTTTAAATGGCGCATCAAAAACAGATGCCCGCTTTACGATCCGGCCAAGTCCGGCCCGTCCTGACAAAATTTTTACATTCTCAAACAAAGGTGCATTTAAAACCTGCAATAAAGATATGTTCATATTATTTATTCTCTGAATGCAGCCAGCTCTTTCAGATATGGATCTGTTATTCTCCCTTCATCCATGATCTGTACACCATCAAGCCATACAGAAGAATTCAGGCAAATGCCATCACAGTGGGATTTTGCATCCTGTCCGCGCGGCGGAGCGTCAAATGGGCTGACATAACCAATTCCCCACTCTGTGGATCCCCATACACGCTCATCCTCCACAATATTGCCGGTAAGAACCGCTCCTGGATTAAACCCATACGCAATATGTGCAAGCTTGAACATTCCCTCATCTTCAAAGCTTTTCAAATGCTCTTCAAAAATGGCTGCATCACGGCCTCCTTCAATTTTTACGATTTTACTGTTTTCAATTGTAAGACGGATCGGCGCATCCGGTGTGGTTCCAAAAGGTGGGGTTACAGATCCGTCAAAAACGATCACTCCATTGATGCTTCCAAATCGCGGCACAACATTGATCTGTCCTGTAAGCATATGGATTCCTGGTACTGTTGCGTTTCCGCAGTCACATGCTGTATAATGGCCAGGATCGATTTCAAATGATATATCACATCCAGCCGGAGTTGTGACACGCATGTTCTTTGCATTTTTTGTTTTTTCAGTGATCGCAAGCATAAATTTTTTGAGCTGCTCTGTCTCCACATTGCCGATGGTACGGATCATGAGTCAGGGTTAAAATCTACCAGACACATGTAACGCATTTTTTTGTTCTCTGCTTCTGCACGCTCAAATGGTGTGGAATAAAGAAGCCACTGATGATTAAATTCGATCCATACATCTGCACAGAGAAGTGCTGCACTTAACGCATCGACCGGAAGATCCGGATCTGCTGCTTTTCCTACTCCCCCTGGTGTGGGAACTGAAATTACCATTGCATGTGCTCCTGCATTTTTTGCACTGTTTTTTACTGCTTCTACAACCGATGCATCCGAATCATCATCTGCTGTGATGATCACAGTTTCTTCAGGCTTCACGCCAAAAATTTCTTTTACCAGCTTATCTGCTGCTGTTTCAAGTGTGATATCCATGTTTTTTCCTTTCCAATTCGTGGTGTCCCGAAAAATATTTATCTGATCTTTAACTTTTCCAGGTCACTGTAATTGTTTAACATGATAGCACAGTGATTTTTTAATTTGTATGGAATTATTCCAAAATACAGAACAGAAATTTGTAATTTTTTCAAAAAATAAGCCATGGCTTATTTTTTGCCATGGCTTATGGAGATCATCATTTATGCTTTTATCGCCCAGCGCATCTTCGTTGATCTGGCACGTCCATTCTGAGCGCATTCCTGAGCAGACGGTCGGATCACATCTTTGGAATAATCAGAATAAATTCCTTCTTTGTATCCCTGTTTCAGTGCTTTCTTTACCAGTTTGTCTTCTCCGGAATGGAAGGTAAGGATTGCCACACGTCCGCCTGGTTTCAAAGCTCCGGGGAGTTTTTCCATAAAATCATAGAGAACCTCGAATTCCCGGTTTACATCGATACGCAACGCCTGGAAAACCCTCTGGCATGTTTTTTTGACCGTGTCTTTTTTCTCTTTTTCCGGAAGAAAATCCAGAGTCTTCTCGATCACTTCCCGAAGTTTCGTGGTGGTATCTATGCGGTTGCCCTTACGGATCTCATCGGTAATGGCTCTGGCGATTTCCTCACAGTACGGCTCATCGGAATTCTCATCCAGCATTCCGGCAAGTTCTTCTCTGGAAATGGTATCCAGACGCTCCGCCGCACTGATCCCGGACTCCTGGTTCAGTCTTAGATCCAGAGGTCCGTCCACTTTAAAAGAAAAACCTCTCTTTGGATTGTCGATCTGCATGGAAGATACCCCAAGATCCGCCAGGATAAAATCAAAGCCCCCGACTTCTTTCGCGATCTCATCAATGGTGCAGAAATTCTGGAGCTTAATTGTCAGGATATCTTCCCCGAACCCCTGCTCTGCCAGACGTTTCCGGGTCTTGGCGGATTCTTCCGGGTCCACATCCGTGGCATACATATGGCCCTGGCCTTTCAGACATTCCAGCATGGCCTTCGTATGTCCGCCATAACCTAGTGTCGCATCAAATCCGATCTGCCCCGGTTTGATCTCCAGAAAATCAATGATCTCCTTCACCATAATGGAAATGTGCATTCCCGCCGGTGTATTCCCCTTGCTAATCACATGTTCAATAGTATCTTTATATTTCTCAGGCTGAAGCTCTTTATATTTCTCTTCGAATTTCTTCGGATATTTTCCTTTATATCGTACCCGCCTCTTATGCGGTGTCTGTGATTCCTGGTTCATAAAATTCTCCTTATCCTCTGGCATGATCTGCCCTGTTTCTTTCATGATACCATGAATCCTTTTTTTCGTAAACTGCCGGAATCACCCCAGCAGAAAACTTTCAGTTATGCAGCCGAAAATTTCTCTGTATAATACTTCTCCAGATACTCATAAAAATGGTCTCTGTCTATATGATATTCCTCCGGAACGTCAAAGAGGAGTTTTTCCAGCATCTCATCCATAATCCCTCTGGCTTCTTCCTGGCTCATCCCTGCTTTCAGATGTTTTCCCAGATACATGTTGGAAATATAATCATAGATCGGATAATATTTTTCCGGGTTCTCTGCCGTCTTTTCATCGTAGTAATCATGATATTGCTCATCCATCAGCGTCAGGATCGTCGTTGCATAGTTGTCATCCTGATTATATTCATCCAGCTGTTTTGCGTAATATCCAAGACTGTGATTCACATAATCATCCAGAGAATAATTGTCCATACATTCGATCATTATTTTATGGGCATTGCTCTGCATCTGATAGGCAATATCGTTTTCCTCATAATCAAAAAGGCTGACCGCAAACAGGGAATTGATTGCCTCCGCATTGGGAACATCATAATAATTCAGTCCGGCAAATTGAATGTATACTTTGTTTCCGTCTTCATCTGTATAATGGCTGTCCCGCAGACAATGGCTCAGTTCATGGAAGATCACCTGATAATCCCAGGTTCCTTCTTCGTATTCTTTATCTTTCAGCACATAAATCTTATTCTCTGATTTCACGTAACATCCGCAGGAATAAACATCCCAGCTGACTTTTAACAGTTCATCCTCTGTACATTCCACAACTTCCAGGCTCTGAAGATTCTGATAAAAAGGACGAAGTTCCACATCCGGATATTTTTCAAACACACATTTGCAGTATTCTTCCATAAGTGGTTTGAATTTATCCGGGATTTTCGGATTCTGCCTGATCACCTCCTCAAAATCCTGAGGCTTTTTTTCTCAAAGGAAATGGCCTTTTCAATATAATCCATGTCGTAAATATACAACCGGTGAGTCATATCTCTGTGATCCAAATACGTATCCAGCTCAAACGCTTTCTTCTCTTCTTCCTCTGAAACTTCTTCGTTCTCCGCAGCTGGCTCATCTTCAGAATCTATCCCCGCAGAATCTGCCCCGGAATTGGCGGATGCATGAAAATCTTTTTCAAATTCTTTTACTGCCTGTCTGGTTCTGATCACGGAAGGCACGATAACTATTCCTGCCAGGATACACAGAATCATTCCTGTGATAATAAAAATTTTCTTTTTCATGGTTCTTTCCCCTGTATAAAAAAAGCTCCTGACAATCTGTATTTCTACAGACTGCCAGAAGCTTTCTATGCTTGATCAGGCTGAAGTTTCAGCCTTGAAGCAATATGAAGTTCTGCTTAGGCGTTCTTCTTAGCGATTGCTGCCTGTGCTGCTGCAAGACGAGCGATCGGTACACGGAACGGTGAGCAGGATACATAGTCAAGTCCGATCTCGTTGCAGAACTCTACGGAAGACGGATCTCCGCCGTGCTCACCGCAGATACCTACGTGAAGTTTCGGGTTAACCGGTTTTCCAAGCTGGATTGCCATCTTCATAAGTTTACCAACGCCAACCTGATCAAGTTTAGCGAATGGATCGTTCTCGAAGATCTTAGCATCATAGTATGCGTTAAGGAACTTACCAGCATCATCACGGGAGAATCCGTATGTCATCTGTGTAAGGTCGTTTGTACCGAAGCAGAAGAAGTCAGCCTCTTTAGCGATATCATCAGCTGTAAGAGCTGCTCTCGGGATCTCGATCATAGTACCAACCTCGTACTCAAGGTCAGAACCAGCTGCTTTGATCTCAGCATCTGCTGTCTCTACAACGAATTTCTTAACGTATTTAAGCTCTTTGATGTCACCAACAAGCGGAATCATGATCTCCGGTTTGATGTTCCAATCCGGATGATTCTTCTTAACGTTGATAGCTGCACGGATAACAGCGCTTGTCTGCATCTTAGCGATCTCTGGGTAAGTAACAGCAAGACGGCATCCACGATGTCCCATCATCGGGTTGAACTCGTGAAGGGAAGCGATGATTGTCTTGATCTGCTCTACAGTCTTGCCCTGAGCGTCAGCCAGTTTCTTGATGTCCTCTTCCTCTGTAGGAACGAACTCATGAAGTGGCGGATCAAGGAAACGGATGGTTACAGGATTTCCTTCAAGTGCCTCATAGAGTTTCTCGAAGTCTCCCTGCTGCTCCGGAAGGATCTTAGCAAGTGCTGCTTCTCTCTCCTCTACTGTCTCAGAGCAGATCATCTCACGGAATGCGTCGATTCTGTTGCCCTCGAAGAACATATGCTCTGTACGGCAAAGACCGATTCCCTCTGCACCAAGCTCACGAGCTTTCTTAGCATCAGCAGGAGTATCAGCGTTTGTACGAACTTTCATTGTTCTGTACTTGTCAGCCCATCCCATGATACGTCCGAACTCACCAGCGATCTTAGCATCTACAGTCGGGATAAGTCCGTCATAGATGTTACCTGTTGTACCATCGATGGAGATTGCATCTCCCTCATGGAACTCTTTACCAGCAAGTGTGAATTTCTTGTTCTCCTCATCCATAGCGATGTCGCCACATCCGGATACACAGCAGGATCCCATACCACGAGCAACAACGGCTGCGTGAGATGTCATACCACCACGAACTGTCAGGATACCCTGAGCAGCTTTCATACCTGTGATATCCTCTGGGGATGTCTCAAGACGAACAAGAACAACTTTCTCTCCTCTTGCAGCCCACTCAACAGCGTCCTCTGCAGAGAATACGATCTTACCGCAAGCAGCTCCTGGAGAAGCACCAAGACCTTTACCCATCGGTGTAGCAGCTTTAAGAGCAGCTGCATCGAACTGCGGATGAAGAAGTGTATCAAGGTTACGAGGATCGATCATTGCAACAGCCTCTTCCTCAGTTCTCATTCCCTCATCAACGAGGTCACAAGCGATCTTAAGAGCAGCCTGTGCAGTTCTCTTACCATTACGTGTCTGAAGCATATACAGTTTACCATGCTCTACAGTAAACTCCATATCCTGCATGTCTCTGTAATGTTTCTCAAGAGTCTCGCAAACCTGTTTGAACTGTACGAATGCTTCCGGGAACTTCTGCTCCATCTCGGAGATGTGCATAGGTGTACGAACACCAGCAACTACGTCCTCGCCCTGTGCATTGGTAAGGAACTCACCGAACAGACCGTTAGCACCTGTAGCAGGGTCACGTGTGAAGGCAACACCTGTACCACAGTCATCACCCATGTTACCGAATGCCATCATCTGTACGTTAACAGCTGTACCCCAGGAATATGGGATATCGTTGTCACGACGATATACGTTCGCACGTGGGTTGTCCCAGGAACGGAATACGGCTTTGATTGC
>ENA-OQDM01000629-OQDM01000629.1-human-gut-metagenome-genome-assembly--contig:-NODE-629-length-19366-cov-1.863610_pt1 | contig 19366 bp, 19 predicted proteins | sample MGYA00242772_ERZ504605 | MGnify/ENA primary metagenome ERZ504605 (study PRJEB26092, sample SAMD00036348) | human gut metagenome | host: Homo sapiens | study: EMG produced TPA metagenomics assembly of... | reverse complement strand
TTTCAGCTTTTTGTATGTTTTCGACTTTGGTCAGTTCTCTGTTTTTTTTAGTCTCAACCTTAGTCGATTCGACCTTAGCTGTTTCACTTTGACAGCTTCAGTATTTTGCGTTTCACTTTAGCAGGTTCGACTTTCTTTGTTTCAACCTTGATAGGCTCTGTTTTCTTAGTCTCGACTTTAACAGGTTCAGTCTTTGTTGTTTCAACCTTAATTGGTTGAACTTTTTTTGTAGTTATTTTCGGGGTTTCTGCTTTCGCAGCAGCAGCCTGGAAAGCAGAAGCTTTGGCAGCTTCACGCTTTTTCTGAAGACGTTTTTTTGCCATGATGGATCTCCTCCTTTTGTATCTTTATCTGAAAATTATAATTTGACAAATTCCGGTTTACGGTTTTGGAATACAGTATAGTACTTAAAACCGCAGTCTGCAAGTATTGCAGCAGCCTTATCGAAATCATAGGCAATCTTTTCCGGTCCATGTGCATCAGCACCGATAGTGATGATCTCACCACCAAGTTCGCGATAGCGGCGAATGACTGCACGGCAGGGATTTGGCTCTCCGAGGCCGTAGTGGAAACCGCCGGTATTCAGCTCAATTCCCCGTCCCCTGGCAATGACGGTGCGCAGGATCTCATCAAGAATATCCTGGTAACGTTCATAAGTATAGTATTTATTCTGATTCGGGCCATAGCGTACAATATAATCAATATGTCCATATACATCCATCTCAGAAAATGCATGCAGATTTTCGAGAATGGATTCAAAATATTCCCGGTAACATGCAGATTCTTCGCGCCCTTTAAAATATTCTTTATAATAAGGGTCATATCCATGGACAACGTGAGAAGATCCGATCACAAAATCAAACGGCATTGTTGCCAGAAGCTCGTGAAAGTAGTCGTGCAAATGTGGCTGCAGACCAAGCTCAATACCGAAATGAATCTGTAGTTCCTTCTGATATTTTTCTCGGAGTCTAAAGAGAGTCTTTCTGTATCCATCAAGATCCAGCTCAAATATTTCATTATCCGGTGTAGGTGGGTAATCAGGATCCAGATGCTCTGTAAAACAGATGCCGGTGAGACCCCGGCAGATTGCTTCGCGGATCATATCTTCCATAGATGTGTCTGAGTCAGCAGAAAAAGAAGAATGCATATGGCAGTCCCATAAGATCTGATTTGACATTTTTGTATCCTCCTTTGTATGGATTGACATTATTATAGCATGCAAAAATCGCATATGCTATGGTTTCATTTCCTTTTAAATAGAAATTTCTGATGTTTTTTATAAAATCCCCTTGAATTTTTGTATGAGATTCGATACAATATGCAATAGGTTGACGTTTCTTTAACAAACGCCATAATCAACCATTTATTTCATAGGAGGAATTTATCATGGCAGTAAAAGTTGCAATTAATGGATTTGGCCGTATTGGTCGTCTGGCATTCCGTCAGATGTTTGGAGCAGAAGGATTTGAAATCGTTGCTATCAACGACCTTACATCCCCGAAAATGCTGGCTCACTTATTAAAATATGACTCAACTCAGGGAAGATATGCTCTGGCTGACAAAGTAGTAGCAGGAGAAGATTCCATCACAGTTGACGGAAAAGAAATCAAAATCTATGCAAAAGCTAACGCTGCAGAACTTCCTTGGGGAGAAATCGGTGTAGACGTAGTTCTCGAGTGCACAGGTTTCTATACATCCAAAGACAAAGCTCAGGCTCATATTGATGCAGGTGCTAAACATGTTGTTATTTCCGCTCCGGCTGGAAACGACCTTAAGACAATCGTTTACAATGTAAACCATGAAGGACTTACAAACGAAGATAAAATCATCTCCGCTGCATCCTGTACAACAAACTGCCTTGCACCAATGGCTAAGGCTCTTAACGATCTTGCACCGATCAAATCTGGTATCATGTGCACAATCCACGCTTACACAGGTGATCAGATGACACTTGACGGACCGCAGAGAAAAGGTGATCTGAGAAGATCTCGTGCAGCTGCAGTTAACATCGTTCCGAACAGCACAGGTGCTGCAAAAGCAATCGGTCTGGTTATCCCAGAACTGAACGGCAAACTGATCGGATCCGCTCAGCGTGTACCAACCCCAACAGGTTCTACAACAATCCTTACAGCAGTAGTTGAAGGAAACGTTACAAAAGAGCAGATCAACGCAGCTATGAAAGCAGCTTCTAACGAATCCTTCGGATACAACGAAGACGAAATCGTATCCAGCGATATCGTTGGTATGAGATTTGGTTCTCTGTTTGATGCTACTCAGACAATGGTTCTGCCACTTGAGAACGGCACAACAGAAGTACAGGTTGTTTCATGGTATGACAATGAAAACTCCTACACAAGCCAGATGGTTCGTACAATCAAACATTTTGGAAAACTTCTGAACGCTTAATTAAGTCCATAAGTTAAAGTGTGGAGTAAGTTGTTGCATTTTGCAATGACACAAATAGACTCAGTCAGGGTCCGGTCTGATTTGGACCGGGCCCATTTTTTTATGAATTTGGAGGAACATTAGCATGGGATTAAATAAAAAATCCGTTGATGATATCAATGTAAAAGGCCAGAGAGTTCTGGTAAGATGCGACTTTAACGTACCGCTTCAGGACGGTAAGATCACAGATGAGAACCGTCTGGTAGCAGCTCTTCCTACAATCAAGAAACTGATCGCAGATGGTGGAAAGATCATTCTTTGCTCTCATCTTGGTAAACCGAAGGGAGAACCAAAACCGGAGCTTTCACTTGCACCAGTTGCAAAGCGTCTCACAGAACTTCTTGGACAGGAAGTTAAATTCGTTCCGAGCCCGGTAGTTGTTGATGATACTGTAAAAGCAGCAGTAGCTGAAATGAAAGACGGAGAAGTTATCCTTCTTGAAAATACACGTTACCGTGCAGAAGAAACAAAGAACGGAGATGAGTTCAGCAAAGAACTTGCTTCCCTTTGTGATGTATTTGTAAATGATGCATTTGGTACAGCTCACAGAGCACACTGCTCCAACGTTGGTGTTACCAAATATGTTAAAACAGCTGTAGTTGGATACCTGATGGAAAAAGAAATTGCATTCCTTGGAAATGCAGTAGAAAATCCGGAAAGACCATTCGTAGCTATCCTTGGTGGAGCTAAAGTTTCCAGCAAGATCTCTGTTATCAATAACCTTCTTGACAAGGTTGATACTCTGATCATCGGTGGTGGAATGTCCTATACATTCTCCAAAGCTCTTGGCGGACATATCGGTACTTCCCTTTGTGAAGATGATTACCTTCAGTATGCATTAGACATGCTTAAAAAAGCAGAAGAAAAAGGCGTTAAGCTTCTTCTTCCTGTTGACAACAGAATCGGTGATGACTTCTCTAACGACTGCAATATCCAGGTTGTAAAACGTGGATGCATTCCGGACGGCTGGGAAGGAATGGACATTGGACCAGAAACAGAAAAACTTTTCTGTGATGCTGTAAAAGATGCAAAGACTGTTGTATGGAATGGACCAATGGGATGCTTCGAAATGCCGAACTTTGCTCATGGTACAGAAGCAGTTGCAAAAGCTCTTGCTGAGACAGAAGCTACAACTATCATCGGTGGTGGTGACTCCGCAGCAGCAGTAAATATCCTTGGCTATGGCGATAAGATGACTCACATCTCTACAGGTGGTGGAGCATCTCTGGAATTCCTGGAAGGAAAGGAGTTGCCGGGCGTAGCAGCAGCTAACGATAAGTAAGAAACAGCGTATATAATCCAGACACTGTGTTAGATGCGGCTCGACGTACCAGCTTTTGTACGACTTTGCCGCATCTGCCTTGTGTCTGAAATCATATCCGCAGTTTCTTGTGGATGAAAATATACATTTTGACTCGTAATTGTGAGGGTACTGAGCAGTTACAAAGTTCGGTGAATTTGAGTACAACTTCATCGAACTTCCTTATAAATAAAAAAGGAGATAATAAAAATGGCAAGAAAGAAAATTATCGCTGGAAACTGGAAAATGAACATGACTCCAAGCGAAGCAGTTAAATTAGTAGAAACTCTGAAACCACTTGTACAGAACGATGAAGTAGACGTAGTATTCGGTGTTCCGGCAATCGACATCGTTCCGGTTGTTGAAGCTTGCAAAGGTACAAATATTGCTGTAGCAGCAGAGAACATGTACTTCGAAGAAAAAGGTGCTTACACAGGTGAAATCGCTCCGGCTATGCTGGTTGACGCTGGTGTTAAATACGTTATCCTTGGACATTCCGAAAGAAGAGATTACTTCGGAGAAACAAACGAAGACGTTAACAAGAAAGTACTTAAAGCTTTCGAACATGGCATTACACCAATCATGTGCTGTGGAGAATCTCTTGAGCAGAGAGAACAGGGCATCACTATGGACTGGATCCGTCAGCAGGTTAAAGTTGGTCTTCAGAACGTAACAGCTGACCAGGCTAAAATTATGGTTATCGCTTACGAACCAATCTGGGCTATCGGAACAGGCAAAACAGCTACAAGCGAACAGGCTCAGGAAATCTGCAAAGGTATCCGTGACTGTGTAGCTGAGATCTATGACACAGATACAGCAGAAGCTATCCGTATCCAGTACGGCGGATCTGTAAATGCAGGAAATGCAGCAGAACTGTTTGCAATGGGTGATATCGATGGTGGACTTGTTGGTGGAGCTTCCCTGAAACCAGATTTCGGAAAGATCGTTAACTACAAATAATTATCAATAAGATGATTTTAAGAGTCAGATACTTCAAACCGGCCAGGTAAGAGGTATCTGGCTTTTTTGTTTCCAGAGACGTACAAATGTCCGCGCTTGACAAAATCCGCTTTATACAATACTATTAAACACAAGTGGTAAAATATTCACTGTTCACTTCGTTCACAGTAGCTTGGTTAAAATGCATTCCACATCACCTTCGGTGATAGCATTTTGCCCCGTATGTCTCGGGATTTTGCCATATTCATGGAAAAACACCTCGCGGGATATTACCTGTGAACAGTAATATAAGAATAAAGAGATAAGGGACGAGGAGAAAGGAGCCTATTTCAAAATGGATAAAAAAATCATTCGTGCTGCCCTTCTGGGCTTTGGTACAGTAGGAACAGGTGTATATAAGGTATTACAGAAGCAGAAAGAAGACATGATTCCGAAGCTTGGAAGTCAGATTGAAATCAAGAAGATCCTGGTACGTAATCTTGAAAAAGCTGCTGCAAAGGTTGAAGATCCGGCCGTTCTGACCAACAATTGGGATGAGATCGTAAATGATCCGGAAATTGATATTGTGATCGAGTTGATCGGTGGAATTGAACCGGCAAGAAGCTACATACTGGCAGCAATAAATGCAGGAAAACATGTCGTAACGGCAAATAAAGATCTGATTGCGGTACATGGTAAAGAACTTCTTGATGCAGCAGAAGCACATCATGTAGATTTTTTGTTTGAAGCAGCTGTAGCAGGTGGAATTCCGATCATTCGTCCATTGAAAGAATGTCTTGCCGGTAATCATATGGCAGAAGTTATGGGTATTGTCAATGGTACAACAAACTTTATTCTTACAAAGATGACCCAGGATGGAATGGAATTCAAAGATGCACTGGCACTTGCAACAGAACTTGGCTATGCAGAAGCCGATCCGACAGCAGATATTGAAGGACTGGATGCAGGAAGAAAAGTGGCAATTCTCGCGTCTGTAGCATTTAATTCCAGAGTTGTTTTTGATGACGTTTATATTGAAGGAATTACCAAGATTACAGCAAAAGATATCAAATATGCCAAAGAAATGGGATGTGACATAAAACTTCTTGGAGTTGCAAAGAATACAGAAGAGGGAATTGAAGCATATGTTTGCCCAATGCTGATTCCAAGCAGTCATCCGCTTGCATCTGTAAATGATTCTTATAATGCTGTATTTGTCAATGGTGATGCAGTAGAAAATGCCATGTTCTATGGTCGTGGCGCAGGTGAGCTTCCGACAGCAAGCGCTGTTGTAGGAGATCTTTTTGATATTGCAAGAAATATTAAGGCAAACTGCTGTGCAAGAATCGGATGTACCTGTTATAAAGAACTTCCGGTAAAGAAGATGGCAGATACTTATAATCGTTATTTTATGAGATTGATCGTAGAGGATCGTTGTGGTGTACTTGCTGAAATGACTGCTGTCTTTGCAAAATATGGAGTCAGCGTAGCACAGATCATTCAGAAAGCTGCCCGTGCAGAAGAAAGTGCCGAAGTTGTTGTCATCACAGCCAAAGTTCGCGAAGGCGATTTCCGTACGGCAATGGAAGAACTGAGTGGAAGAAGCTCAGTACGTAAAGTAAGCAGCATGCTTCGTGTATATGGAGAATAAGATCGTATAGATCAGAGATACCTTAAGTTGCTTTGTGGACGGAGTATAAAATTTCACAAAAGGGGTTGCTTATGGGAAATATTATGGATTATATCAGTTGGAGAGGGGATCTTTCCTTTGAACAGGCGCAGTTTAACGAAGTGGACAATTTGATTCTTGCATGTTTTTCATATGTGAATCTGGATGGAATTTCGGCAGTGACAAAACAGAAGGGAATCGGACTGAAAAAGCTGACGAAAGAATTTATGAAACTTCATACGATGAAAGAACTGGAGACGGATAAATCTTTTATCCGCCTGGCTCCGTTTATGATGATGGAAATGGCGAAGTCTGTCAGATTTGGAAAGTGTGTGGTAAGAAATTATGTGAATGATATTGTAACGGAAGCTGAGCAGCAGTTTGCTGCAATGGAAATTGTTCTGGAGGACGGCACTTCCTATGTCTCTTTTCGCGGAACGGATGATACGATCATAGGATGGAAAGAAGATTTTAATCTCAGCACAGGTGTAGTTCCGGCACAAAAAAGAGCCATAGAGTATTTGCAGAAAATCTCGGAACATACAGATGGAATGCTCAGAGTCGGAGGACATTCTAAAGGTGGAAACCTTGCGATTTATGGCTCGGTGATGTGCAAAAGTGCTCATGAAAAGATACTTGAAATCTATTCTAATGACGGGCCCGGATTCTCCAGAGAATTTCAAGAGCTGCCGGAAATGAAAGAAATGATGCCGAAGATTATTCGTATTATTCCGGAGTATTCTATTATAGGGACGCTTCTGGAGCATGAAAAAGAACCAGTTATTGTTGCAAGCTCCAGTAAGGGACTTCTCCAGCATGATGGATTTTCCTGGGAGGTGCAGGGACCGGCGCTGGTACGGCGAGACAGTCTGAACAAAACGGCACTCCGATTTATTGAAATCCTGCACAAATGGATCGATGGTATGGATACGGAACAGAAGAGACTTCTGATTGAAGATCTTTTTGCAACATTACAGGCATCCGGTTACGAGAATCTGAGTGAAGTACAGTCCGGAGGATTGAAAAGTCTGGCTGCGATGGTGAAACGTGTGGAAAAATTTGCTCCGGAATCCCGCGGGATGATGCAGGAACTTTTGACAGCAATCTGCGGAGGCTGGCTCGAACAGCTCCAGGCAGATACGAAAGACAAACTATCCGTACTTCCGTTAAGCTTTTCTGATAAAATCCTTGAAAAATTCTAAATTTTTGGTACTATATAATAGGAAAAGATACCAGTAATACTGCGCTAAAATGCAGAACAAATATACAATAAAAGGAGAATATTATGAGTAAGAAACCAACCGTTTTAATGATCCTGGATGGTTATGGACTGAATGACAGACATGAGGGAAATGCAATTTATGAAGCAAAAACCCCTGTTATGGATAAATTAATGACAGAATATCCATTTGTAAAAGGAAACGCCAGTGGACTGGCAGTAGGTCTTCCGGATGCAGATGGGTAACTCCGAGGTAGGACATATGAATATGGGAGCAGGCCGTATCGTATATCAGGAGCTTACCAGAATCACAAAAGAAATCAACGATGGAGATTTCTTCAAGAATGAAGCACTTCTTGCAGCAATGAAAAATGCAAAAGAAAATGATTCTGCTATTCATTTTATGGGACTTCTTTCTGATGGTGGTGTACACAGCCACAATACACATCTCTATGCACTGCTTGAGATGGCAAAGAGAGAAGGACTTAAGAAAGTTTATGTACACTGCTTCCTTGACGGACGTGATACACCGCCGGCATCAGGAAAAGAATTCATTGAACAGCTGGAAGCCAAGATGAAAGAAATCGGTGTTGGACAGATCGGTGTTGTTTCCGGACGTTACTATGCAATGGACAGAGATAATCGCTGGGATCGTGTAGAACTTGCATACAAAGCCCTGACAGAAGGTGAAGGTGTCAAAGGTACAGACGCTGCAGCAGCAGTTCAGGCTTCCTATGATAATGATAAGACAGATGAATTCGTCCTTCCGACAGTTATTGAGAAAGACGGACAGCCGGTTGCAAAGATCCAGGACAAAGATTCTGTAGTATTCTTTAACTTCCGTCCAGACCGTGCACGTGAGATCACAAGAGCATTCTGTGATGATGAATTCAAAGGCTTCGAAAGAGCTAAGAAACTGGATCTTACTTATGTCTGCTTTACAGATTATGATGAAACAATTCAGAACAAACAGGTTGCGTTCCACAAAGTACTTCTTAAGAATACATTTGGTGAATATCTTGCGGCTCATGATATGACACAGGTTCGTATTGCTGAGACAGAGAAATATGCACATGTTACTTTCTTCTTTAACGGTGGAGTAGAAGAACCAAACAAAGGAGAAGACAGAATCCTCGTTAAATCTCCGAAGGTTGCAACTTATGACCTTCAGCCGGAGATGAGTGCACCGGAAGTTTGTGACAAGCTGGTGGATGCAATCAAATCTGATAAATATGATGTGATCATTATCAATTTTGCAAACCCGGATATGGTAGGTCATACTGGTGTACAGGCAGCAGCTGTCAAAGCAATCGAAACAGTTGATGGATGTGTGGGAAGAGCAGTAGAAGCTCTCAAAGAAGTTGACGGACAGATGTTTATCTGTGCTGACCACGGAAATGCAGAGCAGCTGATTGATTATGAGACAGGAGAGCCATGGACTGCTCATACAACGAATCCGGTTCCGTTCATTCTTGTAAACGCTGATCCGAAATACACTCTGAGAGAGAACGGATGCCTCGCAGATATCATCCCGACTCTGATTCAGCTGATGGGAATGGAACAGCCTGCAGAAATGACGGGAGAAAGTCTTCTGGTTGAGAAATAATCACAATATCTAAAATAAACAGAACTTTGAACAAACCTCTGAGTCTTAAGATTCAGGGGTTTGTTACTATAATGCTCCAACCCTCGGAAAAAGAATATAAAAAAGCAATAAATTAAGGTGCAAAAATACAGAAGTATGTTATAATGGAAACGTTACAGGAAAAAACAGGATAAATAGATGGTTGTATTCAATTGTTTATATTCAGGGAGTATATTAAATGAGCAACAAAGAAATGAAGGACGGACTTCAGGAAGACACTTCTGGAGTGTCGGATGAGAATACAGGCATTGAAGAAGAAATCAATGCAACCATGGATAAAATCATAGCTCCACCGGAAACGGACGAAGATGAGATGGATGACCTTGGAGATTATGATGATTCTGCAGCGGAAGAACCAGATCCACAGCCGGTAAGACATCATCGCAAATCTGCCAGACCAGGTCCGGTTGTATATGTTCCGGTAGATGATATGGAAATGCCGGATCAGTCAACTTCCAGGAAGAAAAAATCCAGAAAAACAAATACGCAAAAGAACAGATCAGCAAAACCAGAGTATCAGAATTCTAAACCTGCGAAGAAACACAAAGGGGCGCGGATTTTTGGCCTTATTATGTTGATGATCGTAGTTCTTGGCGGGAGTGCTTATGCGGCTGCGAGTTATTATTTTGCGGACAGATTCTTTGAAGGTACGTGGATCAATGGTGTGAACTGTTCTCAGATGACGGCAGCAGAGGTAGAAAATCTTTTCAAACAAAAGTTTGAGAATTATACCATTGAAGTTTCAGCCAGAGATCAGGCACCACAGACGATTTCCGGAGCGGATATCAGCTATCAGTATCTTTCTACAGGAGAGGTTCTGAAGCTTCTGAAACAGCAGAAGCCATATGAATGGATCAAAGGACTCTATGAACAGAAAAGTTATACTGTATCCGAGAATACAGGGTATAACAGAACACAGTTGCAAGAACAGCTTAAGACTCTCAGCTGTGCTCAGGCAGAGAATCAGACAGAACCGGAAAATGCATATGTTGCATATCAGAACGGACAGTTTGTAATCGTACCGGAAACAGTGGGAAGTAAACTGAATATCAAAGAAGCATATAAAGTACTGAATGCTGCTGTAGATGCAGGACAGACTTCGGTAAATTTCAGTGATACACCGGAAGCATATGTGAATGCAGATGTTACACAGGATGATCCGGCACTGCAGTCTGCACTGGAAGCATGCAACAATTATACAAAAGCAAGTATTACCTATACATTTGGCAGTCAGACAACAACTCTGAATGGTGACACGATCAAAGACTGGCTACAGTTTGATGAGAAAGGTCAGCTGATCTGGGACGATAATTCCTTCCAGCAGCATGTATCAGATTATGTTGCACAACTTGCAGCTACTTATGATACGGTTGGTACGGAACGTGAGTTCCAGACCACAAGTGGCAGAACCGTTTACGTTTCCAGCTCTGTATATGGCTGGAAAATCGATCAGGCTGCCGAGGCTGCTCAGCTGAGCAAGGAAATTCAGTCTGGTACACAGACGACCAGAGAGCCTGTTTATTCACAGACGGCCAATTCTTACGGAGTGAATGATCTGGGTGATACTTATATAGAAGTAGATTTAAGTGAACAGCATATGTATTATTATCAAAATGGCTCCGATATCTTTGAGTCAGATTTTGTATCTGGAAACATGAGTTATGCTGATCGTCAGACACATGCAGGTATCTTTACATTGTACTATAAGAAAAGTCCGGATGTACTGAGAGGAACCATGAAAGCAGACGGAACTTATGAATATGAATCAGAGGTACAGTACTGGATGCCATTTGATGGAGGTATTGGGTTCCATGATGCGTCATGGAGAGATGAATTCGGTGGCGATATTTATCTTACGGACGGATCTCACGGATGTATCAATCTTCCTCCGGATAATGCAGCGGTTCTGTATGATATCATACAGTATGGTGTGCCAATCGTATGCTTTTACTAATATATAATTACAGGAGATAAAAAATGGACAGATCATTTGATTTTATCCTTGCGGGAATAGCATTGATCGTTGGAATCATGCTTCTGACAGGACATGGCGATATTTTTCTGAAGGGTGGAAACACAAAACTTCGCAAAGAAAAGTATGATGAGAAAAAAATGACTAAGGGATCCGGAGTGACATTGATTCTGTTTGGTATCGTGACATTTATAGATTCCTACACAACAAGTCTTACTGCAAAGTTTATTTATATTCTTGCAATTCTTGCGATTCTTGTAGGATTTGTGGTATACCTGAAAAAGAAATGCATCAAGAAATAAATACAAAGATAAAACAAGGCATGGGAGATAAAAATCTTCCGTGCCTGTTTTGTTTGAGAGAATTTATAAAGAAATATTGACAAGATCCATTGGTTTGCAGATGCGTGCATCCGGTTTTGGAACTTCTCCGAATCCGTATTCAGCAAAGATAAAAGGAACATTTGCTTTCTGGCATGCCTGGTAATCGCCAAACGTATCACCGACATATACGGGGGATTTCAGATCATATGTGTCTGCAAGTTTACGGATATTGGAGCCTTTGTCAAGACCGGTATCTCCATTACAAAGATGACCTTTGAAATATTTTTCAAGACCTGATGTCTGAAGAAAAACTTCAATATAGCCACTCTGACTGTTACTGACAATATAGAGTGGACATTTCTTATACATGATCTGCAGCATTTTTTCAAGATCCTCATAAAGTGGGGCACATTTTTTTAAGAGAGCTTCATGTTCGGCCTGGCAGCATCCATCAATAAGGCGAAGCTGTTCTGCTTCTGAACAGTCAGGGAAAATCTGGCGTGCGATATCAGACAGAGTCTGCCCAAAAAGTGTCATCAGACGGGCTGATGTCAGGGTAATATCCATATGTTCTTTTTCCCGCAGATATGCGGTCCAGGACTGAGCAACACTTTCTGTTGAATCCCACAGAGTTCCATCAACATCAAAAATAATACTGTCCATAATAGGGTCCTTTCGTATCAAAAATAATATTTATTTTAGTAATGGGAGATAATTATTTACAGGTATAATCCCAAGTAATAACATTCTATCCGGTAAAATAAAAAAAATCAACTGGCATTTGGCTGAAATTATGTTATACTAAAACATACTGAGGGTAAAAGATGAAAAATGATCAGATAAAAGACAGAAGCATGCTGAATGAAATCGTACAACCTCTTACAGACTGGTACAGACAGAATAAACGGATTCTTCCCTGGAGAGATCAGAACAATGCCTACTATACGTGGGTATCGGAGATTATGCTTCAGCAGACAAGAGTTGAGGCCGTGAAGCCTTATTTTCAGCGTTTTATCGGAGAGCTCCAGATGTCCAGGCTTTGGCAGAATGCCCGGAAGAGAAGCTGATGAAGCTCTGGGAAGGTCTGGGATATTATAATCGCGTCCGCAATATGCAGACGGCAGCCCGGACGGTAGTTTGTGAATACGAGGGAGTACTTCCGGCTTCTTACGAAGAACTGCTGAGTCTGAAAGGAATCGGGAATTACACAGCAGGTGCGATCGCATCCATTGCTTATCAGATTCCGGTACCAGCAGTAGATGGAAATGTTCTTCGTGTGATATCCAGAATTACAGAGGACAGACAGGATATTATGAAACAGTCAGTACGCCGTCAGATTGAAGAAAACCTTTTGGGGATAATGCCGGAAGAGACACCAGGAGATTTTAATCAGGCGCTGATGGAACTTGGGGCAGTGGTTTGTGTGCCGAATGGACCAGCACGCTGTGAAGCATGTCCGGTGTCGGAGTACTGTCTTGCATACAGACACGGAACAGTAGAGGAGCTGCCGGTCAAAGCACCGAAGAAGGAGCGTATTCTGCAAAACAGGACAGTGCTTGTGATTCAGGACGGAGAGAAAACTGCTATACAGAAACGACCGGAAAAAGGTCTTCTTGCCGGATTATATGAGCTTCCGAATCTCCTGGGGCATCTTACACGGGAGGAAGTGCTGGATAAGGTAAAAAATATGCAGCTGGAACCGCTCTATATTGAGAAACTTCCGGATGCGAAGCATATTTTTTCGCATATTGAATGGAGGATGACCGGATATCTGATTCGGGTGGCAGCTCTGGACACAGACAGAGGATTGCCATTTATTTTTGCTGAGAAAAAACAGTCTGAAAAGCAGTACGCGATTCCGTCTGCATTCAGAGCTTATGTAAAATACATGAAGGAGGAATCTGGAAAATGAAATTGTTGAGTATAGCAATTCCGTGTTATAATTCAGAAGCATATATGGAGAAATGTATCGAATCTTTATTAAAAGGTGGAGAAGAAGTGGAGATCCTTGTGGTCAATGATGGTTCTTCTGACCGAACTGCTGAGATTGCGGATGCTTATGCCGAAAAATATCCGACGATCATAAAAGCTATTCATCAGGAAAACGGTGGTCATGGTGAAGCAGTAAATGCCGGAATCCGTAATGCGACAGGCCTTTATTTCAAAGTTGTTGACAGTGATGACTGGGTAAATGAAGAGGCATATAAACAAATCTTAAAAACACTTGAAGAACTGACAAGAGGACCAAAAACACTGGATATGCTGATCAGCAATTTTGTATATGAAAAACAGGGTGCTTCCAGAAAAAAAGTCATGCAGTACAGACGTTGTCTTCCGGTGAATGAAATTTTCGGATGGGACAGTGTGCATATGTCAAAAGGTAAATATCTGTTGATGCATTCTATTATTTATCGTACAAAACTGCTTCACGAATGTGGATTGGAACTGCCGAAGCATACATTCTATGTGGATAACCTGTTTGCATTTGAGCCGCTTCCGTTTGTGAAGAACATGTACTATCTGGATGTCAATTTTTATCGTTATTTTATCGGAAGAGATGATCAGTCTGTCAATGAAAAGGTAATGATTAAGAGAATTGACCAGCAGATCCGTGTCAATAAATTGATGGCGGACGCATTCCATAATTGTCAGTTTGACAGTAAACATCTTAAGAAATATATGCTCAGCTATCTGGATATCATTACGACCGTGTCCTCGATCATGCTGGTACGTGCAGGTACTCAGGAAGCACTGGATAAGAAAAAAGAAATGCTGGAGTATATTCGTGAACAGGATCTCTGGCTGTATCATAAACTGCGTTACAGTATTCTGGGACGTGCAGCCAATCTTCCGGGCAGAGGTGGACGCAAAATGTTTGTAGCTGCTTACAAAGTATGTCAGAAATTCTATGGATTCAACTAAAAAACTTCCCCTTTATGGGGAAGTTTTTTGCGTTGCAGAAATTACTTCTATGAGATCATATTGATTTGTTTCGGTTCCATACATACAGAAAAATCATGCAAAAGACCAGCGGATTCTCCGTCTTTATGTACGGCCAATCTGGCTTCACTGTGGATATCAATTTTTTTACAGCGAAAAATGTGGATACCATTGAAATGTGTATGTTTTCCGAAGAAAGCAGTAGGAAGACAACATATTACTTTGGGTTTGCTCAAACTGTCTACAACGATCACATCCAGATAGCCGTCGGAAGGACTGGCATCGGGACAGAATTTGAATCCACCGCCTTCGTATTTCTGATTCATGATGGCAGTAAAATATACTTTGGAAAACTCTTCTTTTTTATTGTCATCCATGAGCAGTGTCATAGAAGATGGCTTCAGGAAAAGCAACTGTTTCAATGCGACAAAGAGATAGACCAGTTTGCCGAGGCCGATTTTGTTCAAGACTTTTTTCATAGGAGTGACGCCAACTTCATGGCATACCGCTGCGTCAAAACCGATTCCACAGCTGATCGCGAAACGACTGCTGCTGGAACCACAGGAAATATGAGGAACGTCCATCAGATGTGGACGTTTATCGGAAAGAATCAGTTCGAGTGCCTTCATAGGATCCTGTGGAAGTTTCATACTGCGGCAGAAATCGTTTCCGGATCCGGTGGGAATGTAGCCGAAAATGACACGGGAAATATCTTTTACTCCGCTCAGGACTTCCTGTATCGTACCATCACCGCCAACGGCAATCAGCTTGATTTGACTATCTTCCGGAATCAAGGCAGTAATGGAAGCAGAAAGCTTAACAGCATGTCCTTTATATTCTGTAAAAAAAGTTTGGTATTTAATATTCCGTTCACGCAGAATGTTCTCCAGATCCCTCCAGATCAGAGCACCTTTGCCGGAACGGGAGTTAGGATTTATAATAAAATAGTACATGAGTTCCTCCCTTATGTTCTCGTTTATCATAGCATGTTCGACAGAAATTTACAAACATTTAACACTGTGCAGGCTGGAAATTTAACGTTCATTTTTTATACTTTGCAAAAAGATAAAAAAGAACCTGTTTGTGAAGAAACAGACAGGCAGGAGGAAATAAATGATCTATCTTGTGGAAGACGATGAGAGTATTCGTGAACTTGTAGTATATACATTAAAGAGTCAGGGAATGGATGCAAAAGGATTTGAACGACCGTCCCTGTTTTGGAAAGAACTGGAGAAAGAAGTGCCGGCATTGATCCTTCTGGATATCATGCTTCCTGAAGAAGACGGAATATCGATTTTACGAAAACTGCGTACCAGACCGGACACATGCAAGATTCCGGTAATCATGCTGACGGCCAAAGGCACAGAATATGATGTAGTCATGGGACTGGACAGCGGTGCAGATGATTATATCCCGAAGCCGTTTCGTATGATGGAGCTGATCTCACGTATCAAGGCACGGCTTCGTCGGGCAGAGGATAAAGGCGCAGAAGAATATCATCTGGAAAACCTGTATCTGTGTCCGGGAAGACATATAGTGACGGTGGGTCAGGAACCTGTTAATCTGACATTGAAGGAGTATGAGATGCTGGTGCTGCTTCTGAAAAACAGCGGAATGGTTTTATCAAGAACACAGCTTCTGAATCAGATATGGGGATATGAATTTGATGGTGAAAGCAGAACTGTGGATGTACATATCCGGACACTCAGGCAGAAGCTGGGAAGCGCCGGAGATTTGATTGAAACAGTGCGTGGCGTAGGATATAAGATTGGAAGGTGACATACCTTCCTTTTTTTGTTGGGATATGATATACTCACATCAAAGCAGATTTAACTGAAAGCTTGCTGGGAAAACAGACAGCAACGGATAATAACCTGAGAAAGAGGCAGAAGTATGAAGTCATTGGTAATAGCAGAGAAGCCATCTGTAGCAAGGGATATTGCAAGAGTACTCCATTGTACCCAGAAGGGTAACGGAATCCTTGAGGGCAAAGAATATGTTGTAACATGGGCCCTGGGACATCTTGTGACACTTGCAGATCCGGAAGAATATGATAAGAAATATATGAAATGGGATATGGAAACTCTGCCGATGATGCCGGATAAAATGAAACTTGTCGTTATCCGACAGACTTCCAAACAATATCAGGCAGTGAAGACACAGTTGTTCCGAAAAGATATCGGTGATATCATCATTGCAACCGATGCCGGAAGAGAGGGAGAACTGGTTGCCCGCTGGATTCTGGATAAGTCCGGATGTCACAAACCAATTCGCCGTCTGTGGATATCTTCAGTAACCGATAAAGCAATTCGTGACGGATTTCACAATCTGAAAGACGGCAGAGATTATGATAATCTTTATCGTGCGGCAGTTGCCAGAGCAGAGGCAGACTGGCTGGTTGGAATCAATGGAACAAGAGCGCTGACCTGTAAACATAATGCACAGCTTTCCTGCGGGCGTGTACAGACACCGACACTTGCAATCATTGCGAGAAGAGAAGAAGAAATACGTAAGTTTAAACCAGAGGATTACTTTGGAGTAACTTTGCAGGCTGGTGGAATACAGTGGACCTGGAAAGATGCGAAGAACGGAAGCTATCGAACTTTTCAGAAAGAGCGTGCGGAGGAGATCCAGAAGAAGATTTCCAATACGGATCTGGAACTTGTATCTGTGGACAGAAAGCCTAAGAAAACAATGGCTCCCGGACTTTATGATCTGACGACTCTGCAGCGGGAAGCAAACCAGAAATATGGATTTTCCGCAAAAGAAACACTCAATATCATGCAGAGATTATATGAGAATCATAAGGTACTTACGTATCCGAGAACGGATTCCCGTTATATCGGCAAGGATGTTGTCCCGACGATCAAAGAGAGACTGAAAGCCTGTGGAACCGGCCCATATCGAAAACTTGCCGGTGCGCTGCTTACTAAACCAATCCATACAAACGGAAGTTTCGTGGATGATAAAAAGGTCAGTGACCATCATGCGATCATTCCGACAGAGCAGTTTGTACAGCTGGATCATATGACAAATGAAGAGCGCAAAATCTATGATATGGTTGTGCGGAGATTTTTGAGTGTTCTTTATTCTCCATTTGAATATGAACAGACTTCCATGGAAGGGAAGGCAGCGGGACAGAGTTTTGTGGCAAGTGGCAAGACGGTTGTGAGTGCTGGCTGGAAAGAAGTTTACGAAGGCGGAAGCACGGACGATGACGAAGAAGAGCAGACACTGAAAGACCAGAAGCTTCCGGTATTGAAACAGGGAGAGAAGCTTCCGATAGGCAGTGTTCGTCTGACAACAGGTAAGACCAAGCCGCCGGCACATTTTACTGAGGCAACGCTTCTGGCGGCAATGGAGAATCCGGTGAAATATATGTCCTCAAAAGATACACAAGCAGCAAAGACGCTGGGAGAAACCGGTGGACTTGGCACAGTTGCCACCAGAGCAGATATTATTGAAAAACTTTTCCACACCTTCCTTATGGAAAAGAGAGGCAATGAAATCTATCTGACTTCCAAAGCAAAACAGCTTCTGGACCTTGTACCGGAAGATCTTAAGAAACCGGAACTGACAGCAGACTGGGAAAAGAAACTGTCTGATATATCCAAAGGCAAACTGAAACAGAAAGTCTTTCTTGATGGAATTCGCGAATATACCGAGGAGATCGTTGGTGAGATCAAGACAGGAACGGGAACCTTCCGTCATGATAATCTGACGAATAAGATCTGTCCGAACTGTGGTAAACGAATGCTTGCAGTAAATGGCAAGAACAGTAAGATGCTGGTATGTCAGGATCGCGAATGCGGATACAGAGAGACGATTTCACGTACAACAAATGCACGATGTCCGAAATGTCACAAGCGAATGGAGATGCTGGTCAAAGGCAAAGAAGAAACATTTGTATGTGCATGTGGATATAAAGAGAAACTGTCATCTTTCCAGGCTAGAAGAGCCAAAGAAGGAGCCGGTGTCAACAAAAGAGACGTACAGAAATATCTGAAAAAACAGCAGAAAGAAGCAGCAGAACCAGTAAACAATGCGTTTGCACAGGCACTTTCCGGGATTAAACTGGATTAAATTTCTGCCGGAAGTTTCACAGATAATAATTGAATAAGGTAAAAATAGAACTGCTGTAAATGGCAGTAATAAAAAGGAGTGTGGGCTTTATGGAGTTACAGAAATATCAGAAATGTTCAAAAGTAACCCGTGGACTGAGAAAAGCAGAATTTGTACTGAAAAATGCCCGTATTGTGAATGTTTTTACCAGAGAGATCCTGGAAGGTGATATTGCGATTCAGGATGGAATGATCGTTGGAATCGGAAACTACCAGGGTGAAGAAGAAACAGATCTGGGCGGCAGGTATGTCTGTCCGGGATTTATAGACAGTCATCTGCATCTGGAATCTACACTTGTGACTCCGGCAGAGCTGGTAACAGTGGCGTCCAGGCATGGAACGACAACGTTTATCGTAGATCCACATGAATCGGCCAATGTGTCCGGATTAAAGGGCATTGATTATATTTTGAATCAGACAGAAGACGTGGATGCTAATGTTTTTGTTATGATGCCATCCTGTGTTCCGGCAACTGCGATCGACGATAATGGATGCACGCTTACTGCACAGGATATGGAACCTTATCTTTCAAAAAAAAGAATTCTCGGACTGGGTGAAGTCATGGACTACATATCAGTTGTAAAGGGTGATGAAGCCATGCACCGGAAACTGGAACTGTTCAGTGATAAAGTCAGGGATGGACATGCACCATTTCTTTCTGATATGGATCTGCAGGCATATGCGATGGCCGGAATTGCTACAGATCATGAATGTTCAGATTTGCATATGCGATGAGAGAGCGTCGAAATGGCATGATCGTACATATTTCGTGAAGGGAGTGCTGCAAGAAATC
>ENA-OQDM01000623-OQDM01000623.1-human-gut-metagenome-genome-assembly--contig:-NODE-623-length-19448-cov-1.194141_pt1 | contig 19448 bp, 16 predicted proteins | sample MGYA00242772_ERZ504605 | MGnify/ENA primary metagenome ERZ504605 (study PRJEB26092, sample SAMD00036348) | human gut metagenome | host: Homo sapiens | study: EMG produced TPA metagenomics assembly of... | reverse complement strand
ATGGTTTCAACGGTACGTTGGTAGGCATTGCCGTAGGTATATTTATGGAACAGGGATAGCTTCCCTCCTTTTGTTGGTGGCGGGTTCCGTGCTTTCCACATGGATAGCCCGCGTGTTCGGTTATCAGAAACTTTTGCCCGGTTTCACGGCTCCTTTCATTCTTACCGTATGGTTGTTGTTGGCCCTTTGCCGTTGGTGGTTTCCCTCATTGTTGTTGCCTTCTGTGATGTCGGAAGAAACGACGTCCGACTTGTTTCAGGCTTTCAGTCTGAATATCGGTCAGGTCATGTTCCAAGGCGGCACGGTGCTTTCCGGACTTTTCTTTTTGGCCGGCATATTGCTCAATTCCCGTATCCATGCCTTGTATACGGTGTGGGGAGCCTTGTTGCCTTTGGGCATGGTCTGGATGGTCGGTTCCGATTATGCGGCTTTCAATGCCGGTTTGTTTGGGTATAATGCAGTGCTTTGCGCCATTGCTTTGGGCGACCGTTCCTGGGCAGGGGCAGCGTGGGCTACATTGTCCGTCGTGATCTCAGTCCTTTTGCAGGTTTGGGGGATGAGTCTGGGAATGACTACGCTGACGGCTCCGTTCGTCGTATCCGTTTGGATAGTGTTAGGAATGCGGCGTGCCTTGTGCAGGGATAGGCGGTTTTGAAACGCATTAAAATCCGCGGTCGTCTGTTCATTAGCAGGGAGTCATCCCTGTCTTTTTGATGCGAAAATCCCTGTTCGGGAGATAAAATGTAAGGTCGCAGCCGTTTTTGTGGATGGAAAAGACGTTTGAAAAAGGCGATGTGTATGGGTTTTGCTTGGCGTTTAAACACATATTTTCACATTACACCCTTATTTACGAGATTTGTTGATGGATTTTAAGAATCAATTGCATGAGAATGATTTTTCGTTCGGCGCAGAAAAACATTTTTTTCTCCTCATATTCTGACGGAAAAGTCCGTATTTGGGTGGAAAAGTTGGCTGAAAGAGGCGGGAAAATCAGCGTTTCCCGCCCTTTTTTCTCTAAATGGGGGACGGTTGTTGTCAGATTCCGAATGACACGATAACAGGCAAGTGCAGCCTTTGGCTTTCTCATGTCTCTCCGGCCTACGTACGGCCAGCCTTTCCAGTGTGCAAAAAGTTAGAGGGAGGCGTGGAATGACTGACAGAAGGACTTTCGTTCGATGCGCGAGAATCGTTTCTTTTTATCGAAGCCTCGTTCCAGTTCGGAATAAAGCATTCTCGTGAGGGTGAAACTGTCGTTTTGACAGTTTGTCGGAATGCGACCTAAAAAAACGGTTGGGAGTACTCTGGGAAACAAATTCCTTTGTTTTGTTGATGGGTTCGGGGAAAACGTATATCTTTGCCTTTATGAAAGGATAGAGTGATTTTAAAACGAATTTGGTCTTGGAGAAACTCGGGGATTTATGCTTCGACTTCGCTAAACTAATCTTTGGAGGTGTTATTCTTGCAGCTATAATGCAACTTGAAATCAATACGGCGTGGCTTTTTACCATTGGATTTGTTTTCGTTTTGTTGGCTGTCGTTTTTGGTTGTATCTTATTCGTGTTGTCTAATAAAAAAACAAATTACTTATGGGGTTGATTTATTTTATTTCAGCTTTTGGAATATTGATGTTGGTAGGCATTATTTGGGGAATAGGTGAATTGCGGAAAGATGCTTCAAAAAGATAAAGTGTAATTCCCTTTGGTTGCTGTCGTGATTGTATTCGTGCGGCCTGGTAAAAACAAACCCGCCATTCCGGAATGTACCGAGAATGGCGGGTTTTGATAGTATGGAAAGGTATTCGTTTTTAGAAATTCGTTTTTTGAGCTTTCATTGTGCTCTTTCCGTTTGAAAGGATGTAAATACCTTGGTTCAGGTCGTCGATGCTGACGGAAGTGGCATGGTTGGCCTGTTTCAACATACGGCCTTGCAGGTCGTAGACAGTGATGTCGTTCGGTTCTGCGAAGTAGAACGTATTGCCTACACGTTGGGCGGGTAAAGTCTTATTATCCTTTATGCATTCGATGGATGAAAGAATATCTTGATAGTAATTCACTGCATTGTTACCATCTTTATCAATCTCGGCAAATACTAAGGACTTATCATTGACTGCACCATCTGTTATGAATCCATTTGTGTTTGTACCACTGATTTTATCGTTTTCAATGGTATAAGATAAGCCATTGAGAATCGTGTTGTCCGACATTTGCTTACGGTAACCATTCAGGTAGATGTTATCTTCTGCGGCTAACATGCTTGTGAATACTTCTTCATTCTTGTTGTTGTCTTCTTCATCATATCCGCTTACCCATGTATTCGTGACCTCCAATGTGTTTTTGTTCAGAGCGGCAACATAAAGGTCGGTCTTGTTAGTGGAGAATACGGTATTGTCGAAAGCTAATGTGTCGTTGAATACGCCTCCCACATAAAGTGTATTGCCATCTATTTGAATTTCGTCTATTGTTTTTTTATTCTCGGTTGTGGTTTTGGGAGCACTGTATGACGCCGTTTGTAAGTCATTTCCGTTGATACTTGCTATGATGTGTCCGTACTCAGTGATACCATTTCCGGGGAAGAAGAACGTAAAGTCTTTAGAGGCATTAGGGGTTGCAAGAGTCAGATTACCACAGCCAATAGCACCGATATAGATCGAACCAAGCGATTCGGTGAAACTAAAACTGTAAGTATTGTATGCCACTTCTTGGGTGATAGGAGCAGAAGGCTTTAACTCTGCTACTAATTTTGCTTGGCTCAGATCTTCTGCTGAAAGACTGACGATAGCAAAGTGTTGTACGTCTTCTACCATGAAGCTTGAAATATCCACAAGGGAGGCTTGCAGAGATAGATTCTCAAAATGCGCCTTTCCTGTATAACTTGCAGAGATATAAAGCTTCTCTTTATCTATGTCAAGTTGGATTGCTTCAACAACTCCTCCTTCTGAAAAATAGAGATAGCCGTTTCCTTCCATTTCTGTAATCGATGGATGTTTTTCAGCAGAAAGTGTTTTAGCAGTAAGGAGTGTACCGTTAGCATCATATTTCGCCACGAAAGAAAAACTTTGGGTGCTAACGAAAGAACCATCATCTCCTTTCTTACCTTCTAAGGTAATGGTTTCTCCTGAGGTCGTATTGAATACAACTTTGTCTGCCAGTGTACCGGTAATATAAACGTTTTCTTCAGCATCTGTTACCATGGCTTTAATGGTGGCTGAACCTGCTAATTGCACTCCCCACAGTTCGTTCCCTGCTTTGTCATACTTTATCAAGTAACTGTCTTGTGCTACGGGTTCAAGGAAAATTTTGTCGGTTGCAATCGTTTGATTGAAGCGTCCGGTGGAATAGACATTGCCGTCTTGCGTGATAGCTACTGGTGCGGTTCGGTGGGCGTCTGCGACTTCTGCTACGGCTTTGAACGACTCTGTCCATGTGGGTGCTGAGGACGGCTGTGCCTGAACTAAAGCAGAACATGCCGCAAGTGTGCAAAGAGATAATAACTTCTTCATAATAAAATTTGTTTAAATTTGTACTGTATTATAAATCTTATTCTTCTTCCAATCCGGGATTGGCTTGAATCGCTTCTGACGGAATGCGAAGAGTATAACGTTCGTCGTCCTTTTGGAGGATATAAGTTTCCCCATCGTATGTTTTGGTCAGTTCAGGCCGATTGGTACGACGAAGATCAAACCATCTATGTCCTTCGAAAGCCAATTCACGAAAGCGTTCATCATAAATCTCTTGTCGTAATTCATCTTTTGTCATGGACAAGATAAGTGCCTCATACGTGGGGTATCTTGAACTATGATAACGTTTCTTCATGAGTTCCGTCAGGTAATAATGTGCGTTGTCCATGTCATTTAGTTCCAAGGCGGCTTCTGCGGCGGTCAGGTAGAACTCGGCTGTACGGAATGTGCAACGGTATTCGTTATTTCCACCTTTAGTTACGTAACTTATGGATGTTGTTTCTGCTCGGTAAAATTTACTTTTTCGCATATCTCCGGAACGATAGAGATTCAATAGATTGTTGGATACCCTACCGTTTGTTTGAAACTCAGGAATGAAGACCTTTTCAAAAGATACGATTGCTTCCGCTGACTGGTAGTGGTTGGGTAGTAGGGAAGAGGAGGTCATATCTTCCAACTCATTATGTTGCTCCACAACCTTTGTCGCATCTTGGTAAGCTTTCAGCCAATCACCCATATAGAGATATATGCGGGCTCGGAAAGCATTAACGGAAAGTTTGTTGAAGCGGTAAGTTTCTCCTTCCGGCCATGTTTCCACGTTCAGTAAGTTCTCAGCTTCATTAATGTCTGATAAGATGGAGGAGTAAACCTCAGCTACCGTGTTGCGAGACAGCACATCTCTTACATCGCTGCTGAGCTTTAGGGGGATACCTTTTGTTGTGGCCGGATTGCAATGCGTGTATGGCGGAGCGTAAAGGTTTACTAACACGTAGTGCATGTAAGCACGGAGCATGTATGCTTCTCCAGCTAATTGGTTGCGTTGGGCTTCTGTAACTTCTATGATGGCGTTTTTGTTTTCTATTACGGTGTTGGCAATATATGACACGTAATAAAATGTGAGCCATCCAAAGGAGGTCGTACTTTCATCTTCACTTCCGTCTTTCCATCTCCAAATGTCCAAATATAAGTTTAAGCCATCACTGGTAGTTGAACCTTGGTCTAAGATAAGTTCGTCGCTGCGATACACTGTCTTGCCGCGTTCGGGGGGGATGGCGGAATAAGCTTCGGTGAGCAAGTCACGAAACTCTTGTCCGGTTTTAGGCATGACCTTGCCAATGGGTTGGATGTCAAGGAAGTCGTTACAAGCTGTGAATGAAAGTAAAACAGCGATGAGCCACGCTATGTTAAAGTATTTTTTCTTCATTGTTCATTCTCCTAATTAAAAATTCACGTTAAGTCCGAAGATGAAACTTTTAGGGATGGGGGAAGCGTATGGGTTGCCCATCGTTTCCGGGTCGAGATAATTATGATAGTTGCTGGCGATGACCCAAAGGTCACGTCCTTCCAGCGATACGGACGCACTTTTCACACCAATGGGCTTTAGCCAACGAGTCGGCAGGTCGTAAGCAAGGCGGATGCTCTGGAAACGGAAGTAGTTCTGTTTTTTGACATAGATATCCAAACTGTTCAGGATGGGATAGTTATCATAAAAAGAATATTCCTCCGGCCTGTCACTGCTGTTGATGAGCCTCGGAGATGTCCCCTCTGGGTTGTCGGGTGTCCAACGGTTCAGGATGTCGCGGTTTGTGTTTAGACCGCGGTCATAAGTGGTCAGACTGTAGCTTGGCGTGGTCTGCACGTGCATACCGAAGTTGAAGATACAGTTGACGCTCAATGTCACGCGTTGATACTTGAATGTATTCGTGAATCCGCCCGAAACTTTCGGGTCAGTGCTACCCATGTAGGTCAACAGGTTGCGTTGTTCTTCCGCGCTCAGAGTACTGGCACCGGCATTATTTAATTGGAAAAAGTCTTTTGCTGAAAGTTTTTGTCCGTCTTTTGTAAGATATAAGGGGGTAGCCTTCATCGTCCAGTCCGGCGGTCTTGTAAGCAAAGATGGCACCTACGGGATAACCTTCCCGGCTTGGTGTGGTGGAGTTTTCGGCTACTGTTTCCTCTAAGACGGTATTGTCGTTGAAACCGAAATTCAGATTGGTGAACCATGTGAAATCTTTGGTGTGGATGTTTCGTGTGGTCAAAGCCACTTCCACGCCTTGGTTTTTCATACTGGCCCAGTTGACCGTGGTGGAAGATAACCGCTTTCCAAGGGCAGCATACGCATACCGATAAGGTCTGTTCCTTTACGATAGTAATAGTCCACGCTTAATGAGATGGCGTTGTCCCAAAGTGACAAGTCCAAGCCTGCATTCACGTTTTGTGTCTTTTCCCAACGCAAGTTGGGGTTAGGAGCATTTTGCGGACGCAGTGCATCTTCTGGATGGTTCGGCAGAATGGTAGCTTGCAAATATTTCCCGATAAGGTAAGGAGAAGTGTTTTTGTCAATGTTGCCTTGTAGGCCGTATGATGCACGAAGTCCTAAGTTGTCTATGGCTGTGACATTCTTCATGAACGGTTCGTCACTGACACGCCATAATCCGCTGACGGAATAGAGTGGAAGGTAACGGTATTTCTTGGCAACACCGAAAATGTCCGATCCGTCAAAACGAACACTTCCTCCGAATGTGTAGCGACGGAGTAGCGTGTAAGAACCGGTGGCAAACCAAGAGACGAAAGCATTTTCTGTGAATGTTTCGGTATGAAGCGGAAGGCTTTCTGCCACTCTGTCCGAGGGGAATACCACAGGCACAGACGTCAGCGTCCGGTTGTCATATCCGTATGCGGCGGAGAACAAGGATTTATATTCATTATGACGGATTTCTGTACCCAACATTACTTCCAATTCATGGATGTCCTTGAAACGGTTGTCATATTCGGCCATGGCTTTCCAGGTCCATTGGGTTTGGTGGCTGTCCGTGATTTTGTTGCTTCCTCCGTCGGGAAGGAAGGTACGTTTGCCATCGCTGTAAGAATATGTGTTTTGTTCTTTCTCCCGTCGCATGGCATAACTGTTTTCTCCGGCATATTTTTCGATAGTGCCTCGTCCCATTGTAAACCAAACTGTGAGGTGACCTTGAAATGTTCGTCCAGTTTGAGTTCTGCATCGAAGATGGACATTAAGGATGTTGTTGTGTTGATGTTGGATGTGTTGGCACGTTCCTCGAAAATGTTAAAGTCTGACGCGATATCACCTTTGCTATGTTGTACGTTGACATCGTAGATATAATTTCCTTCATCGTCAAAGGGACGCAGGTAGGGATTGGCTATCCGTGAATAATAAACGGGATTGGTGAACCCATCGCCATAGGTCAGATAAGACCTTTGTTTGCGTCGGTTAGCGAATACGGAGGCTCCCACTTTCAGTTTGCTATTGATACGGTAGTCGGTTTTCAGCGTCAGGTTGAAGCGGTCGTTTTTTACGCTTTCCACATTGCCTTGTTCCACATAGTAGCCTAAGGCGGAGTAGTAGGTAGCTTTTTCAGAACCTCCGGAAAGGCTTACATTGTATTCTTGGTTGAACACGCCCCGGAAGAGGATGTCGTTCCAATCCGTATTGACAGCTCGCAGGGCATTGATGTCAGCCTGTGCCTCGGGCGAGAGGGCGTTCCAACCTCCGGCCTTGTAGGCATCGGTCAGCCCGTAGCCTGCAATGATGCGGGCTACATCACCTTTATTTTCGCGATAGGTATAATCGGACTGCAATAGGCCTAATTCAAGGTCAACCTTTTCATCAGAGTTCAAAAGGTTGAGGCGGTCGATGTCTGTCTTGGGGTTGTACGTCAACTTCATGGAGAAGTTGATTTGCGGCTTGCCTGCTTTTCCTTTTTTGGTGGTGATAACGATTACACCGTTTGCAGCCCGGGCACCATAAATGGCCGTGGCTGCTGCGTCCTTCAGTACCGTGATGCTTTCAATGTCCTGCGGATTAATACCTGCGATTGAAGTCTGATAGATGTTATCTATGTCTTGTAAATCTTCCATAGACGGGATGTCTGTACCCTCCAATGGAATGCCGTCGAGCACCCAGAGCGGGTCTTGCGTTCCGTTGAGGGAGGCCGTTCCGCGGATGCGTAACTTGACCGGTGCACCGGGTGAGCCGGAAGAGGTCACGCTGGACAATCCGGCAATCTGTCCGGCCAGAGCCTGGTCTATGTTGTTGACTCCACCGATAATCTCATCGGACATCTTTATCGTTGTGACGGCTGAGGTTAACTTGCGGCGGTCGATTGCCTGATAACCCGTGACGACCAGTTCATTCAACTGTTTGGAATCATTTTCCATATAGACTGTATAGTTGTCTTTTCCAGTTTGAAGATGAATCGTGGTCGTTGTATAACCCATAAAACGGCAAGTTAGGTTTTGGGTTCCTGAGGGTACTTCCAGTTTGAACTTACCGTCTAAGTCGGTTGTCGTGCCATGCGCCACGGTACCTTGTGCGCTCATGACCGCTATGGTGGCACCGATAACCGGTTGGTTGTCTGCCTTGTCGAAGACAGAGCCGGTGACGGTACGGGTCTGTGCCGCCATGGACAGAATCCCGATGAACAGACACAAGAGGATACATTCAATTCTTCTCATATTCATTCCTTTCGTTGTTTTTATTTAGTCAACCCGAGTGCCGTTTGGATACGCAGGATCATGTCCTCGTAATGGAAACGGGTGGCAGGGTCGGAAATGTTTCGTTTGTTTTTCAGCAATTGTAAGATGCTCATCAATTCTCCGCGTTTGACACTGATGGCGTCGCTGACACGGTTGATTTGCGTACTATACATGTCGATGAGGCGGGCATTGCGATTATCGCCGTTCATGGCAGAAGAGCATCCGTGGGCGTTGCACGGCAAGGCCGTGGTATTCAAAGCCGGCAGGGGGGCGTGGAGGCGTTTGTTGATTTTCACACCTTCCTCTTCGGCGCGCCGTGATAAGTGCATCGACGAACGACTTTTGCAGGTTTCGGGTCATTACGTCGAGCTTCTTGCCTGCTATGGTGGGCTTGAATATGTGTTTGTGCAACATGTCTACCATTTCCACGGGGGTAAAGGCTTTCTCGCCGTTCTGAAATTCATTTTCAAACATGCGAACCATACGTTTGTTGTCCAGCAAGTCCCACAACAAGTAGTTCAGCGTGTTCTTGTACATGGCGTTAGGGCTTTGTTCCAACGTGCCGAGCGGAGTTTCTTTCAGTATGTAAGTGTAGTCGGAAACAGAGGTGTCGAACAACCAGGCCGGATAAGTGATATACTGGTCGAGCAGGAACTGTACGGCTTCTTTCTGTTTTTCCTTTTCCACAAAAGTATAAGTCTTTTGGCCGTCGCCGACTTCTGTGCTTTCCAAATAGATTCCACCCACATTGGCCATGACATGATAAGGATAGAGTCCCCATTGGAAAACGGCTCCGGCGTAGAGCTTGGCCGCGTTTTTATAGGTCTGCCCTTCTTCGCCGGTGGTAGTCCATTCAACGATTTCCGGTACGATACGTTTCAGGTTCTCTATACCGTAGCCAGCCGATTTCATGGCGTTGTCGCCTAAGTCTTCGCTGAGGGAACGTGGGTCTACAGCTTCGCGTGGAGATTGCTCTTCCCCGTATTTGTATATTTTCTCCGTATGGCTGTCCAACAGCGCACGGAGCTGTCTTTTTTCCGTTTTCTCGTCCGGATACCAACGATATCCCCATTCGATGGCAAAGCGGTCGTAGGGACCGATGTGTGGGGAGACGTAAGGTACGTGGTCTTCCGGTTGGGCCACGTAGTTGAAGCGGGCATAGTCCATGATGGAAGACGCTGTGCCGCCTACTCGTGACATGAATTCGGGAGAACGCAAGGAGTCGGTCGGGTAGGCCCAGGATGCAATCATGTTATGCTTGAGACCCAAAGAATGCCCTACTTCATGGCAAGCTACGAAACGGGCGGCATCTCCCATCAGGCTGTCGGGCAGTTCCGGATTCCGTACGGCCGGATTGACAGCACCGGTCTGTACAACAATCCATTCGCGCAATAAAGATACGACGTTGTGCCACCAGATGATGTCGGCTTCGATGATTTCGCCTGTACGCGGGTCGATGACCGACGGCCCCATGGCATTAGACTTGTCCGAAGCTGCATAGGTGAATAAGGAATATTTCAAATCGTCTCCTTCTGCTGCCATACTGTCGGTATATTCTTCCACCCGCACGGCATCCTTGAAACCGGCTTGTTCAAAAGCCGTGTTCCAATCCAGAATACCTTTGCGGATGTAGGGGCGCAGTTGCTTCGGTGTAGCCGGGTCGATATAGAATGTAATCGGTTTTTTCGGAGAGGTCAGTTCGCCGCGTAAATAAGCGGCTTCGTCTGATGGTTCCAAACGCCAACGTGTGATGTAGCGGCGGGTTTCAAGTTCTTGTTGACGGTCTGAGTAGCTGAGGCGGTGGGTCGTGAAATATCCGACCTTTCTGCTCTCTTTGCGTCCTCTCATCGGAGTTTCAGGCAAGAGGCTGAGCGATGAACTGACCACTACGGTCACGTTTACTTTACTCATGCCTTCCCTTACGATGGTAGTCAGTTCCGAAGTGGCCGTGATATTGCTTTCAAATGCCTTGATGTCCAGGATGCGGGAGAGGTCGGCATTGGCAGACGTTCCGAGATTGATGTTGTTGAATACGTCGTTGAGCCCGGTTTGCTTCCCGTTGAACAATTCGTCGATTTTAACCACTACGGTACTGGAGTCCGGTGCTACGGCCTCTATTTTCAAACTGGCGATAAGCGGATTGATATAGTTGTCTGCTACAGACGAGGCTAAAGCATCCGTGACAGGAACTTCAGGAGTGAGACGTTGCTGGCGGATACATAATTTCTTTCCTTCGCGTTGCCATTCGAAAGTGACGACTTGGTTCTCATAATTGATACCCTTGTTCACTCCGGCCTCATTCAACTCCAAAGGCACTTTCTGCAAGCGGTTGGTAACCAGAAATTCACGTCCTAACAGTCGGGTCGGGAACTCCAGATAGAAACTGCCGTTTTTCTTTATGATATTGGCAATTCCTTTGAGGGCAACCGAGTCTCTTCCCGTCAGCTTTTTATAATCAGATGCAACCGAGTCTTTGGGCTCTGCTTTCTTTCTGTTTTTTGCCAGGAGGGGAAAAATGCCTGTATTTACAGATGCGATAGAGGATTCCGCTATCGTTGTCATAGCGAAAGAAAACAGGCTTATCCATATTATGTTTTTTCTCATTCCTTGTGTTCTATATAATACTTATAATTATGTCTTAATCCAAAATACTATTCGTTTTTTTATGTAAAAAGAAAAGTACCCCGACAATGTTTTCCGACGAGATACTTTGCATTAGATTATTTAAAGACGTACTTCTTTTTATCTCAGTCGGGCCAGGGTTTCTTTAATCCGTTTCATGGCCTCGACAATGTTTTCGTCACTGGTGGCATAGCTCATACGGAAGCATTCGGGGGATCCGAAAGCGTCGCCACCCACTGTAGCTACATGGCCCACTTCAAGCAGGTACATGGCAAAGTCGGTGGAGTTGTTGATTACACGTTCACCGTCTTTCTTACCGAAATACGAACTGCACTTGGGGAACAGATAGAATGCGCCTTCCGGGTTGTTCACTTCCAATCCGGGAATTTCTTTAGCCAATTTGACAATCAGGTTTTTACGGCGTTCAAAAGCCTGGCGCATGTCTTCTACGCATTGCTGTGAACCCGTATAAGCGGCTTCGGCGGCCTTTTGCGAAACGGAGCAAGGGCCGCTGGTATACTGGCCTTGTAGCTTGTTACAGCCTTTTACGATCCATTCGGGAGCGGCGATGAAACCGATTCTCCATCCCGTCATGGCGTATGCCTTCGATACTCCGTTGACGATGACTACGCGGTCTTTTATTTCTGCGAATTGGGCGATGCTTTCATGTTTGCCGATATAATTGATGTGCTCATAAATTTCGTCGGCAATGACTATCACGCGCTCATGTTGTGCGAGGATGCGAGCCAGACCGGCCAACTCTTCTTTGGAATATACTGAACCCGTAGGATTGCTGGGGGAACAGAGAATCAGCGCACGTGTTTTCGGCGTGATGGCCGCTTCCAACTGTTCGGGCGTAATCTTGAAATCTTGTTCTATGCCCGCTTCTACAATGACGGGTTCTCCTTCGGCCAATTTGACCATTTGGGGATAGCTGACCCAATAAGGAGCCGGAATGATCACTTCATCACCGGCATTGACTAATGCCATGATGGCATTGCACACAGATTGTTTGGCTCCATTGGAGCAAAGAATCTGCGCCGGTGCATAGTCCAAGCCGTTTTCGTTTTTCAGTTTGGCAGAGATGGCTTCGCGCAGTGCGGGATAGCCCGGTACGGGAGAATAGCGTGAATAATTCTCTTCTACGGCTTTGATGGCAGCCGCTTTGATATGATCCGGAGTGTTGAAATCCGGTTCGCCGACACTTAAATTGATTACATCTACACCTTGTGCTTTCAGCTCGCTGCTTTTTTGAGACATAGCTAAAGTTGCAGAGGGAGAAAGTCTGTTCAAACGGTCTGATAGTTGATTCATATATGTTTCTTAATTTATTGATTCTCGTGGCTTGATGTTGCAAAGTTAGGCAATTCTGCGGATATGTGCTACACTTTTAACTCCTTTTCGATGAAAAAGGTGTCTTTTTGGTGAAAAATCAATCTTATTCCCTGCTGTTATTTTCTTTTTCCAAGGATTTTCAGTAGTTGGAGAAACAAATTCAGGAAATCCAGATACAAAGTGAAACTACCCATTAAAGCCAACTTTTGTGTGCTTTCGTCCAGTCCCATTCCATGCTCACGCAACATGACCTTGATTTTTTGGGTATCGTATGCCGTCAGTCCGACAAAAACGAGTACAAGGGCATATGTGATACCCCAGTCGAGCGTAGTGCTGGCTATAAACCAGTTCGCTATGGTTGCGATGATAAGTCCGATGAGTGCCATGATGAGATATGTTCCCATTTTGCTTAAGTCTTTATGAGTGAAATATCCTACTAGGGACATTGCTCCGAATGTACCGGCCGTGACGAAGAAAGTAGAAGCGATGGAACCTATTTCGTATACCAGAAAAATAGTAGACAGAGTAGCTCCGGTAAGGATGGAATACAGAATAAACAATAGAGAGGCATTGGTGAATGACAATTTGCTGACACGGCCTATCAGGGTAAAGGCTACGACGAGTTCGGCAATGATAAGTCCGAGGAACACGGCCTGATTCCCCAATATGAATTGCATCAGTGTGGCATTGCCTGCACGCATGCGGCTGTCAGTCCGGTAATGGCCAAAGCGAATGTCATCCACCGATAGACATTACGCATGAGTTTGGAAAACACGGAAGCCTGTTCCGTCTCTTTCGGGTTATAAGCATATATGTTTTTAGTTTCCATTATGTTGTTGTTTTTGAGAGTTGGGTTATTTATTGAAATGCAATGTGTGTCCCATACGTTCTTTTTTGGTTCGCATATATTTTTCGTCGTAGGGGGTAACCGGAACTTCGATGGGCACATTTTCCACGATTTCGAGTCCGTAGGCCTCCAAACCTACACGTTTGACCGGATTGTTCGTCAACAGGCGCATTTTATGTACGCCCAATTCATGCAGGATTTGAGCTCCGACGCCGTATTCGCGTTCATCAGGCAAGAAACCGAGATGTACGTTGGCATCTACGGTATCCATACCTTCTTCTTGCAGTTTATAGGCTTTCATCTTGTTGAAAAGGCCTATGCCGCGCCCTTCCTGGTTCATGTAGAGGATAACGCCCTTTCCAGCCTCTTCTATCATGCGCATGGATTTATGGAGTTGTGCTCCGCAATCGCAACGCTGGCTGCCGAATATGTCTCCGGTGACGCACGAGGAATGTACACGCACTAAATCGGTTCGTCCGGTTCCCATTCTCCTTTGATAAGTGCCACGTGTTCCAGCCCGTTGCTGGTCTGGCGGAAAGTAATGTCGCGGAAGTGTCCGTAGTCGGTAGGCATGTCTACTTCCGGGCCGCGTTCCACCATGGACTCTTGTTTGAGCCGATAGGCAATCAAGTCGCGTATGGCTATGATTTTGATTCCGAAGCGTGCGGACACCTTTTGTAATTCAGGCATGCGGGCCATGGTACCGTCCGGATTCAGGATTTCGATGAGGGCAGCAGCCGGTTGCAAGCCGGCCATACGTGCCAGATCGACAGCAGCTTCTGTATGTCCGGCACGGCGCAGTACGCCTTTGTCTTGCGCATACAGCGGGTTGATATGCCCCGGGCGGCCAAAGGTTTCCGGGCGGGAAGACGGGTCGGCCAATGCGCGGATGGTGGCAGCCCTGTCATGTGCGGAAACTCCGGTGGTACAGCCTTCCAGTTTGTCTATGGTTATGGTGAAAGGGGTTCCTAAGATAGAAGTATTGGTGCTGACCTGATGAGGTAAGTCCAGTTCTTCACTACGTGAAATGGTAATCGGTGCACAGAGCACACCCCTTCCTTCCTGAAGCATGAAATTTACTTTTTCAGGCGTAATCATTTCCGCAGCCGTGATGAAGTCACCTTCATTCTCACGGTCTTCGTCGTCCACTACTATTACGAACTTGCCTTCTTTGAAGTCGGCAACGGCTTCTTCTATTGTATTCAGTTTGAATGTATCCATGACTTTATGATGTTTTATTCGATTTCAGATATCTTCTCGATTCGTTCGGCGATAAACGCGCTGTATTTTTTTATTTGTTGTATATCCTTGTAAAGACGCAACCTGTATCGCCAAATCCGGAAATAAAAGAATATGCCCACAGGGAATATGATGCCTAATACCATATTCCACTTATAATTATGGAACGGGCGCGTATGTGCATGTGTAGACACGATAGGAAGTTTGTTCAAAGCATCCAAGATTGCCGCGTCCCGACTGTTGGACAGTATGGTGATGAGGTTTTCCATTTTTCGGCTCAGGCTAATAACCTCATGGTCGTCTATATTATGGAAGAAAATGTGCAGGTAGTTGGGCGGCAGACGTAACCGGCTCTTTTGTGCGTATGCTTGCCATTCTTGCGACAAGGCCATGAGTTCCGTTTTTACAACGGGATAATCAGGGTCGTGTATGATGACTTCTTTACGGGCGATATGACGGGATATGCGAAGTCCCAGAATCTTGCGTATCACATTGATATATGCTTCGATATTGAATACGGCTGAATCTTTATTGGCTTTATAAGTCAGGAAAATGCCGATAGGGCAGAGCACCATGGAGCTAAGCCATTCGCCGAACCAGGGAACCCATTCTCCACTTTTTGCCATTTTTTTCTCCTGACACGTTGATGATATAATAGAAGATGAAAATGGTGACGGATATGACAACCGGTACACCCAAACCTCCTTTGCGGATGATGGCTCCAAGAGGGGCACCGATAAAGAAGAAGAACAGGCAGGCTAATGAGAGTGTGAACTTCTTGTGCCATTCCACCCAGTGTGTCCGGGTAGACTGGTCTATATCTTTCGAAATCAAACCGCGAAACTCATATTCATTAGTAGCTACCGTGCTTTTTTGCATGGCATTCCGTAAAATACTCTGTTGTTGGCTGACGGTCAGTTGGCTGTACAAAGTGTCGAAGTTCAACGTCTGTCGGGCAATCTTGGCCGAGTCTTGTGAAGCAATGTTTACTTTTCTCCGATAAGTCGTGTTCTGCAAGTAGGCAAAAAGCGAGCGGCCGATACTGTCGCTTTTATGTGCCAAAGAATCGAGTCCGGTTTCAATTTCCCGCAAATTCTTGGTTTGTGCGCTTCCGCTGAATACGTTGGCATCCATCATGTTGAAATTGTTGTCGAACGGAATCAGATCGGTTTCTTGGATGAATGTCTCCCGCATATAAGGAACGTTGGCACGAGCCATCATGTTGCCTTGGGCTTGCATGTTACGAAAACGTTCTCCGGCGTACATAGTCAGCATAAGATGCTTTTCGTCTGCCGTCGTTTTGAGTTCAGCGGAGTCGGCCAATACGATTTGCGCATCTTCATACCCGTCGGTCGTACTATAAATCATGACTCCGTAGAGCATACCGTTTTCCTTTCCTTTCTTCTCCACGAAAATGTTGTATCCAGGAATCTCACTGTAGAAGATACCTTCTGGGATTTCCAACTCAGGCGACTTCTGCTTCATGGAGTAAATGAGTGTATAGAACTTCTTTTGCGCCTCAGGTCCGGTTACGTTTTGAAAATAAAATGAACCGATACAAAGCAGGATGTTGAAAATGATAATGGGTTGCAGTATACGGATGAGCGGAATGCCTGCAGCTTTCATGGAAAGCAGTTCGAAACGCTCACCGAGATTACCGAAAGTAATGAGTGAGGCTAATAGAATAGCCAGAGGTAAGGACATGGGAATCAAAGTCAATCCCGCATAGTAGAAGAAATGGCTAAAACGTCCAAAGTCAAACCTTTACCAATCAGTTCGTCTACATAACGCCACATGAATTGCATCATGAAAATGAAAAGGCAGATGAAAAACGTGCCGACAAAGAGTAAAGAATAGGCTTTGAATACGAATATGTCTATTTTCTTAATGAACTTCATCCCATTGTTGTTCGTACGAATTAACGGACAAAGTTAGTATAAAAAAATATTGTAGCCTTATATTTTAGATGTTTTTATGGAACAGTGTCCTATAAAAGAGCCTTTTCGGTGGCTTCTATAAGTTGGTTAGACTTTGCCATAATGAGAGAAAACAGGATAGAATCCGATGTGCAAGGTGCTTTTTAAAAAGACTGTTTGAGGATAAAATGAAAAAAAGTGGAATTTTCTTTTGGTGGAATGAAAATAATGCGTACCTTTGCAACCGCAAACGAAAGGATGGCGGGATAGCTCAGCTGGTTAGAGCGCATGATTCATAATCATGAGGTCCCCGGTTCAATCCCGGGTCCCGCTACCAAGCGTAAAAGCTTAGATATAAGGCATTTGAGAGGCTTCCACTCTTGAGTGTCTTTTTCATTTTTACGGGTATTTGCACAGATTTTGCACGAATTTCCAGATAAACAACTGATAATCAATGAAATCGCAAGATAAAACTACCACAAATTCCTTTTCTTCTATTTTCTTTTCATTGCTTGGCTTTTCTTAGTAATTATACCAAGGATGAGGCTGATTTTCTATGTAGAATCTTCAAAATCCCGGCATCTTGCACGAAATATTGCACTAACGGACACAATAAAAGGGATAAGCTACACACCGGTAGTTATCCCTTTTGTTCGCAATAAAATCAAGCGAGAAGTATGTACATCACAATTTTCCTGTTTTCATGTATCTTAATATATCGCAAACTTGATTCATGCCCGAACTTCCATTACCATTAATAAAACAAATAACATCCGTTATAATTGGTAATCTCTTGTTTAGTGGCAATTTTCTTTTCTCTCTGCATCTTACTTTCCAGTCCATAATGATATTGTTTTAAATAACTATTTGTAAATTCCGTATTTTGCTGCGATTTCAAAGAGACTTTGAGTACTTGCCCTATATTTTTCTTCGTCTAATTCAAAGAATTTATCTTCGACTTCTTCTTGACTGTACTTTGGATGGAGCTACTCACTTTATCAAATAAATCAAGCCCTTTGTCTCCGAATAGATTTCTAATAACTAAGCCAATTTTAATCCAATCATTGTAGATTGAAGTTATATCAATCTGCCTTTCAATCACCAAATTCAGAAGCCTTTCTGTTTCTTCCGTTTTGCTCAAAGGAACTGCACTTGCAAAATCAAGGTTTGACGGCTGCAACAAAGCCTCTCTCAAAGATAGAGATTTCGATGTTACATTTAGAATCCGCCTGTCACCACTTTTGTTAGGAGAAATAATTTCTGATTTCAAATGTATTGCACTTGATTTGTCTAATGTACGCGTATATACTTCTGCATCAAAGTTCACATAAGGATGTTCATCATACGAATAGAAACGTAACCGGCATATGTCACTACAACTTGAATCAACGACTATTCCCATATCTTTAAACTCCTGTTCAAGTGCATAAAAATGAAGTTTATGCTTTCTGTAATCCTCATAAGGTATAATACAGAACACACCCTTTCCACTTGCAGACAAACCGCAATACATTATATAAGGCAGTTTGCCCAAACGTTCCTTCAACTCTTCCATGTTAGATATTGACGGGGTATCTTTCCCGTCAATATCAATACAGATTAGATTAGTATATCCTATTATACAGTCGTTTAAGCGCTCAGAGCAGACACAGCTTACTGTAATAGCAGGTAAAAGGTCTTTGATTTCTTTTTTCCTTGCCTGATTCTCCTCTTCTCTAAGTTCCTTTATCAGCGAAGAATAAGAATTGGAAGTTAGCAGCCAGTCTTTCAAAAGAACTGTACCAATACTCTTTTTACTTGTTGCACTTTTAAACATTGAGACTTTCATCGATATTCTCATAATCATTGAAATTAGTGATGTTCTCTAAAATTTTCTCCTCGTCTTGCTTATTCAGAAAAACATAATAACTACCTCCGGCCTTATACCGTTCAAATTTAAACCCAAGGCTTTTTATACGAGTTGAAAACTCCTTTGAACCAACAGGTGTTAACTCATTCATCTTACAATAACTTTTATACTCTTCCCTGAATTTCTTGAGTAACATATTATTGTCTTTTGACTGAGAAGGTACGTATTGCTTTGCTTCAACAAACTGCGCCACAGTGTCAGATTCAAACCGCATTTCTTCCAAAAGTTCCTTTGCCTTAGGCGACTCCGTAAACTGTTGCTGTTTCAGTAGCCTGTCCAAGCCTTCCAGTACCCAATTAAATATACCACTCAATTCTTTAGAGATTATTCTTTGGGCCAAGTTCTTGTCCTGCTTTTCATCCGGGATAATCACTTCAAAATTCAAAATAATGAATCTTCGCAAATACGCATGGGTAAATTCAATATTATTAGGAAATTTATTGGTGTTAAACATGAATTTCCCATAATTACGAAGAATGAATGGATGCCCGTAGGGAGAGCGTGCATCAATGGGTTCATTGCTGATAAGTTTCTTAAACAAGTCGGGATTGATATTTTTCCCACCAAGTTCCGAAGAATAATTGAGCAGATAGTTACCTAACTGTGCTCTAAAGTATCCATTCTCATTGCACAAGTTACTTATTGTATAAGAACAAGTATTATGTTCGCCAAGCAGAGCCTGCACTATTTCAAATATAACGGATTTGCCGTTACTGCCTTCGCCTTTCAGGATTAAACACTTTTCTAACTTCAAGTTGTTAATAAAAATATACCCTAAGTATTCCGCAAGAATCATTTGCGATTCTTTTTCTGGCAAAACCTGGTTTAAGAACACTTTAAACTCATCACATTTTGCTTCCGGGTTATATTTGAAAGGAAGTTGATATTTGAAAAATCCTTTTTGTCGAAATCCCTAAGTTCCTTTTTCTCCTTTGAAATAACAAATGTGCCGTTTTGAAGATTGATTTTTACCTCATCTTGTTTTTCATTCAAATTTGGAACAAGTGTGCAAAGAGAGACAAACTGGTTATACAGTTTTTCGATATTCCGACTCAGTCTGATGTCATAATAGTTAAAATCCGCCTTATTAGCCGCTACAGCCAGAAATTCCTTTAAAAGAGGACGCTTACATTTTTCCAATGACAGCCTGTATAGATGTATGGTAGAAGCGTGTCCGGCTCAATACCAAGTCCCAAATTGAAAACATCCGCATTTCCCAATAATTCTTCTATTAGGATAATGTACTTGATTTCATCGTCTGGTTCCAAGCTCCATAGCTCCTTCCATTCTTCTTCCGACAGACCTCCCGTCTTTTTTTCTCACGCAATTCGTAAAGTCTGGTAAGTGCCTCATCATCATCAAGATGATAGATGACTGCATAATCGATTTTTGAAGTTATATCTATTT
>ENA-OQDM01000622-OQDM01000622.1-human-gut-metagenome-genome-assembly--contig:-NODE-622-length-19449-cov-1.504451_pt1 | contig 19449 bp, 17 predicted proteins | sample MGYA00242772_ERZ504605 | MGnify/ENA primary metagenome ERZ504605 (study PRJEB26092, sample SAMD00036348) | human gut metagenome | host: Homo sapiens | study: EMG produced TPA metagenomics assembly of... | reverse complement strand
CAGACAGTCAGCAGTAAAAACCTCAAAAATCACAGTATCCAAAAAATGTAACTGTTCAGAAAGGAAAGAGAGTGACACTGAAGCCAGTCGTAACTCCATTCACATCCCGTCAGAAGGTTACTTATACAAGTTCCAACAAAAAGATTGCAACCGTTTCTTCCAAGGGCGTTGTAACTGGAAAGAAAAAAGGTACTGTAAAAATAACAGTAAAATCCGGATCTAAATCCGTTAAAGTAACTGTCAAGGTAAAATAATTAAAAGTTGAAAAGCTCTTCTTCCGTGAGGAAGAGGAGCTTTTTTTTAAAGGAATGACAAAATGAAAAAAACAAAGTTGTGGAAAAGGATAGCTGGATGGCTGCTAGTTTTTCTTCTTGTATTACAGCTCCCGGTAAATGCCTTTGCGGGAGAATGGGTGGATAACACATCGTATTCATCTGAAGAAAACTTTACAGATGAACAGATGGATTCTGAAGAAAACAGTTCAGCTGATCTTCAAACAGGTGTAGAAGAAGCGTCAGATTCAGAAGACCAAATTGATATCGAGGAAGAGATTCCGACGGAAGATTCGTTTGACGTAGGAGAGGAAACTGATACCAGTTCTGACCTTGATATGGAAGAATCTGGCGTAAGTGAATTTACAAGTGAAGATGAATTCACGGACGGAAGTATTGCTCTGTTCAGTGATGGAACAGACCAGTCTGAAGATAAAACAAACGAAGAAAAAGAAATACAGGTAACTGTCAGTATCAGTAAAGATGGAAAATTTCTTAATGATAAAGACGAAAATCCAATGGCAGGACGCACCGTGACCTTAACTGGTCAGTCCTCCTATACCATGGACGATGCTTTGAAAGCAGCACATAACTTGTATTACCCGGGTGGAGCAGAAGCTGGGTATGATTTCCATGAAGATGAAACTGGAAATTATGATGGTTTAATTTATAAGCTCTGGGGATATGACCGGGATTCAGTGCCATATATCCGCTTTGTGCTGAACAATGACAGTGCGAATTATCGGGAATCCTTGACCAGGAACGTTGAAGATGGGGACAGCCTCATTTTTATATCCAGCAGAGGAAGGGAAAAGACCGGTTTGCCTTTTTTACAGAAACAGAAAAAATGGTCACGCAGGGAGAAACTGTAACCTTACGGCTGCGCCAGAGCAATGTGTATGGTACCGCGTTTTCGGATTGCAGTAATGCATCCATTTATATTGATGGTGTGAAACAGGAAGGACTGCTCACAGATTCGGAAGGGCGGGTTACACTTCCTGCTTTGGAGGCAAGAGATGTTCCCTATTTTGTTACGGTGGAAAAGCTGGTGGAAACAGAAGATGGTTCGCTGGCAACCGCAATCTCAGCGGCTTATGCCAATGTAACAGTTGTTCCGGCATCCGGTCAGACGGGGGGATTATCTCGATGCGGTGAGCCTGAAGATCACAGATGGGGAAACTCAGAAAGAATACCGTCTTGATGGATTAAATTCTGAAAGTGCATTTATGTTGCCTATGGAACTGAGTCATGGACAGATGGCGCTGCATGTGGACACGAAAGAAAGTTTTCCGGAAAACGGATCGGTCTATGCGGTATACACGAATCCGGCAGATGAAACCATATGCAGGGTGAAACTGGAGAACGATGGTTTTTCCGTATTAAAGGGTACTAGTGTCAAGTACAGTTATAAGGCAATCCAGTCATTCCAGCTTGAGGTGCGACAGAGAGGAAATGTTGTCCAGTCTGTACAGATTCCTGTTTCTTATAAGACGCAGCTTACGGAACTAACAGTGGAAGATTCCTGGGGGCATAAACTAGGATGCAATTTGATAGACACGCTGGATGACCAGCAGATGGAAGTACTTGTTCCACAGAATACGAAATACATCAACATTGATGCAAGGGCTCCTGGCTGGGGATATCTTTCCAATTATCCGGAACTGTTATCTTTAGACGGAGCGGAACTTACGAACAGTGGCAGGGGATTAAAATTTACCCCTGACTGGGATCTGCACAATGAGTATAAATTATGTATCCACTTGCCCGAAAGTGAAGAGAAATATATTGCGGAAGCGACCGATTATACGATCATTTTTAAGAAGGGAGAGACCGATTATACACCGGTCCTTTCTTATCAGGCCAGGAGCCTGGTGATTATGGTGTCATGCAGGGGGAGACGGCAGATGCTTTTGTGATACAGCCGGAGGTACTGCGGGAAGATGCGGGGAAACTGTCCTATCAGTGGTATCAGGGGGATTCCTTTGGTCAGATGGAAGAAATCGAGGATGCTACGGCGTCATCTTATCAGGTGCCAACGGATAAACCCCATTATTATAATTATTACAAATGTATTGTTTCCTATGAAATAGACGGAAAAACTTATTCAGCTGAAAGCAGCTTATATAGTGTAAGGGTATATCCTTTGACTTTGGAAGATCCACAGATCGCTAAACAGCCAGCGGATATGACCGGGGTGAAAGGAGTGCCGCTGCAGGATAAATTATCTGTAGAACTTTCTGATATAAATCAGCCGGACGTTGATGTGAAATATCAATGGTATAAAAATACAGAAAAGAATATCACAAATGGAACGCTGATTCCAGGAGCAACGGAATCTTCCTATGAGCCGGATATAAAGGAGGCAGGCAAGACTTATTATTACTGCAGGATCCGGTATCAGCTGAAGGCTTAATACAAAAAAGCAGAATAAGACCATAAACAGCGGTTTCGTATATTCAGACACCGCCTGTGTCACCGTCACAGAAGCCCCTCTTCCATGGGAGGGAAACGGAAGTGAAAGTTCCCCATACCTTCTTAAGACAGCTTCAGATGTCGAGGCATTGCGCGACAAGGTAAATACAGAGGGATTTTCCTTTGAAAATACATACTTCCAGCTTACAGCAGATATCACCCTGCCAACTGGATGGAAGCCTATTGGTGTGACAAAAGATGGAAAGAAAGATCTGCATAACGGTGCGAATCTGAATGTATTCAGTGGTATCTTTGATGGAAACAACCATACAGTGACTATCCCGGAAGGTGGTCTTCCGCTGTTCGGATATGTGCAAAATACCAAGATCAGAAACCTGAACATCTATGGAACAAAGATTGCCGGATATGGTCTGGTCAACAACTTTGAAGGTGTCGGACTCTCCGGAACGGCTGTTGAGATAGACAATGTAACCTTAAAGAGCGGATCCAGCACTCTGAAAGCAGGACTTCTGGGTGCGAATAAGACCATGAGTCCTTATGCCGGATGTTCTTCTTCCTTTGAAGCAACAGTACGGAATTGTACCATTGAAAAGGATGTTGTCATTGGATATGACAAAGATATGAATGAAATCGGTGCGATTGCCGGCCGTATGCAGGGTACCGTGGAAAACTGTGTAAGTTATGCCACCGTTTATGGAACCAGGTATGTTGGTGGAATCATCGGAACCCGTGACAATGCCATGGGAAACTGCTCCGTGATCGGCTGTAAGTTCTACGGCACCGTAGAGGCTTCCAGTGAAGTGGCTGGTGGTATTGCAGGTGGCGGTTATGACAATTCTACAGCCCCGAACGGATGCAAGATTACTATCAACAGCTGCAGTTCAGAGGGAAGCATCACCGGTTCTGACAAGGTCGGAGGAATCCTTGGTGGAGACCTCTATGTGGCACAGACCTGGAATAACTGCACTTATACCTTTAAGAACAATTCCTTTACAGGAAAGGTACAGGCAACAAAGGCAGACGCAGCATATGTAGGAGGTATCATTGGTTTTTATGACAGCCTGAACCGGATCGATGACATCACCAACAATTATTATGCAAAAGACTGCGGGGCAGATAAAGGGATCGGTTTTGTAAGATACATTGATACCAACTGTCTGACCCATGAGACGGCAAGCGGAGCCACTTATGTCAATACAGAAAAAGAAACCACCAGCTGCCCGAAGGTGGAAGGCTGCGGATGGCAGACCGGATATAACCGGACGGATGATCCACTGGGGGCAGACCAGGAAAAACTGGTCTCTACAGAAGGCCTGCGTGTTTATGTGGATTCCCTGGAGCTGACTGGTGATTACCGGACAGAGTTTTACCTTGGGGAGGACCTGGATCTCAGTGGAATGAAAGTGGTTGCTGTGATCAGTGACGGAACCAGACAGGAGCTTTCGCTGACAGATCTTACCATAGAGGGATATAACAAGGATAAACGTGGGGAACAGAAACTGAAAATTTCCTATAAGGAAGCATTCGTGGAACTGACCGTTAAGGTATTGAAAAAAGATGCCGGTACGATCACGGTAAGCTTTACGCTTCTCGGAGACTCTGTTCATGGCAGTGCAAAGGAGGATCAGGAACACACCCTGCGAAAAGGAAATCTGGATACCTGGATCGCAGCAAAAGATTACACGATCGATGGAAATGCCAACGTCCTGGAACTCTTAAAAGAAGTGCTGTCCAAAAATGGAATGAGCTGCCGCACATTAAGGGATGAGACCTACATTGCCGGAATCACGAAGGATGGTCAGGAGCTTGCAGAATTTTCCAATGGACAGAACTCCGGCTGGATGTATACCTTAAACGGAATCCATCCGGACCTTGGCGTGAAAGAGCAGTACCTGGAAGACGGGGATGAGATCATCTTCCATTATACGGATGATTATACCCTGGAGCATGACCATGTATGGGACAGCAAATGGACATCTGATAAGACCGCTCACTGGCATGAGTGTGTTGCCATGTACGGAAAATGTGACATCACGGATAACACGAAAAAGGGTGGCTACCAGAAACATTCCTATGGAAAAGGAAAGCAGATCAAGGCTGCTACTTATAAGACAACCGGACTGATGAGATATACCTGCCAGGTCTGCGGATACGAAAAGACGGAAACGATTCCTGTAATTGCACATACGCATAAATACACCTGGAAAACTACGGCAAAAGCTACAGTATTCCGTCCGGCGAAGCAGGAAGGAACCTGTTCCCTCTGCGGTAAAAAACAGACACGGAACTATGGAAGCAAATTAAAGGCAACTATAAAACTGAACGTATCCTCCATTACCCTGAAGCGGAAACAGGCCACCACAAAGGTGAAGGTTTCCATGGCATACGGGGATTCCATAAAGTCCTGGGCTTCCAGCAACAAAAAGATCGTGACCGTTGATAAGAAAGGAAAGATCAAAGCCGGAACCAAAACAGGAACGGCAAAGATCACCGTTACCTTAAAGAGTGGAAAGAAAGCGACTCTGAAAGTAAAAGTCCAGACTGCAAAGGTAAAGACTACGAAGATCAGCGGCCTCAAGAAAAAACTGACCATCAAGAAAGGAAAGAGCGTTACTTTAAAACCAGTGGTCAGCCCGATCACTTCCCAGGAGAAAGTGACCTACCGTTCTTCCAACAAGAAGATTGCAACAGTCAGCTCGAAGGGCGTGGTTAAAGGCCGGAGAAAAGGAACCGTTACCATCACAGTTAAATCTGGAAAGGTGACAAAAAAGATAAAAATTACAGTTAAGTAAACAGAGTAAGGGTGTAAAAGGTATCAAAAAGCAAATAGTGTTTTTGGTACCTTTTCATCCGATAGAGGATAATTATGAAGCAACTGAAAAAAATATATTGGAAACGGATCGGGGTAATAGGAATCAGCTGTTTTATGCTTTTGTGGAGCTGTCTCCTTACGGGCTGTGGAATCGGAAAAGGGGATTCCGGAAAACCTGCTGCCTGTACCATTTCGATAGACTGCCAGACGATCCTTGACAATATCGGTGATCTAAAAGAAACCAAAAAAGAATTTGTCCCGGAAGACGGCTGGATACTTCCCGAAATGGAAGTTAAATTTACTACGGGCGATACCGTATTTGACATCTTAAAAAAGATCTGTGGGGAAAAGAACATCCAGCTCTCTTCCAAATATACCCCGTTATATAAAAGCTATTACGTGGAAGGCATCAATCAGCTTTATGAATTTGACTGCGGAAAAAATTCTGGCTGGATGTACAGTGTAAATGGAGAGTTCCCGAATTATGGGGCTTCCAGTTATAAGCCCAAAGATGGGGATAAGATTGAATGGAAGTATACCTGCAATCTTGGAAGTGATGTTGGAAACCCATACAAAGATAAGAAGTAAAGAAATTGTGAAAAATAGTTAAACTGGTATGAGATAAAGACCAGAAACATTGGCGAACATTGACAGAAATAAGGCGTATCGTTATAATTAGAATAACAAATAAATCGAGCGTGGTTCGGCTGATGGCAGCCGATTTAAGGAAATCCGGTGCGATTCCGGAGCTGCTTTTCCCTGTGTGAAATGTATCGAATGAAAAACGCCTTATGAAAGCATTTTGAGCCAGTATATCCAACACGTCAGGCAAAGAATACAAACATGTAAAAGATATACAGTTTGTATGATCCGAACGTTGGAAAGGAGATCATATGCGCTCACAAAATGATAAAGCAACATGGAGTATACTGCGATTTGATCATTGTACATTTACGGCACAGCTTGCCAGTATGCAGAAAAACAAACAGATAGCAGCAATTCCTGAAAAATATATTTATATTGATGATTGCTGTTATAAGGGCAACGGGAAAATAAAAGAGATAATCCTGTCATCCGGCTGCAGAATCATAGGAAAGGAAGCTTTTGCAAGCTGCCAGCTCCGTAAGCCCGTTGTATTCCCACAGACCGTTAAAGAAATCAAAGAGAGTGCTTTTTCGGAAAATCATTCTCTCAGAGAAGTAACATTTCCGGCATCTTTGGAAATTTTGGGAGATTATAGTTATAAAGGATGCACAGCCCTTAAAAAGGTAGCATTTGAAACCAGTTCAGAATGCCGCAGGATTCCGGAGTGCTGTTTCCATTCCTGCACGCAGTTAAGTAAAGTGGTATTCCCGGAGCATTTAAAGAGTATAGGAAGAAGAGCTTTTTACCGCTGTAAGGAATTAAAAGAGATCACGCTGCCGGATACACTGGAAGAAATTGGTATGGAAGCCTTTTACTTCTGTGGCTTTGAAACCATAGTCTTACCAAAAGAAATTAAAAAATTAGATCAGAGGGCCTTTTTCGGATGTAAGAAATTGAAAGAGGTATATATTCCGGAAAATATCATGTATCTTGGAGAGGAAGTCTTTCATGGATGCAACCGGCTGGAATATCTGGAGATACATCATGATCCTGAGCATATTGGCTCAAAGATCGTGAACAAAAACTGCACGATACGTTGCAAAAAGGGAAGCAAAGTGGATTTGTACTGTGAAGAGCAGGGATTAAAGAGGGAGTACATTTAAACGTGTTATCAACAAATAAGACCGAGAAAAGAAACAGACAGCCTGCGGATCAATCCATCATTGATGCTTTTTCCACATGCCATCCATTTTTGAATTTTTTTTATTTTGCTGTAGTACTGTTATTTACTATGTTTAATCAACATCCCGTCTTTATCTGCATTTCTTATGCGGGTGCTTTGTCTTATTCCGTCTTTCTGCTTGGAGGAAAAAGGACACTTAGGCAAAGCTTTCTCTTTACCCTTCCCAGTCTTTTGATCGTGGCTCTTCTGAATCCACTTTTCAATCATTATGGGGTCACGATGCTATATTATGTAGAAAGCAGTGGAAACTGGATCACTTTGGAGGCCTTAGTCTATGGAGTAGTCCTTGGAGCGGTCATGTTCGTAGTGATCCAGTGGTTTTCCTGTTATAATAAAGTTATGACAAGTGATAAATTTATTTACCTGTTTGGAAGGCTGATACCGGCCCTTTCTCTGATCCTTTCCATGGCGCTTCGCTTTGTCCCCAGATTTACGGGGCAGCTTAAAGTGATCCGGAACGGTCAGAAATCTATGGGAAGGGATGTTCAGAGGCAGTCTTTTAACCGTATCCGTGCGGGCTTTAACATGCTGTCGATACTGGTTACGTGGCTTTGGAGAATGCCATAGAAACTTCGGATTCCATGCGGAGCAGGGGATATGGATTAAAAGGCAGGACTGCTTTTTCCATTTACAAATTTACGAAGAAGGATAAAAGCCTTCTGGCAGTGATGGCAGCTTTATTCCTTGTATTTGCCACTGGCTGTATGAATGGGGCTTCTTATGCAAGTTATGATCCCCGTATTTTACTTGCTGGTTTTACCATTCAGGGGCATCAGGCTCCGGTATCTGTTCCAGTAGTTGAAGCAATGCTTACATACATCTGTTTCGCATGTTTTTGTTTCCTTCCGGTGATCCTGGATGTGACGGAGACCATCCGTTTTGCCAGAAGCCGGAAGCATTGTGAAACAGATCTGGATATGACTTACAAAAAAATCTACGAAACTCTGGAACAGGAAGGATAATGATTATGAATCTTGTAGAAGTAAAGGAGTTTAGCTTCGCATACCCGGAATGTTCCAGGAAGGTTCTGGACCATGCGAATCTACAAATAGAAGAAGGAACATTAAATGTGATCTGCGGGAGGAGCGGGTGCGGCAAAAGCACTCTGCTGCGCCAGTTAAAAACCGTGCTGGCCCCGGTTGGAAAGTCAGAGGGAGAAATCTTTTACCGGGGGATGCCGCTTTCGGGGATTGACCACCGGACACAGAGCCAGGAGATCGGTTTTGTCATGCAGAACCCGGATAATCAGATCGTAACGGATAAAGTCTGGCATGAGCTTTCCTTTGGACTGGAAAGCCTGGGATATGACAATGCGACTATCCGGCTGCGGGTTGCGGAGATGGCCAGCTATTTTGGTATCCATCAGTGGTTTATAAAAATGTCTCAGAGCTGTCAGGAGGGCAGAAGCAGATCTTAAACCTGGCTGCGATCATGGCAATGCATCCATCCCTTTTAATACTGGATGAGCCTACGTCTCAGCTGGACCCCATCGCTGCTTCTGATTTTCTGGAAACCGTAAAAAGATTAATCGTGATATTGGAACAACGGTGCTCCTTACGGAACACCGGCTTCAGGATATCATCCCTTATGCGGATAGGGTATTTGTCATGGATAAGGGGAATGTTTATCTGGAAGGAACTCCCAGGGAAATCGGGGTAAAATTAAAGGAACAAAAACATGGCATGTTTCTTTCCATGCCGATTCCTATGCAGATCTATGGTGAGACAGACAGTCAGGCAACCTGTCCGCTGACAGTCAGTGAAGGAAGACAGTGGCTCTCCCGTTACTGTAACGAAAAAGGAATTGCTTCGGATAGTCAGCGAAAGAGCGAAAGCACTGAAAAAGTCAGATACACAAAAACAGATAGTTCGAAGAAAGAATTGTCCATTCAGGCGAAAGATGTCTGGTTCCGGTATGAAAAGGACAGTCCGGATGTTGTCCGGGATCTTTCCCTGGAGGTAAAAAAGGGAGAGTTCTATGCACTGGTAGGTGGAAACGGTACGGGAAAGAGCACTACGCTGTCTCTTTTAAGCCGGGTGCGATGTCCATATCGCGGGAAGATCCTTCTGGAAGGGCGGGATATCCGTTCGTATAAAGACCGGGATCTGTATTGCGGGCTTTTGGGAGTCATGCCGCAGAACCCACAGAGCATTTTCTTAAAGAAAACAGTCCTGGAAGATTTGTATTCTGTGATCGGGGGCAGGAGAGAAAAAATGTCTTCGGAATATCAGATTCATATGAAAAAAGAAAAGGCTATAGAAGGGATCGTAAGCCTTACCAGGCTGGAAGGGCTTCTGGAAAGACATCCTTATGATCTGAGTGGCGGGGAACAGCAGAGGCTGGCACTTGCCAAAGTCCTTTTGCTTCGTCCGAGGATTCTCCTGATGGATGAACCTACGAAGGGAATGGATGCAGAATATAAAGAAGAGATCGGAAAGATCTTAACCCGGCTGAAACAGCATGGCCTGACGATCTTTATGATCTCCCATGACGTGGAATTTGTTGCAGAATACGCGGACAGGGTAGGCCTGTTTTTTGAGGGAAACATCGTTACCAGCCAGAATACCCGGGAGTTTTTTGCCGGAAATAATTTCTACACAACTGCAGCAAACCGGATGGCAAGACATTTGTTTCCGGAAGCTGTGACTGGAAAGGATGTGATTGCATGCTTACGGAACAGCAACTAGACCAGTTTATAGATGAATTCTGGGAAGACACCCCAAATGAAGCACAAGAAGAAGAACCAGCAGAAGATCTGGAAGAATATACCCTTCCCTCCGATGGGATGATCATCCGGCAGATGGAAAAGAAAGGAAAAGTCAGCCGGAGGACCTGGTTTGCCCTCATCTTGATGCTGTTAGTGGTTCCGCTGCTTTTGTATCTGTCGGTCCGGTTTTTTCATGGAAGGAAATACCTGATATGCAGCCTGATCGTGATCGTGGCTGCGATGCTCCCGTTTTTTATGATGTTTGAAGGGCGCAAACCAAAAGCACGTGAGATCATGGTGATCTCTGTCCTTGCAGCAATCGGTGTTGCAGGGAGGGCAGCCTTTTTTATGGTCCCCAGTTTCAAACCGGTGGCGGCTATTGTGATCCTTACCGGTGTTTCTTTTGGGGGAGAAGCGGGGTTTCTCGTTGGCTGTCTTATCATGATGTTATCCAACATGTTTATGGGACAGGGCCCCTGGACACCATGGCAGATGTTTTCTTTTGGCATCATCGGATTCCTTGCAGGGATCCTTTACCAGAAAGGAATCTTAAAAGCAAGGAAGCGGGATCTTTGTATCTATGGATTTTTAAGTGTAGTGCTCATCTATGGCGGAATCATGAATCCGGCAAGCATCTTAATGTCTTACGGATACATCACACCGGCCAGCCTGGTTGCTTTCTATATTTCAGGAATCCCGGTGGATCTGGTGCATGCACTGTCAACTGTGATCTTTTTATGGTTTTTGAGCAGGCCGCTTCTTGAAAAACTGGAACGCATTAAGAAAAAATACGGGCTTATTGAGTCCGGGAAAGAGGAAATGCTTTGATCTATGTCAGCCATTTGATCTGCGATGAAGATATGAAAGAGCTCTGCTGCCAGTACGGGACCGGGGTGGAGAGCATTGAGTTTTCCATTTCCGACAATCTGGACCGGCTGGAAAGAAAAATAGAACTGTATCAAAAAAGGCTGGGGCAGATGGGAAATCCGCCGCTTACCCTGCATGGGCCTTTCCTGGATTTAAACCCGGCATCTTTTGACAGCCAGATAAGGAAAGTGACGATGGAACGGTTTGACCAGTGTTACCAGGCAGGGATCCGTCTGGGGGCAGAAAAGATCGTATACCATTCCGGGATGATCCCGATGGTATATTTCCGGGAAGGCTGGGCAGAGCAGACGGGCCGGTTTTTCCGGGAGTTTTTAAAAGACCGGGAAGGCCCTGAGATCGTCATGGAAAATGTCCTGGATGAAGACTGGCGGCTTCTTTTGGATGTATATAGAATCGTAGATCATCCAAAGTTTAAGCTGTGTCTGGATATGGGGCATGCATACTGCTATTCCAAAGTTCCTGTCCTTAAATGGGCGAAGGAACTTGCTCCATATGTCGGACATGTCCATATCCATGACAATGCAGGGGACAGGGATTCCCATTTGGGCTTAGGAAAGGGCACAATTCCATGGGAAAAGGTTTTAAAACTTCTTCCCTGCACAAAGGAACGGACTTGGACGATAGAATGTTCCAATAAAGAAGATGTGATTCTTTGCATAAAACAGATAAACGAAAAAATGAGGGGGAAATTATGAACAGATTAAAAAAACGGGCATGCCAGTTTCTGGTGTTAGTTACCACAGCGGGGCTTTTGACAGGTTGCGGAGGCGGGACTCCAAAACTGGAAGATGCACTGAAAAAGACAGCTGCTTATGAACAGGAAACTGTAACTTCACCGGCATCGGATACCCTGGGTGGGGAATGGACAGTGATCGCCCTTGCCCGTTCAGGAGAAACGGTAGATGAAAACTATTTTGAAAAATACCGGGCCAATCTTGAAAAACGGGTCAAAGACCAGGAAGGCGTGCTCAGTGATAACCGTTATACGGAGTATTCCAGGGCAGTCATGGCATTGAAATCCATAGGAAAGGATCCAACGGATATTGGCGGATACGATATTGAAAAGCCGCTGGAAGATTTTGATGCAGTGGTCTCCCAGGGATTAAACGGTGCCATTTATGCACTGATCGCCTTAAATGCCGATGACCCGGATGCCAATAAAGACGGGGAACTGGAACAGAAATATCTGGATTACATATTGGAACGGAAAAAAGCAGATGGCGGATTTTCCCTGGATGATAACGCCAAAGACGGGGATGTGGATCTGACCGCCATGACACTGCAGAGCCTGGAACCATACCAGGATGAAGAAGATGTAAAGGAAGTCATTGACAAGGGTGTGGAATTTCTGGCAGATATACAGGACGATGATGGCGGTTATACCGCATTTGGTGCAAAGAGCTCAGAATCTATTTCCCAGACCGTGATCGCCCTCAGTGCGGTAGGCGTAGACTGCAATGAGGATGAACGTTTCCAGAAAGATGGAAAAGGCCTGTATGATACCCTGATGACTTTTTATCAGAAGGATGGAAGTTTTAAACATACCCTGGACGGGGAAAGCAACCCCATGGCAACAGACCAGGGATTCTGTGCACTGGTGGCTTACCAGCGCTACCAGGATAAGGAAAACAGCTTTTTTGATATGACAGACCACAGATAAGGATGGAGGAAAGAAAATGCCGCAGAAGATAAAAGAACTCCAGGATCAACTGGAGCGGATCATTAAAGGAAAAAAAGATATCACAGATAAGATCCTCATGGCAGTGCTCGCAAAGGGGCATGTACTTCTGGAAGATGTGCCTGGTGTTGGTAAGACCACAACCGCACTGGCACTGAGCCGTCTTATGGGAATGGAATTCAACCGTATCCAGTTTACACCGGATGTTGTCCCTTCCGATGTGACCGGATTTACCATGTATGACAAACAGAGCGGACAGTTTTCCTATCGTGCCGGGGCTGTCATGTGCAACCTTTTGCTGGCAGATGAAATCAACCGTACTTCCAGCAAGACCCAGTCCGCCCTTCTGGAAGTAATGGAAGAAGGAAGAGTGACGGTAGACGGGGAAACCCATTGTGTGCCATCCCCATTTGTAGTCATTGCGACAGAAAACCCGGTGGGGTCTTCCGGTACGCAGCTCCTTCCGGAATCACAGCTTGACCGTTTTATGATCAGCGTCAGCATGGGATACCCGGATCACCAGAGCCTGGTGGAACTGTTAAGGGACAGACAGAGGGAAAATCCCCTGGAAAATGCAGAGACCGTAGTCACCCGGGAGGAGGTGCTGGAACTCCAGAAAGAGGTACAGGAGATCTATGTAGCAGACCAGGTGCTCGACTATGTGGCAGACCTTGCGGAAGCTACAAGGAAACATGTGCTGATCACGCTGGGATTAAGCCCGCGTGGAACCCTGGCACTGGTAAGGATGGCAAAAGCAGCTGCTTACATGAAAGAAAGGGATTATGTTATTCCAAAGGATGTGCGGGAGGTATTCAAGGACGTTGCGGCACACAGGATGATCCTGGATTCCAAGGCAAGGTATCAGGAAAAAACTGCCCGTGAGATCCTCTCGGAGATCCTGTCAGAAGTGCCGGAACCGAAGGTGGAAGGATGATAAAGAACAGGATCCTGTGGCTTTTGTGGCTGGTCTGCATGGCAGGAGCAGCAGTAATTACAGGCACATGGCTTTTTGCAGCGGTTCTTTTGCTCACCGTTCTTATTTTGATCTTTTCCGCAGGGAGTGTGGCTTTGTCCGGAAAAAAAGCCGTTATCAAACTGCATCTCCCAAAGGCATCAGAGAGAATGGAGTGTTTCCATGGAAAAATGTATTTGGAAAATCAGTCTGCATGGCCGGTATTTGGCGGGGCAGGAGTGCTCAGATGGGAAATCTTTTTACCGGGGAAAAGGGGTGATCCCGATTTTCTTTTCCCTGGGAGGAAAGGAAAAGCAGGTCATTGAATTTGAGGCTGGAAGCAATTGGTGCGGCTGTATCAGATTTTGTTTTTCTGACTGGAAATGCCAGGATTTTTTCCGTGTCTTTTCTTTAAAAAGGAAGGCTGATACATGCGCTTATACCGTTGTAATGCCGGAAAGACAAAAAGGTGAGCTTTCCCTTTTTACAAGGGAAGGATTCGACATGGAAAGTTTCCGCTATTCCGGAAGCCGCCCGGGGGATGATCCGGGAGAAACTTATGACATCCGGGAATACCGTTCCGGTGACAGCATCCGGCAGATCCACTGGAAGTTGTCCGGAAAGCTGGATGACATTATGATCCGGGAAAAAAGCTTCCCGGTGGATGATACGGTACTGATTCTGGCAGAAGCATTTCAGGCAGACCGGGATCCACAGCGTGCGGAAACGGTGGCAGAAGTCTTTTCAGCAGTCCTTCAGAGCTTTATGGAAAAGAAGATCTCCTGCCAGGCCGGAGTCTATGACCACAGCACTGGGAAGTTCCGGCTGGAGAAGATCCGTACAGAAGAGGACCGCGAAAACATCCTGTACCGCTTCCTGCGTTATGGAAGTGATGCAAAAACACCGGTCACAGTACGGGAATATCTGAAAGACCCGGGAATACAGAATTTTGCAAACTATGTATATATAACCGGCGACCCGCAGGACAAAGAAGCAGAACTCCTGGCAGCAAAGGGAGAAGTGACTATCGTAGGATGCGGCACAGGCGGCAGAGACAGTGGAGGAGAACAGGTATTATGGAAATACGGATCACAGAATCCAAAAAGACAGTCAAAAACAGCATATAGAAAACAACTGTCCGGTATCCTGCTGGAAACTGCACTGATCTGGCTGAGTGCAGGCGGAGGGCTCCTGCTCTTTTTAAGAGCTCTTACCGAGCAGGAACGCATGGCACCGATTTTGGGAAGCGTGCTTCTTATGGCAGTGTTCTGTACTGCAACAGAAAGAATGGGAAAATATGGGCTTTATGGACGGCTGGGACTGGGAATGGTTTCCATCGCAGGGATCTTCCTGTTCCATGGACAGCTCTTAGACGGCATGGCATTATACTGGAATGATATGGCAGACATCCTGGGAAGCCGTGCCGGGATTTACCTCAAAAGGTTTGAGACTGCCGGGATACAGGGAGGGGATGCCGCCCGCATGGTATTCCTTATTTATCTTGGAATGGCAGCGGCAGTCTGCGGATTCCTTATCCTGAAATTGAAGTTTTATCTACTGGTGCTTGCCTGGGCTCTGGTACTTCCTGTCCTTTCGGGAATCCTTGGTATGGAGCCGGATGCAGGCACAGGAGTTATTTTTACATGGGGATCCTTTTGGAACTGAATCTTATCCTTTCCCGTTCTGGAAGGAAACGCCACCGGGCAGAGAGCAGCCGGGCATTTTTGACAGGAAGCATCCTGGCATGTGCGGTAATGCTGGCAGCCGGGATCCTTCTGGAACAGTTTATGCCGTCCGAAGACTATGGTTCCTCGACACTTGTCACAGAAGCTAAAAAAGAGGCCCTGGACGGGATCAGCAGCCTGCGGTACAGAAAAGGAAAGATCAATACCCTTCCGGATGGAAAGCTGAAAGAATGCGGTGCTTGGAGTGCCTCAGACGATACGGCACTTTCCGTTACCATGGAAAATCCGGATTCTCTCTACCTGAGAGGATTTGTGGGAAGCGTGTATGACGGTTCTTCCTGGGAAAGCCTGGATACGGAGGATGCCTACAAACAGAGGACGCTCTTTTACTGGCTCCATCAGGATGGATTTTATGGGGAGACCCAGCTAGGCCGTGCAAGGGCACTTGCAGATGATGATACCCTTTCTGACAAAGTATCCGAAGTGGACATAAAAAATGAAAAGGCAGACAGCCGTTATCTCTATACCCCTTATGAGATTACAGAACTGCCTGTCGGATACAGGAAAGAGACACCGTTTGCTGACAGTATGTTAAAAGCAAAAGGACTCTTTGGAGCAAGAAACTATCACTATCAGGCAAATGGAAACCTGGTAAAAGATTTTACGGTGCTGGGGGCAAGGGCCTATCAGGCACTTGCCAGGGATGAAGGGGATTCCTACCGTGATGATGAGAGTTATTACAACGCATTTGTGTACAGCCAGGATACGAAGCTGTCCGGTGCACTGGAAACCCTGTTCCGCAAAGAACTGGGGGACGGTGGAAACCGGGAACAGGGGCATACCGATTACTATACAGCGATCAGCAGGATCCGTTCATATCTGGAAAAGAACCTGACTTACAGCACGGCAACCGATCCGTATACCGGACAGGGGGATTTTGCAGAGGACTTCCTGACAAACACCAGGATTGGCCACAGTGTCCATTATGCCACGGCGGCGGCACTGATGTTCCGCTATTACGGGATCCCATCCCGTTATGTGGAAGGATATCTGGTCACACCGGAAGATATCAAAGATAAAAACCCGGGGGATACGATAGAGATTCCGGGAAAAAACGGACATGCCTGGACCGAGATCTATATGGACGGCCTTGGATGGGTTCCGGTAGAAATGACACCGGAATACTATAATGTCATGGAGGAAGCAGACCTCACGGCAGGCCTGGAGGCAAAAGGAGCCAAAGCAGCTGCCATCCCGGAAGCACAGGACGAACCGCCTGCACAGGAGAACATCCAGACACACTGGAGCTTAAAACTGGCACTGTTCGGAATCGAAAAGCTTCTGATCCTCCTGCTTGCGGTATTTGACCTCTTCTGCCTGATATTTATCTTTACGGTCTGTGTGCTCCGCATCCACGCAAACAGAAGACGGAGAAAACTGTTTGAAAGTGAAGATGACCGCCAGGCGGTTCGCGCCATGGCCGGATATGTGCGGCTTCTTTATTATCATGGCCCTGAGCTTTATTCGGAAGATGCTATGAAGTGTTACCGAAAAACAAGCGTTATCGGGGAAAAGGCTGCGTTCAGTCCCCATGCTGTATCAAAAGAAGAACGAAAGGATACCGCTCTGTGCGTGCAGAAGATGAAAAAAGAACTGAAAAAAGCCAGAAGCTGGTATGGAAACTGGATCATGAAATATATAGAAAGGCTGTATTAAGGAGGAAATGACCATGAAAAAGAGAAAAAGAATAACCGGCTTTCCTTTCTGACAGCTATTGTCTGTCTCCTGCTTTTTGCTGGAGTATTATTTCTGGGAATGAAAAACTATGAACCGGAGAAAAGTGAAAATCCGGTACAGGGGGTGAACAGTGAAAGCTCTTTAAAGGGATATCTTGGAAAGGGATATGCTTATGCCGGAAGCCAGGAAGATGCTTCCACGGGTGAAGAATCTTCCTTTGAAGAACAGGCACAGATCCTGGAAGATGAACCGGAGGAAGAACCGGAAAAGAAAAAGGAAGAGGCACAGGCGACTGTCACCCCGGAGCCGACATCAGAGCCGGAAGCTTCCCAGACACCGGAACCGGACAGCCAGAAGGAAGATACCCAAAAAGGAGATGCCGATCCGGAAGACGGCTCTACAGGAGAGGATAATGACAGCTCCAAAGACAATACCATCCATTATGACAAAAATGGTGACCAGGATGATGACAGCCGGAAAGAAACACCGGACCAGGACGATGACCGGAACCAGGATGGGGCGCAGGTACCGCTCAGTGCAACGCCGACGCCATCTCCGGAGCCGGAACCGACACAGGAACCGGAGGAAGACCATTATCCAACGATCGCTACAGACCTGACTGACGGGGAAACGGTAAATGCCGCATACCGTACATTTTATGTACAGGCGGTAGACTGGTACGGGAACAGCTTATCCTCTACGGCACTGGAAGTAAATGGAAACGGTGAAAGACTTTCTTCAAAAGGGGAGCCTTCGCCGGGAATCCTGGCTTACCGTCTGGATCTGAATGAGGGCAGCAACACTGTGGATATCAAGGCAACGGATGATGAGGGATGGAGTACCACGCTTCCAACGTTTACCATCTATAAAGGGAATGAGAGCCAGGAAGAACCTGCCGGCTCCATCACGGTCAGCATTGAGGCGGGGACTGTCGGACTTGGGACAATCCTGCCGGCGACATCCATCGACTTTTATCAGGGCGAACAGCTTTCCTCCGTGGTCTTAAGGCTTCTGCAGAACAGTGGGTTTGACTGGAGAAATGATGGAAGTGCAACAGGAGGTTTTTACCTGAAAGCTATCGGACGCGGAGGAATCACTTCCGGAGCTTCGATCCCGGATGACCTGATGGCGCATCTGACAGAAGTAAACTGCCAGCTGTCCGGGCATGATGCCAACTGGCTGGGAGAATTTGATTTTACCATGAATTCCGGCTGGATGTATTTTGTAAACGGTGAATATATGAACATTGGAATGTCGGGCTATTTCCCGGCAGACGGTGACGAAGTAAGGCTTCGCTTTACCCTGTATTCCGGAGCAGATCTGGGTGTCGGGGATAACGGCGAAGTATGGGGGGGCTGGTAATGAAAAAAAACAATTTAAAGAGACCGATCATTAACAAATTTATTATCGGGACCCTTTCTGCAGGACTTCTGGCAGGAGGGGCTGCACCAGAAACAGATGCGATCTTTGGCAGGGAAGTTTATGCAGCAGACAGCACAGAGAGTTCGGAAGGGGAAACGCTGGCAGAACCATCGGTACCCGCAGAACCTACCGCCGTTCCGGAGCCGACTGCAGAACCGGAGCCGACCCAGATACCGGAACCAACCGCTGTGCCGGAACCGACTGCTGCACCAGAGCTATCCGTTACACCGGAGCCTTCTGTTACACCGGAACCGACCGTCACTCCGGAAGTTAAAAGCAGCAATGCGGATCTGAAAGAATTATATATATCCAGCTCCGATACCTGGGGAAAAGGGATCTTAAAACTAGATCCCGCATTAAACAAGGACCGTGACAGATACAAGGCGGTTTATGACGGGGAACGCCAGAGCCTGAACATCTGGCTGACAGCGGAAGAAGAACATGCCACGGTCAAGATCTATGCGCTGAGCGGAGTGAAGCATTCTACCGTGGAAAAAGATGAGACCATCAAAGAAAGCAACGATGGAAAGGGGCATGTTTACTGGAAGATCCATTTCGGAGACCAGGAAAAGGAAGCTATGGTCCGGGTGCAGGTAACCGCACAGGACGGCACCCGGAGGGATTATTACCTGACACTTGGGATTACGGACCAGACCCCGCCGGAACTGAAAAAGATCAGTGCGAGCAGGATATCCGTGGACCAGGCCTCAGTAGTATATAAGACCAGTGAAAGGGGACAATGCTATTACCGTGTCATAGAGGCCGGCGCGAAAGTACAGACCCCGGATCACTCAAAAGAGGGAAGAGAAGTACTGAAAGGAAGCGATACCCTGACCATTACAGGCCTGTCAGAAGGTGAAAAAGATGTGGTGATCGTGGTGAAAGACCTTGCGGGCAATGTTAGCAGTCCGATGGTGATCCGGATCCCTGATGTCAGAAAGAAGAATAACGGGACAGCGGGAAATGGGGCAATGGAAATTCCGGTTCGATCGCCCAGAGACCCGGGATATGGTGGAAATAAAAGTGAAGCCGGAG
>ENA-OQDM01000621-OQDM01000621.1-human-gut-metagenome-genome-assembly--contig:-NODE-621-length-19453-cov-1.922229_pt1 | contig 19453 bp, 22 predicted proteins | sample MGYA00242772_ERZ504605 | MGnify/ENA primary metagenome ERZ504605 (study PRJEB26092, sample SAMD00036348) | human gut metagenome | host: Homo sapiens | study: EMG produced TPA metagenomics assembly of... | reverse complement strand
TAAAACAGCTGCCGGGGAGTGATGCCGGGGCTTACATGGTTCCTCATGGAAAAGGGATCTGTCAGGAATATTGAATCTTTTTGCCAGAATTTTAGGAAATATACCCAGGGTGACAGAATGGCTCAAAAATGGGGGAAAAAGAAATCAGGGAAAGATTTCGTAGGAATAAAATCAGGGAAAATGGAAATATTACATAAAAATAAAGGAGACTGTTATCAGAAACAGATGTAAGCGTCTGTTATAAATAACAGTCTCTTTTTATATTGGTTATCGTGTGGTATTTCCTTTTATGAATTTGACATCATTTATAACAACATCATCTGTCAGGTTTTCACCGTTTATTTTTCGTAACAGTACATCGACAATAGTGTCAGCAAGTTTTTCAAATGGTTGGCGTACATAAGAGAGTGAAGGATACACATAATTGCTTATATCTACACCGTCATATCCGACAATAATATAATCATCTGGAATTTTTTTCCCTTTTTCCAATATATATTTTATTGCATAAGATACAATAATATCTGTCGAAAAGACACCATCTATTTCAGGATGACTGTCTAACTGTTTTTGAATAATTTTGCAGTAAGAGGAAATATCAAATTCATCGGCTTTTAATTCATAATCAATACATTTGATATTATGTTCAAGCAATTCATCTGCAAATACAGAGTGTCTCATCCAGGCAGGGGATTTAATGTCAGAGTCTCCACGAATCTGAAGGACACAGCGCGCATTGCCGTCTATAAAAGGTCGGGCAGCTAACTTACCACCGCGAATATGATTAGAGTGAACAGAAGGAATTGACTCATCAAGGAATACATCCATTGCAACGAGCGGAAGAGACAAATCCTTGTAGTCAGAAGTCTGGAGATAGTGAGTAGCTACAATTGCTCCATCTACTTTGTTCTGTCGAAGCATATCCAGATAACTTTGTTCGCGCATGTCATTTCTTTGTGTATTACAGAGTATGAGTTTATATCCATGGTTAAAAAGAGAAATTTCAAGCAAATGTGTCATTTCTGCAAAAAAAGGATGAGAAACATCAGGAACCAGAAGCCCTATGAAGTTGGTTTTTTGCTTGGAAAGACTGCGGGCAAGCTGGTTGGGCTGATAATTTAGTTTGGCCATTGCATCGTACACTTTTTTGTACGTATCTTCAGAAATATAACCTCTTTTATTTAGTACACGAGATACGGTAGTGACGGACACACCGGAAAGAGCAGCCACATCTTTGATTGTTGCCATGTAAGAACCTCCTTTAAATATTAGATTTATAATAATATATATTGAAAAATGTGTCAACCGTTAACATAAAAAATATGTCAACCGTTAACATGCTGCGCAAAAATAAAAATATACAAATAATGCACAAAAAAATGTTGCAAAATTCATAAAAACAATAAAATGTGACGATACATATTGACAAAATACAGAAGCAATGTTATTCTCGTCGTATCAGATGTGATAACCGGTTGACATACAAGAAAGGAGATTAATATGAAGAAAAAAACAGCGCAATGGTACTGGCAGCATTAATGGCATTCTCTATGACTGCATGTGGAAATGACAGTACACAGAAGGAAGATGACAGTACAGCAGCAGATCAGGAAACAACAGAAGCAACTGAAACAGCAGACAATACAGTGGCAGACGACACCGCATCAGGTGATGAAGCAGTTGAGCTTCACTGGCTTAATAAGTGTGAGAGTGATGTGGAAGCTCAGATATGGCAGCAGGTAGCAGATCTTGTCCATGAGAAATATCCAAATATCACAGTAACAGTTGAGAATACAGACTGGACAAGTTACTGGACAAAACTTCCTGTAGAACTGGCGAGTGGCAATGCACCTGATTTAATATATATGCATTTTTCCAGAGCATCAGATTATACAAACTCTATGCTTCCAATCAGCGATTATATCGAAAAAGATGAAGATATAAATATTGATGATTTCTATTCAGGAATTCTCGATTCCTTTATATTCGATGATCAGGTTTATGCACTTCCATATGACTTCGGTCCATATATTATGTACTACAATAAAGATCTGTTTGATAAATATGGAGTTGAATATCCGGATGAAAATACAACCTGGGAAGAATTTAAAGATAAATGTAAACAGCTGACACAGGATGGAAACTACGGAACAGTATTTGCTTCCAGTCTGGATTATTATGATCCTCAGGTTCTGTCACTGGGAGGAGAAATTATTAACGAAAAAGGTGAATTTGATATTACAGGTGATAAGACTACAGCAGCGTTACAGTCTCTGGCAGATCTGATCAATGTAGATAAAGTTGCTCCAAAGATTGCTGATACAGCGAATACAGTATGGAACTGGGAACAGTTTGAAGGCGGTAATATCGGAATGTTGATAGATGGACCGTGGACTGTCACAAATGTTGTAAATTACTGTGATTTTAATGTTGGATATTCTATTATTCCTAAGGCTGAAAAACAGGTTACAACAATTAATGGTTCAGCACTTGCTGTAACTTCAGAATCAAAACATCCGAAGGAAGCGTATCAGGCACTGGAAGTTCTGACAAGCCCAGAAGCACAGAAACTTCTGGCAGAGAATGGAAGAGCACTTCCGTCACGTGACTCTGTAAGAGATTATTATTATGAGTCAACAAGTGAACAGGAAGGACTGGAAGATGCGATAAAGAAATCTATGGAAATTGGTGTGCCATATTATGTTACCAAGAAATATTCTGAAGTAAGCACTGTTTTCAATTCAGGAATGGATACAGTTTGGGCAGGCGAAGTATCAGCAGAAGATGCAGCGAAAGATATTCAGGCACAGGTAGACATGATTTTACAGTAATAAGGCAGATGAGGCAGGTGAGAGAACTTACCTGCCTTACTTAAAAAGAGGTGAAAACGGACGTGAAAATAAATAAAAAAAACAAATCTTGTAGAAAAAAAGAGAAGAGTGATCTCGGTGCTGCGATTTTATTTCTTGCACCCAATTTCATTGGATTTTTGATATTTACACTGATACCAATGGTATTCTCGCTGGTTATGAGTTTATATGACTGGCCTCTTACAGGAACTCATACATTTGTTGGATTAAAAAACTTTATAACTTTGTTTACTAAAGATATTTTGTTTTTTAAGGTAATGAAAAATACGTTTGTATATGTTATTGCGTATGTGGCTTTAAATGTAGTAATAGCACTTGGAATGGCCGTGTGGATTACAAGTTTGAAAAAAGCAAATCAGTTTTTCAGATCTGTTTTTTTCCTTCCAATGATGGTAGGTATTGTATCTTCAACCATGATTTTTAAATGGATTTTGAATGATACGGGAATTGTAAATACAGTGTTACGTTTTTTTGGAGCAGAAGGATTTAACTGGTTTGGAAGTACAAAGACAGCAATGATCGCAGTTGTGATCGTCAGTATCTGGCAGGGATTTGGATATAACATGGTTATTTTTATTTCCGGGTTACTGAGCGTTCCCAAATCATTGACAGAGGCCGCTAAGATAGACGGGGCAAATTCAATCCAGATTTTCTTTAAGATAACACTTCCTGCAATGTCACCATCAATTTTCTTTGCAGTGGTAATGACTGTTATCAGTTCCTTTCAGGTATTTGATCAGACATTTGTATCAACAATGGGAGGACCTAATAATGAAACAAACACGATGGTACTGTACCTGTATAACAATGCATTTAAATATCAGAGACTGGGATACGCGTCTGCGATTGCCTGGGTATTATTCTTCTGTATGCTTATTATTACAGGCATTTTGATGAAACAGCAAAAACGTTTAGTAAATTATGACTCATAAGCAGGAGGCTTACATGAAGAAAAAAAGAGGAATTATATCAATTGTTCTTATCAGCATAATAGCTGTAATATTTATTATTCCGCTGGTATATATGGTTTCTACATCATTGAAACCAAAGTCGGAAGTTTTGCAGGATACTATATCATTGATTGGTTCCAGAGTAACTACTGAAAACTATGAGAGAGCATGGAATGCATTTCCATTTGCCAGATATATGTTTAACTCAATTTTCGTAGGACTGGCAACAACGGCACTGACAGTATTCACATCAGCAATGGCGGCATATGCATTTGCAAGATTGAAATTTAAGGGAAGAGATAAGGTGTTTTTTGTATATCTGTCAACATTAATGGTGCCGATTCAGGTAACTATCATACCATTATACATGATATTACGTATATTGGGATGGCATGATTCTTATGCCGCATTGATTGTACCTCCAGTTTTCAGCGCATTTGGTGTGTTCATGCTCCGGCAGTTCTTTCTTACTATCCCGGCAGAAATTGAAGAGGCTGCTAAAATAGATGGATGCAGCAGGGTGGCAATTTTTCTGAGAATCATTTTGCCAATGTCAAAACCAGGTCTTGCATCACTGGCAATATTTACGTTTGTAAATTCATGGAAATCTTTCTTCTGGCCACTGATCGTTACATCATCAGACAAGTACAAAACTCTTCCTATAGGTTTATATGCGTTCAGCGGACAATACGGAACAGACTGGTCAGCATTGATGGCTGCAACAGCAATCAGCATTATACCGGGAGTTATTTTCTATATAATTTTCCAGAAATCCCTGGTTGAAGGAATATCACTGACAGGAATGGGTGGAAGATAGATGAGTAAGGAGGGACAGTAATGTCTTTTGTATTTAATGAAGCAGAATTCAAAAAAGAAAGCGAAGAATTTTATAGCACATATCCGGTTGATGTATCGGAAATCGAAAATGAATTGAATCAGCGTTATGAGAAAGAAAAAGTATCTGCAATGGTACAGAAAAAATGGACATATGAGGCAATTGCACAGAAATGCAAAGTCAAAGTTTTCAGGTACTGTCCTTTTTATTCAGAAGTCATTACAGGAAGGGACAGAAATTCAGTTGCAGGGGCATTTCCTCCAATACCGGGGCTTGGCTGCTGGGCGCTCAGAACGCATTATCCGGTAAAGGAATTTGATGACTGGAGAAAGCCATATGTGGAAAGAGACCTCCTTTTTGCAGAGATGATGACAGATCATTCACATCATTATGCTGATGTAGAACGTGTACTTTATGATGGATTTGAGAAGATCCGAAAAGAAGTTTCGGAAATGAAAGCCGAAAGTACAGAAGAACAGGAATTCAAGGACAGCATGCTGGCAGCCTGTGATGCGGCAATTACATTGGGATATAAATTCTCAGAAGAAGCAGACAGAATGCTCCAGACAGAAAAAGATGATTCTGTACGGGAACAGCTTATCCGAATCCGTGACACAGCAGGAAGAGTTCCACGTCTTCCGGCAAAGACATTTTATGAAGCATTGACATCTGTGTGGTTTACAAGAGAACTTTGTACTGCAATGGAAGGCAGCGGATTTGCAGTCATGGGACACTATGACAGGATTTTGTATCCATATTACAGAAAAGACATTGAAGAACAACGAATCACAAAAGAAGAAGCTCAGAATCTGATAGATTGTATGATGCTGATAACAGAAGCAAGATGGAAACATAATGAGAACACAAGTGGAACAAATGCTTCTGTAGTGATTGGTGGTTGTGACAGGGAAGGAAATATCATTTATAACGAAGTTACAGAAATGATATTAAAATTCATTTGAAAAGTATGAGGTATCAAGTCCTAAACTGCAAATCAGAATCTCTTCAAAACATCCTGATAAATACAAAAAACATGTTGCACTGATCGCAAAATTAGGACGCAACTGTCTTTCAATCCTGAATGACGATGTTTTGATCGAAGCTCATCACAGAGCAGGGAAAAAAATAGAAGATTGTAGGATGTACCTTGCAGGTGGATGTCAGGAGCCGGTTCTTTCTAACGAATGTAATTCAAGAGCATTTATGTATCTTAATTTACCGCTGCTTTTGGATGCAATGCTATTTCCAAAAGAACTGGACTTCTGGTCAAAGGAAAATCTCAGAATGTCCAGAGTTGATACAGCACAGAATTTTGAACAGTTTTATGAGAGTGTTGTATATAACACGGCACAGTTTCTTGCGATGTGTGCAGTACATTATTATCGCTTTGAACAGATATGGAGTGAAATAAATCCGATGCCATTATATTCTGCAACTATGAAAAGCTGTATTGAGAAGAAGACCGAAATTACAAAAGGTGGGGCTGTATATAATTCTACCAGCTTTTCACTGATTGGATTGGTACGTTTATTGATTCACTTTATGCGATTAAGAAGACTGTATTTGAAGACAGAAAATATACACTGGAACATCTGAAAGAGATGATCAAGGCTGATTTTCAGGGGTTTGAGGCAGATAGACAGTATCTGATGAATAAGCTTCCAAAATATGGACAGCCGGATGCCGGAGTAGATAAACTTGCAAAACAGGTATTTCATGATCTTGCAAAACACTCTTCAGGTATGCCGAATCCAAGAGGCGGATATTACGAAGCTTCATTATTTGCATTCTTCTTTTATGATGTTGTAAAAGAAAATACATGGGCCACACCTGATGGAAGGCATGCGGGACAAAGAATATCAAGAGGCTGTAATCCAGGTGAAACTTCGGAAAATATTGATGCAGCTACACTGATGAATTCTTTGCGGTCAATTGACATGGCAGAATATCCGGGCTGTGGGGTGACTTATCTGGAAATGCCGGTAAGTCAGACAGATACAGATGTAGCATTATTTGAATATGTGCTGAGTGCCTTTGTTCATTGTGGAGGAAGTGCATTAGACTTCAATGTTGTCGATAAAGACAAATTGATAAAAGCAAAAGAAAATCCTGATCAGTACAGAAATCTTGTGGTCAGAGTGTGTGGCTACAGCGCTCCATTCATATCATTGAGCGAAGAATTACAGGATGAAATTATACAGAGGGCTTTAAGAAATGGATAATACAATTCGAATTACCAATATTCAGCATTTTTCTGTACATGATGGACCGGGAGTCAGGACAACTGTATTTACTAAAGGATGTAATCTGAAATGCCAGTGGTGTCATAATCCGGAAACAATACAGGCGAAACCTCAGATTTCTTACAATGAAGAATTATGTATTGGATGTGGAATGTGTACTCAAATATGTCCAGAACATCACAGATTTGATGTACAGAATGGCAGGCATATTTATGAAAGAAAAGATTGTAAAGTATGCGAAAAATGTGCTGAACAGTGTCCGACCAATGCTTTGTCAGTGTATGGAGTTAGTAAAACAGTTGAAGAGATTGTTGAGGAAGCATACAGAGACTCTATGGTATTTCCAGAGTTTGGAGGAGTTACATTTTCAGGTGGAGAATGTCTTCTTCAGGCGAAAAATATAAAGAAAACAGCAGAAATTCTGAAGCAGAGAGGAATACATATCTGTATAGATACCGCTTTAAATGTAGCATGGGACACAATAGAAGGGATACTGCCATATACGGATCTTTTTTTAGTAGATGTCAAAGCTGGTACCGAAGACACGCACAGAAAATATACTGGTGTAACGAACAGAATGATAAAAGAAAATTTGCAAAAATTATCACAGGAAGCGGACATCTGGATTCGTATTCCAATGGTACATAATGTGAATGATACAGAACAGGAGCTTGATGAAATAATAAAATATATCAGTTCATTGGGTGATGGAGTCAAAAAGATTCAACTATTAAAATATCATTCTTTAGGCAAAATGAAATACCAGTGGATTGGAAAAGAGTGTGTGAAATTTGAAGAACCGGATGAAGTGCACAGAGAATATATATTAAGTAGAATGAGAAAGTTGCCGTTTTATGTTGAATGGAATTAATAGCGTACAGAAAGATGATGACAGAAAAATCTGGAGAAGAGAATGGAGATACCAGAAATTAGATAAAGAAAATAATTTCTGCATACCATTTGATTATATGACTACAGACTGGCCAGATATTAAGATGTTTGATGTTGAAGAGAAAGATTTCCGATTTAAAGCAGAGGGATATGAAATCAGTCTTATGCTGGATGTTGGTATGAATCATGTAATTTATATAAGGACACTAGGAATCAGCATTATATGGGATGCTTTTCAGAACAGATTACATTTAAATAATCAGGAAACCTATCTTCATCATCAAAATGGAATTATCCAGCTGAAAATTACCCGAAAAGGAACTGAATGTCGAGTTCAGGGAGGGTGAGAGAGAACTAAATATATATGATTCGGGGCAGTATGATTTACATGTACAGATTGATACAAAATGTGGAAATGCCGGAGCATTTGAAAGTGAAAATAATGGGATGCTGGTATGGATGGAGGTATGTGGAATTCATACAGCCGATGAGTATAAGGAAGAGATTATTTCAGAGGAAACGAGAAGAGAACTGGTATGCAAGGACAAATTATTTTTCAAAAATGATCATTATTCAATTTATTATAATCATCTTGAAGATGAGATGTATGGAAAGCCAGATGCATATGTAGTTTCTCCTGAACATGTGATTTCGTTGCAGCGGGTGACAGAAGAATTTCAGTGGTGTCATAACCCTATGGGAGATATGACAAGAGTATTGAATAGAGGAAGTGAATGGAAGAGAGAAAGTTCACGGGAAGAATTCAGAATCAGTACCGGAATTCCAGCTGTAGATGCTGCATTTCAGATTGCAATGGATGTTCTTGATAAGGCAAAATCTCCACAATATGCCTTTGAGGGTGAACAGGGAATGTGGTCAGCCGGAGCTTTTCAGGGAACTGGAATGGGGTTTGGAGTCTGGTGTCGGGATACAATGCAGATGCTGCTAAGAGGTATTGGCTTTATTGAATCTGGTATAACCAGAAGAACAGTAGAATATATTCTAAAATCAGGAAAAGACAATGCAGTGGATGGCCTGGCAGCAGTAGTTATTTCTGTCTGGGAGTACTATCTGGTTTCACATGACAGAGAACTCTTGTTAAAAAATGCAGATACGATAAAAGCAAAAATACAACAGTGTGAAAAAGTATTTAACGAAGAAAAAGGATTAGTTTATGCAGCATTCTGTTCCTCAAATGATGCTTACGAAGATACGGAAGCAGGGGGCTATGCCTTAAGCACAGAAATTTATTTTATGTATGCTTTTGAATGTGCATTTAATATCCTGAAATGTCTAGGAGAACCAGCGGAACACTATAAATTTTTAGCAGCACAGATGCTGGAAATGATACGAAATAAGTACTGGAATCCGACCGCTGGAATATTTACGTCGGGGCCTGACGGGTCAGTGGCATTTAAAGATGAGGTATGGGAAACAGCAGGTGAAGAAGGTGTTATCTGGAACATCTGGGGAATCGCATCTGAAGAGCAGAAAAATTTGATTATGGATAATCTGGAGCATAAAATAATAACACCGTATGGTATTCCGCTGATGCCGGGACATCTTGAAAAAACTCATTTGGCAAGGTCTGTATGGACGGTTTATACGACCGGATATGCAGTTGCAGCTGCAGAACTTGGAAAAGAAGAATTACTTGTCACTTTGATCGCACAGCAGATCAGAAATGCTGTTTTTAATAAGACATTTTATGAAGTTTATAATGCAGATGATGGACGAGCATGGAGATGGCCTGCACAGACATGGAATGCAATTGCTTATATATCGTTATTACTGTCAGGTGTATTCGGTCTGAAAAAAGATATAGAAGGAATATGGTTTGAGGGATTTATTCCGACAGTGTTATCAGAAATCAGAATTTTCAATCTCAGATATGTCAATATGTGTCTTGATGTGTCCTCAGAAGGTGAAGGGAAAATTGTAAAAATGACACTGGATGGAGTAGAGGTCAAGAAAATTTTCTGGAATTTGCAAGGACATCATAAGGTAAAACTTATATGCAGAAAAGAGGACTAAAATGAAGGGAATTATAGTAGAAAAAGATGGAACGATTCGTCTGGCAGATGATATTCCGATGCCAGAACCAGGACCATATGAAGCATTGGTCAAAATAGAAAGCTGTATGATATGTAATGGAACAGATATGGAAATTATTCGGGGAGAACTGCCGGAAGCTCAGGTATTCCCGACAGTTCTCGGACATGAAAGTGCCGGAAGAGTTGTCCAAATCGGTGAAAAAGTAAAAGCCTATAAAATTGGAGACATGGTTGTTCGCGCAAGTCTTCCAGCATCTGATAAATATGCAAGTTCCTGGGGTGGATTTTCCGAATACGGCTGGTGACAGATGCGAAAGCCATGGAAGAGGATGGAAAATCATACGCTCCGGGCCTGACGCAGCAGGTTGTTCCGGCAGGAATTACAGCAGTGCAGGCATCCCTGATGATCACACTGAAAGAGACATGCAGTGCAGTGAACCGAATGAATGTAAAAAAGGAAGATCATATTGTGATCGTCGGAGATGGACCGGTTGGTCTGTGCTTTCTTTCCAACCTGATCTGTGAAGGATATACGGATGTACAGATGATTGGAAATCGTGACAGCAGCCTGGAAATAGCTAAAAAGATCGGTGCAAAAGAAGTGTGCAATAATCACGATGCTGATCGAAAAGCGGAATTTCTGGAGAAAGAAAAAGGCAAAGTTACACTTTATCTGGATACGATCGGAAGTCTGACAACGATTGACCAGGGAATGAAGATAATCGCGCAGGAAGGCAAGATTGCAGTATATGGCCTGAGAACAGGAAATGAATTAAAACTTGATATCAGTCAGATGAGAAATTTTACGGTTCAGTTTGTACAGTGGCCGATTGAGACGGAAGAGATGAAAACGCATGACCAGATTGCGGAGGCAATTCTGAATGGAGAACTCAATACAGATCTGTTGATTTCACATGTATTTCCTGTTGAAAGATTTCAGGAAGGGTTTGATGCGATTAAAGAGAAAAGAGCGCTGAAAGTAGCATTGCTCTTTGGTGGTGATAGATAGGGGACTGCCTATGTTAAAATGCAAAATCAACATAAATCTGTAGAAAATCCCGGCAAAACTGCCGGGATTTTAAGTTATGACAAACATCTGTTGCAGAAGACCAAATCACAGGTCTTCTATTTTTAATGCAGTATAGATATTGGTCTGCCTGGAATCGGCCGGGTTGAAAGTGACCTTCACGGAACTGCCGGTAAGAAGTCCGCCAGTGGATTCATTAGAGGCACTTTCTGTATTGCAGGTGATTCGCACGCCATCAGAAGTCAGAAGGGTGATGGTGTTGGCAGTGGATGCAGTAATTTCTCCGGAAATAGTGAAGCCGGTATTGCGTTCACTTAAGTTTTCCGGGATATCTCCGGTGATACCGAGGATTGTGAGTCCATCAAGGGTTGTTCCATTGAAGTCTCCGGTATAAATTACATTTACATGTGCTCCGGATTCGATTCCACCACTGAAATAACAGGGAATTGCAGACATGTCCAGATTCAGGATGTTTGTGGTATTCTCTGGGGATACCTGAAGGATATTTGTCTGAATGTTCTGGATCACAGCCCGGAGTTTGTTTTCCGGTTTGATCTCAACTCCCTCCTGAGGTGCAGGAGTAGGAGTGGGTGCAGGCACATTGAGCGGATCAATATCAGAAACACTGTAGATTTTCATCTGAGAACCATCAAGTACATTTGGATCATCGGCTGAAGCTGGACCAAAATCTCCCTTATAGTGAAGATAAACCCAATTGCCGGCTTTGATGCCGCCCTGATAATATTGTTCTGTTCCTGTGATCGGGAAAGTAACGGTTTTTCCACCTTTAGATCTGATCGTAATGGAATTGGCGGTCAGATTCTGAACCTGTCCACGTGTAGTTCCTTCTTTTACTTCGGAAGTATCATGATAGTCGTCAACAACTTTGAGCACGCGGACAGCACCTGTATCCGTACTGTCAAGCTGCCCTTCGTAGATTACGCTGACAGCATCGCCACAGAGCATTCCGTCTGCACATTCCAGAGTTGCCTGGGAAATATCAAAGACATAGTTATCCGATCCGCTGAGAAGAGTAAGCTGATTACCGGTAAAATACTGAAGAGTACCCCGGATCTCATCCATATATACACGGGTGCTCCCAGGATTGATGTCCTGAATCTGTGTATCTTCTGAATCTGAGAAACGATCAACAACATCTCCCAGACTGCAGCCGGATAAAGTGATCAGAAAAAGTGATCCGATACAGACCACCAGTATTTTTTTCATGAAACTCCTTTCTGTGTTACAGCTTCAGGCTGCACACGGAACCAATACGTATAAAAATCAGTAAAGCCAAGAGATGCATACAGTCGTTTGGCAGCGGTATTTCCCTGAACGACCTGAAGATAGGCATTTTCAGCACCTTTTTTCATGCCCTCCGTGAGAAGTGCAGTACAGATCTGGCGTGCAAATCCCTGTCCGCGATAGTTTTCCTTTACATGGATCGCGTAGATTCCGATGTAGTCACGGTCAAGGATACCAAGTCCTGTAGCGATGATCTTCCCCTCTTTCCAGATGGAAGCACAGATCGTTTCTTTGGGAATGGCACGATACATAGAAGGAACAACGGCCCGGTGGATCGGGTTTGTCATTCCTTTCAGATCAAAAAGACTTGTGATCCAGATATCCGGAATCTCATCCGTGATCGTTACGGCAGAATATGGCGCATCCAGACGTGCATCACTCAGATGAAGCGTCATGACTTCAGTTACATGCTGGATCTCATAACCACGGTTTTCGAGAGTATAATCAAAATCCGGAGATACCAGCGGACTGATCTTAAAGATAGCAGGAGATCCCAGACGTTTGTAAACATCTTCGCAGTAGGCAACCTTTTCACGCCATGGAAGCGTAGAGTTTCCAAATTGTTCCACACTGTTGGTACGGTGCGTATAGAAATAAGAAAATCGCAGGATCCAGCCATCGTAAAGCTCCATTTTGTGAGATGGCCAGGCATTCAGCGACATATCTTCGATTTTTTTGATGTTTTTTTCCATGATGAAGATAAAGCCCCCCTTTTGCTGTTGCTTTTTATTATACCCAACAGAAGCGGATTGTGCAACCGCAAGTCCGGTGCATAAATGTCGGAAATACAGAGAATTTGGCGAACGAATCTTCTTTACAAAACGGCACGGTCCGTTCTATAATAAAACTCACCAGAGATCTTCTGGTATTCATAACCGTCGGTTCAGACGGAAATCCCTTTTTTATAATTGAGATAATTGTATACAGAAAGGAGTGTGATGGGTGTTATTGGTGGCAGGATACTGCTTCTGACGATCACCGGAGTTGCTGTTTTAATGGATCTGTATCAGATGAAAATAAAAAACAGCTGGATCCTTTTTTCGATGCTGATCGGGTTCGGATATGATCTGTGGCGTGGAGGATGGAATGGAACGGCATTTTTTATTTCAGGTACAGGAATTCCACTGGTGGTTCTCGGATGGCTGTTTTATTTCCGAATGCTTGGTTCGGGAGATATCAAACTTTTTTGTGTACTGGGAGGAATTATGGGACCAGTACATATTCTGTGGTGTATCTGGTATGCATTTCTGACAGGAGGGCTGCTTTCACTGGCCATTCTGATCTTGTGCGGCGGTTTCAGCCAGCGAATCCAATATTTGGTCAAATATATGAAAACGTATATCCGGACAGGCGAACGGAAAGCTTATTACCGAAATGGGACTGCGTGGGAAAATATTCATTTCACGGTTCCTGTCTTTATGAGTGTGATGCTGTATGCAGGAGGTATGTATTGAAAAAACAAATTTTTGCAGTCTGTGATCTGGAGGCAGAGTATGCCTGCAACTTTATGGACTATCTGAATCAGAAGAAAAATATCCCTTTTGAAATCCAGGCTTTTACCAGTGTGGAAAGTCTGGTGGCATATGTGAAGAAGAACCCCGTAGAGTTGCTGTTGATTTCTTCGGAGGCAATGTGCCGGGAAATAGGAGAACTGGATATTGGTAAGATCGTGATCCTGACAGAGGGAAGTAAGCCAAAGGAACTGGAGAAGTATACTGGTGTGTATAAATATCAGGCATCATCAGATGTAGTACGCGAAGTGATGGCCTGTTATGGTGCGGAGAAGGCAATTCTTCCGGCGCAGCTGCCAGTATTAAAGAAGACGACGGAGATACTGGGAGTATATTCGCCGCTGGGAGGCTGCCTTCAGACTTGCTTTGCACTGACACTGGCGCAGATATTGGGCAGGGAAAAAAGTGTCCTTTATCTGAATCTGGAAGAGTATGCCGGGTTTGAAGAACTGATGCAGAAAAAATTTTTACATACACTCAGTGATCTTCTGTATTTTGTAAAACAGGGAAGTACAGGGATTGCAGTTAAGATGAATGGAATGGCAGAGAGTATGGGAAACGTGGATTTTATTCCACCTGTGCAGTCACCGGAGGATATCAGAGGAACTTCCTGGCAGGATTGGGAACATCTTTTGCAGGAGATCATTCTCCACAGTTCTTATGAGATGATTGTACTTGATATAGGAAACGGGATCGAGGAGGTTTTTCAGATGCTGGACATGTGTACTACGGTTTATACTCCGATAAAAACAGACAAAATGTCACGGAGTAAACTGGCACAGTTTGAAGAACTTCTGAGTGTGCGGGATTATCCGCAGATTTTGAGCCGTATGGTAAAACTGAATCTGCCGTATGGACAGGAAGTCCTGGCAGAGCCGTTTCGCGCAGAGCAGCTGGTCTGGGGAACGCTTGGCGATTTTGTCAGAGAACTGCTCGGAAAGGATGAGGTATGAGTAGAGAAACTTTTCAGTCACTGAGAATGCTTCTGATGGAAAAACTGGACCTTGCAAGAGAACTGACCGATGAAGAGATCCTGGAAGAAATTGATACACTGATTCTGGAGAGGATGCGGGATTCCTGCCTTTCTCTGAAGGAAAAAGTACAGCTCCGTCAGGAATTGTTTCATTCTGTAAGAAAACTGGATGTGCTACAGGAACTGATCGAGGACGAAACGGTGACAGAGATCATGGTGAATGGTCCGGATGCAATATTTGTGGAACGGGCCGGAAAGCTTTCCCGTTGGGAAAAGACCTTTACTTCCGGAGAAAAGCTGGAAGATGTGATCCAGCAGATCGTCGGAAAATGCAACCGGGTGGTCAACGAATCAATGCCTATTGTGGATGCCCGTCTGGAGAACGGAGCCAGAGTGAATGCGGTGGTCCGCCCGGTTGCATTGAATGGTCCGATACTGACGATCCGCCGTTTTCCGGATACACCGATCACCATGGAAAAACTGATCGCGCTTGGAAGTCTGTCTGCGGAATGTGCGGAATTTCTGAAAACACTGGTCAGGGCAAGATATTCCATGGTCATTGGCGGAGGAACAGGAAGTGGAAAAACAACGTTTCTAGGAGCACTGTCCAATTTTATACCCAGTGACGAGAGACTGATCACTATTGAAGACAATGCAGAACTGAAGATTCAGGGTATTGAGAATCTGGTACGGCTGGAGGCAAAGATGGCAAATACAGAAGGTGCAACATCAGTTACGATACGTGATCTGATCAAGACCGCTCTTCGTATGCGACCGGACCGTATTGTTGTGGGTGAAGTCCGCGGAGGCGAGGCGGTAGATATGCTACAGGCACTGAATACCGGTCATGAAGGCAGTTTGAGTACGGCACATGCCAATTCGGCCGAGGATATGCTCTCTCGTCTGGAAACAATGACTTTGATGGGAGTAGATCTTCCGCTGGAAGCGATTCGACGTCAGATTGCCTCAGGAGTGGATATACTGATCCATCTGGGAAGAATGCGGGATAAAAGCCGGAAAGTACTGGAGATAACAGAAATCTGTGGATTCGAAGATCATGAAATAAAAACCCGGACATTATATCAGTGCAGGAGGGAAAAGGGCTGGTGCAGATTGCGTCCCTTCTGAACCGGGAAAAACTGATACGGGCAGGGGTGACTATATGAAACAGAATTATGCGGAATATCATTTTTCAAAAACAGAGATTCTGAAATATCTGATACAGAGCATTCTGCTCTGTGGAGCAATGGATTATCTGTTTTATCAAAACTGGTGGCTGATGCTGCTGACAGTTCCTGTTACTGTCCTGTTTATGAGACTGAAAAAGAAAGGATTGATCAGAGAACGAAAAAGGAAACTGAATTATCAGTTCAAGGATGCACTGAATGCATTAAGCGTAGCTGTACAGGCTGGTTACTCTGTCGAAAATGCAGTGGCAGCATGTTCCAGGGATCTGGAGAGACTGTATCCGAAAGAGACAGATATCGTGAAGGAGTTTCATTACATAGAAACACAGCTCAGAGTCAGTGTTCCGGTTGAGGAACTTTTACTGAGCCTTGGAGACAGGAGTGGTATTGAAGATGTGGAAAATTTTGCTGCAGTATTTTACACCGCCAAGAGAACCGGTGGAGATATGAATCGGATCATACAGACTTCTGCGCGGATGCTTGGAGACAAGATCGATGTCCGTAAAGAAATTGAGACAACGCTGGCGGCGAAGAAAGCAGAACAGATGATCATGAGTCTGATGCCGGCCGGAATCATTCTCTACCTGAAACTGACCTCTCCGGGATTCTTAAGCGTACTGTATGGAAATCTTTTTGGAATGTGTGCGATGACACTTTGTCTAGGGATTTATGTGTTATCTTACTGGCTTGGGCGCAGAATTGTTGATATTGAAGTGTAGGAGAAAGCAGTATGTGGGTACATTTTATTATTTTTATGACAGCGTTTGGCACTGTGCTAGTCTGGAAAGCAGGGTGGCTCAGGCTGGATGGTATTGCTGATAAAGAAAGCCTCCGTTTGTTTCTGATCGTTGCCGTCTGTGGAAATCTGGCAGGAATGGCGATGACACTGACAAATGGAAACAGTGAAATTTATCAGAAAGGCCACAGAATCGAGAAGAGTGAGGATGGGGCTTATACGGAGGAACTGCAGGTTTCCGTAGGTGATGGGAAGCCGGAGAAAGTTGCTGTTCAGATTCCGGAAAAAGAGACAGAAGAAACGGAAGCGGAAAATGCACAAGTGAAGCAGTCACCGGAAGAAATGAGACAGAAAGAGCTGAAAGAAGTGATTGAACAGTATAACAGGGAAAAACAGGATCCGGATTATTATTATCTGCCGGATTCCTGGGATGGCCAGACACTTAAGTGGCAGAAACCCGGGGAGAGTACTGGAACACTTCTGGCAGCACTGGCCCTGTTTGCGGCAGTCGTGCTGATGTTAAAAAAAGCGAGAGAACAGCAGGAAGAGATGGCCAAACGGGCAGAACAGCTTCTGATGGATTATCCGTCGCTGATCATGAAGTTTACACTTCTGATCCAGGCAGGTATGACGGTTCGCAGAGCATTTCAGAAGATCAGTTCAGATTATCTGAGAAATTGTCCGAAAGAAGGACGATATGCATATGAAGCCGTGACGACGACCTGCCATGAAATGGACAGTGGTGTGGCAGAACTGGAAGCTTACCGAAGGTTTGGAGAGCGGTGTGGACAGATGAAATATAAAACATTTTCTACGATCCTGATTCAGAATCTCCAGAAAGGCGGACACAGGATGGCAGATCTTCTGGAAAAAGAAGCTCTGGAAGCATGGGATGAAAGAAAAAGAAAGGCAAGGGTAATGGGGGAAACAGCAGCAACAAAGTTGCTTGTTCCAATGATCATGATGCTTGCGGTGGTGATGGCGATCATCATGATACCTGCATTTTTGTCGTTCTATGGATGATTGTATAAAAAACGAGGAGGTAAAACAATGCGGGATTATCTGCAAACAGCAAAAGAATTTGTATACGAAGAAGATGCAGTAGGGGTTGTGGAGATTATTCTGATCCTGGTGGTGTTGATCAGCCTTGTCATTATTTTTAAAGAGCAGCTGACAAATCTGGTACAGGCAATCTTAAGTAAAATCACAAAACAGAGTAATTCAATTTGATGAAGAAAGGAGAGAGCCGATGGAGAAAAAGGGCAGTATTACTGTTTTTCTGGCGCTGATCTTAAGTCTCCTGCTATCACTGGTTGCAACGAGCATTCAATCTGTGCAGGCAGCGGCAGCGAGAACACAGATTTTGAACAGTATGGATATTGGACTTTATTCTTTGTTTGGACAATATGATCGTTTTCTTCTGAAAATTATGATCTGTTTTTTCTGGATGGAACACAGGGAGGAACAGATCTGAATCTGGCAGCAGTTTATGATAACTTTGAGTCTTATATGAAACCGATACTGAAACAGAACAGTCAGAAGCTGAAACTCAGGCAGGGTGGTTTCAGTGGATATCGTCTGGCAACAGATGAAGATGGCGAAGTCTTTTACCAGCAGGCAGTCACTTATATGAAAGATACGCTTGGAAGTCAGGGAGTACAGACACTTGTGAAGCGATATAAGAAAAAAGAGCAGAAAGTGAAGCAGGCAGAGAAAGATGGAAAACAGGCGGAAGCAGGGAATACACTGGAAAATTATGATTCCGAAATGAATTCTGCGGCACAGAAGAGCCAGGAAGCCAAAGAGGCTTCAAAGAAGGAAGAATCCGGAGATTTTGGTGATGGCACTTCGGGAGAGAGTTTTTCAGATGGAGAGGTAAAACCGCAGGTGGTAAATCCAGTTCCGGTGATTCAGAGGATTCGGCGTATGGGACTTCTGGATCTGGTCGTTCCGGCATCAAAAGGAATTTCTGATCAGAAAATCTCACATGGAGATCTGTTATCAGGAAGAACACTTCAACAGGGAATGGCGATGCCGCAGAAAACGGGAAAAGATAATTCCGGATCAGCAAAAGTACTGTTTCAGCAGTATCTGATGGAGCATCTGGGAAACTATATTTCTCCTTCTGAAGCAGGGCTGCATTATCAGCTGGAATATCTTCTGGCGGGAAAGAAAAGTGATCAGGAAAATCTAAAAGCCGTGGCAAAGCGTCTTCTGCTGATCAGAGAGGGAATTAATGCATCCTGTCTTATGGCGGATGCCGGAAAAAGGGCCCAGATTCAGGCACTTGCTGGCAATTGCATCGGGATTTCTGATACCGCCTGCAGCAGTGGCGATTGAGGCGGCACTGATTTTGTGCTGGTCCTTTGCAGAAAGTATTCTGGATCTTCGGGAGCTGTTTCATGGAGGCAGAGTACCATTGACTAAGACGGCAGCAACCTGGCAGCTTTCTCTGGAAAACCTGCCGAATCTCCTTGAGGGACTGGACAGCCAGAGAAGGGATGCGAAAGGTGGAATGTCCTATGAAGATTATCTGCAGGTGCTGCTTTTGTCAAAATCAAAAGCAGTCAAGCTGACAAGAGGTATGGACATGATCGAAGTGGAAATCCGCAGTACAAAAGGAAAGGAAGGTTTCCGGCTGGACTGCTGCATAGAAGCGGCTGAAATATCTGTGGATGTAGAGGCAAACCGAAAGCAGACTTTTTCGGTGACAAGGCAGTACAGTTATATTTAAAAACTGGATTTAAATGGATTTAAGGAAATACGGGCGGCGACGAGCGCCCCACGGAAAAGAGGTGCAGAAAGATGCTTTTTCAGAAGGAAAAAGATTATGGGAATACTATCACAAAGATAGGTAGAAAGAAAAACAAA
>ENA-OQDM01000620-OQDM01000620.1-human-gut-metagenome-genome-assembly--contig:-NODE-620-length-19454-cov-1.657991_pt1 | contig 19454 bp, 26 predicted proteins | sample MGYA00242772_ERZ504605 | MGnify/ENA primary metagenome ERZ504605 (study PRJEB26092, sample SAMD00036348) | human gut metagenome | host: Homo sapiens | study: EMG produced TPA metagenomics assembly of... | reverse complement strand
ATCTCAATCCCGGACTTGAATTCCACCACAAAGTGGTTATCATACACCGCAATCTTCTCAATTATCCTTCTGACTAGGGATTCGCTGTACTCGGCGACTTCTTCCGGTTCACTCTGAAGGAATGCAACCATGTCAGCCATGCGCTGGCGAATGCCATCCTTGTTGGCTTCCTGCAAAAGCAGTTCTTCCTTTTCCGCTCGGAGTTCATCAATCTCATCGGCAAGGGCATCTTAGTTCTGCTTTGCGTTTGCCATTATCAGGAGTTCCTGCTGAAGTTCCAGAAGGTGGGCATCGATTTCTTCCACAGCTGCACTGTCGCTGTCCCCAAGGCATCTCTCAAAACTTGCCTGCAGAGTGGGGATGAAGGAGGCACTGCCCGTGATAACTTCGTTCACCGCCCGGACAACCACCTCATGCAGAAGTTCTTCCTTTACGGTTCTTACCGTGCAGGACGGGCGGTCTTTCTCCACTCGGCTGAGGCATCTCCAGACGGTGGACTTGCACCCACGGTTGTTCCAGTTGATTCTGCGGAAGATGTCATTGCAGTGGGCGCAGTACACGATGCTTGAAAGAGCGTATCGGCTGCTGTAAATTCTGCGTTTCTGATCAGGACCGCACTCCATGTGCGCCCTGCGGTACATTTCTTCTCGCACCTTCATGAACTTCTCACGGGGAATGATGGCGGGATGGCTGTTCTCCACATAGTACTGCGGAACGATGCCGTTGTTAGCTACACGCTTTTTATTGAGAAAATCCACCGTGTAGGTCTTCTGCAGTAGCGCATCGCCGATGTATTTCTCATTCGTGAGAATCTTCTTTAGCGTACTTTGCAGCCAGTAATTACTTCTGGCTGCGGTCTTAATGCCATCCGCTTCCAGCCCCTGTCCGATCTGGAACAGGCTTGCACCTTCCAGATATTCTCTATAGATTCGCAGAACAATCTCCGCTTCCTCTGGGACAATGACCAGGTTGCCTTCATCGTCCTTGGTGTAGCTGAGGAAACGGTTGTGGTTGACCTGCACCTTTCCGGCTTGGTAGCGGAACTGCAATCCCAGTTTCACGTTCTGGGAAAGGGACTGCGATTCCTGCTGTGCAAGGGATGCCATGATGGTCAGAAGAACTTCGCCCTTGGCATCCATCGTATTAATATTTTCTTTCTCGAAGTACACGGAAATGTTCTTTTCTTTCAGCTTACGGATGTATTTCAGGCAATCCAGCGTATTGCGAGCGAATCGGCTGATGGACTCTTGGTAATGACCATGTCGATCTTGGATGCCATGCAGTCCTCAATCATGCGGTTGAACTCTTCACGCTTCTTGGTGTTGGTACCCGAAATACCGTCATCGGCATAGATCCCGGCAAGCTGCCACTCAGGATTTCTGTCAATGAATTCTGTGTAATGTTCCACCTGTGCCTCATAACTGAATTCCTGTTCGTCACGGTCAGTGGAGACACGGCAGTACGCTGCCACACGCAACTTTGGTTTCTCTTCCATGACCTGCCTTCTGCTGCCGACTCGTTTTCTCGCCGGAATCATGGTGATCGTTTTCTCAGCCATTCTGTACCTCGCTTTCTATCAAACTGTAAATGTATGCGGCCTGCTTGAATGGGTCATCGTATCTGTGAGTGACCTTTCCTATAATAAAGGCGGTCTCTGCTTTGCTGGGTGGCGGTATTGTCCGCTCCCGGATTCTTCCCAATGCTCTGGCACGGCGGTTGCGTTCTTCTGCGACCTTGGAAAAGGTTTCGCTGTCAATGATCGCAGGATAAAAATCATCGCCCAAGTAATGCTCGTTCTGGAGCATCCTTTTTGCACCGCCGTGGAACAGGGTAAGCCCTGCGGCTTCTGCTGCGAGTACTAATGCCAGCCCGGAAAGGTAGCCACTGAACAGGGTACGCACCTGCTCAGCTTGACCTTCGTCAATGACCGCCACACCGTTTTCGATTCTGTATCCGTATGGGATGTGGTTTGCCATGTTCATCGTATCCTTTCTTTCAGTATCAATCCGCATTTCAGTTCAAAGGCTGCGGTGATCCTTTCGTGTATCACGACCCGTTCTACATACTGCGAAAAGCAATCCCCGTCAAATTCCATCAGCATCTCACCCCGGCTGCAAAAACGGATGAGGTCTGCCAGCTTTTCAGTCTTTTTCATCTCTCCGTTGACCGAGAACACCAGATGTTCTTTTTCCTCGGTCAGTGCTTGTGCTTCCGTCAGCAGGTCGTTGGATTCCTGTGTGAAGAGTGCCGGATCAAGGTAGCCTCGTGTCATAAGCGTGGTCAGTGTATTCTGACGTTCCGCATTCTTCTCCAGCCATTCATCCAGTTCGGACAAGCGGCTGATGGCATCTTTCTGACTGATGCTCCGCAGGGAAGAAAGCAGTGGCTGCAAGACTTTCTTGTGGGCGAATATCAGCTTGTTCATCATCGTAACGAATGCCATCTGAAGGGCATCTTCCCGGATGAACTTCTGGGAGCAACTGTTCTTGTCCTTCAGATGCCTGGAGCAAGTCAGTGCCGGGTACTGAATGTGGGTGGAATAATTCATTCTGCGTTTAAGCGGTGAACCGCACTCTCCGCAGAACACCTTCCCGGACATGGGGTAACGCACCTGGTACTTTGCATCGCCCTTGGTGATACCTTTTTCCTTCGCACGCTGTTCCACCAATGCCGCTACCGCCTCGAAATCCTCGTGGCTGACGATGGCATCATGGTGTTCTTCCATATAAAACTGATCCATCTCGCCGTAATTCGTGTGCCTGTTAAACCGCTCATCCATGTAAGTTTTCTGGAAAATGCAATCGCCGGTGTATTTTTCGTTGGAAAGGATGCCGCGGACGGTAGTGGATATCCATTTGCCACCCTTCTTGGTCGACGCGCCCAGTTTTATGAGTTCGGCCGCTATCGCATCAGAACCCTTGCCGGAGAGCGTTTCGGAATAAATGAATCTGACCCATTTGTCCTGTTCTCCGTTGCTTGCCCATTCGCCATCGCCTATATAATCGTACCCGTATGGCGAGTATGCCAGCTTGAAGGTGCCGTTTTCAAAACGGCGGCGAATGCTCCACTTGCTGTTTTCGGCAATAGAGACTGATTCACTCTCGGCAAGGCTTGAGAGAATGGAAAGCATCAGTTCGCTCTCCATGGAACCCGTGTCCAGATCTTCCTTCTCAAAGTAGGTGGGTATACCCAAGCCGAGCAGCTTTCGCACCAGTTCAAGACAATCCGTAGTATTGCGACAGAAATGGCTGATGGATTTTGTAATAACCCGGTCGATGCGTCCATCCTCACAGTCTGCAACCATCTGCATCAGTGCCGACCGCTTGTCTTTCTTCGTGCCTGTGATGCCCTGGTCGTAATACAATCCGGCATACTCCCAATCCGGGTGTGCTTTGATGTATCGTTAATAGTCTTTCTGTGTCTCAAGTCTCAAAAGCTGTTCATCCGAACCCGTGGAAACACGACAGTAGGCAACCACGCAGGTCTTTCTCGCCGCATTCAAAAATGCTGTATTTCCTTCGATTTTTGTTATCCGTTTCATAGTCTCACCTCCCTTTGGGTAGGTCACATATTACCTCTGTGTCCGCACTATAGCAACGCATTATCTGGATATAAATCGGCAAGATAGGGAGAAAATACACGGCGATTTTCGGCCATGATGCGATCATATTCACCAGTAGAAATCAGCCCTTTTTTCAGCATTTTTCATGTAATCTGCTCAACGCAGATATAGTTATATTCATTCTGAAGCTGTTCGTTGGCCATTCTCTTTGAGGGATATGACTGTAGCTGTTTAGGTGAAGTAATCTTTGTTACCTGCATAGTCTCGTCCTCCGTTCCGAGGGAACTTGTCTATCCCTCTGTTACATTAGGAAAAAGAACACCACCCATAAACGCAGAAAAAGCCCACCGCAGAGGAATAAACCTCCACGACGGGCAAACGAGATATCCTGCTATGAAATTAGATACGGGCAGCATAATCAAGAGCGATCCATCCTGCGCCGGATTTCAGCCTGCCCCAGCCCTTTGCAGAGCCAGTGCCGGACTTTACTTCCACGATGGTGAACACGCCCGTTCCGGTATATTTTCCGGTTCTTGCGTAATTCGTACCTGCGCCCTTGCGGATATTCAGATCGTTGATGCTGACACGAACAAGGAAAGGACAGCTATCAGCAGATGCAGTGTTGACTACGGCATCCCACTTGGTGAGATTCCATCTCTCAATGATGCTGCACAGATTGCTGACATAAGAACTAGAAATAGCATAACCACCATCTTTGATGATCTGAACAGCTTTCTTATAATCCGTGCAGCCCTTCAGACCATTATAGCGGAGTGAAGTACCATTCTTTGCACCGAGCAGATATGCGGAGTGGTCGGCAATGGAATCCTCCACACAATTGTACTTGCGGAAGTCAGCCGTGATGGTGACCATCTTGCCGTTTTCCTCTTCCTGTGTCTTCTTGGTGTAGGTGCTCTTGCCATCCCAGGGAGAGCCACTCCAGGTATTACCGGAGAGAGACTTCTTCATACCGAAGCAGTTGTTGGCATTCTGTGCCAGTTCGCTCTTGCCGTAACCGGACTCCAGAATGAACTGGGCAAGGGATACAGATGCAAGAATACCACTCTTTTTTCTGATCGGCAGTGAACAGCGATCCCACCCTCGCAATCACATCTGCCTCAGAGAGATTCTTGAACGCAGATGCCTGAGTACCGAAAGTCTCAGGAACAGAAGGTGAGGCGCTCCGTTCATCTTTGCTTTGACTGCCTGACGGAAGGTATCCATGGTATAGCCCATCTTAAGACCTTTCCAAAGATGCTCCGGATCACCATAGTTGGAAGCCACACCCTGGGTATGACCTTCTCTGTGAGAAATGATGTCGGTGAGCGGATTCAGACCGTACTCCTTGCAGAGCATGGCAAAGAGTTCTACCGCGACATCATAAGTACGCTTTGCCACAGCCCTCGCGGTCGCAGTATCGGAACAGATAAAAGATGTACCCCCGGTATACTTGATGCAGGCAGGTTCACACATTTCCACACCAATGTGGGTGTTGTTTGCGTTACCGCCAGCGTGCCAGCCACGATGATTCCAAGGCAGAGTCTGATAGACAGTGCCTTCATTTCCATCAATGAAACCGTGAACACAGGCATTGTTGTAGGATGCACTGTTCCAGGAATTAATAAAGACTGCTGCATTCGGCTGGGAACATCCAACCGAATGCAGCATCAGTCCTTTGACGGTAATCTTTCTTCCTGTCGTGTAGCAGGGGTTTTTCTTCAGAATGCTTTCTATGAGTTTCATATTACGCATCATCTCCCTTCTCCGAGCGGTCATGGAGCTGCTCCAAAACCACCTTGATTTTCTCCGGTATCGGGAGGCCCAGATGCGCGGCATTCTCCAGAAGGGATACACCCTCGTTGGAGATGTAGAAGAAAATAACCGCCGTCCGCAAAACGCTTCCGCTGCTCAGCACATAGATGTCCAGAACATTTGCGATGCCAACCAGCATAAAAATCAGCACCTTGCGGCAAATACCACGAAAGCCCACCTGGCTGGAAAGCGTGTGGTCGGAAATGGCGCACATTACACCTGTGATATAGTCGATGACCACAAAGGCGATCAGGGCATACAGCAGACCATCGCAGCCGCCCAGGAAGTAGCCCAGCCAACCGCCGATAGCGGCAAAAATCAGCTGGATGGTGTTCCAGAATTCCTTCATTTTGAAATCCTCCTTTGAATTTTGAGTATGAAAAAAGACACCTCCGAAGAGATGTCCTGATTCCTCTAATGCACTCGCCATCACTCCTCGGTGATGGCGTAGGTGATTTTCATGGTCTTGTCCGCCGTTTTAATGACCGGCTCGGCAAGGTTATTGATGGTAGCCAGGTATGGGGTGTACAGATAGAGTTCCTTATACACGGTATAGTCACCGTAGCGCTACATCCACTCCCGAATAGCATAGGTCTTATAACGGGCAAACTGGCTTCGTCCCCAACCAACATAGCTGGCTTCCGGAGTTTCTCGCAGATACAGCTTCGGCACCCCGTCAAGGAAGTACCAGCCGTTAATGACAACATCGTCATCCACGATGTAGGTTGCAAGGTTAGATGAGTTGTAGGTGATGCCCGACACCAGTTCAATATTTGCCACATTGGAGGTGTCAATCGATAGACCTGTGTACCCGTGTAGCACATAAGCCATTTACCACTCATACCGATGCTGAAAAACTCGCTGATGCCGCTGTGGGCAACGATTTTCTGGGTTTTGCAGCCATTTGCATCAACGGTGTCCAAAAAGCCACTCATACCCAGCATGATTGTAATAATCTCGACCTCCGCTGGAGTAGTTGAAAACCTGATTATTTCTACGGACGAGACCATACCATTTTCCATCAGCCCCATGGTACAGATAGTTCCGTACATCGTGGTTATTGTTATATGGGGCCTCGGTGTCATCCAAGCTACCCCCGGTATAATGGTAATGCAGTGGGTAGTGCCCCAGTTCAATGATACTGATAGATTGATGAATCCGAGGCCTGCACAAAATACTCTTCTACTTCTCCCTGCTCATAGCAGATAAACGGATAAAAAAATTGCAGGAAATCACGGTACTCACTTTTCTCATCCTTACCACAGAAAACCTTTTCCAGAAACGGAATAAAGATGCACAATTCTGTTTTCTCTGGTTCCATGCCATAAAGCATTGGCAGAACCACACTGTCATGATCAGCGGAATCCCTTCTCTGAAAAATATCCAGCACAGCACCATACCTCTGTTCCAGCTGCCTTGAAAAGAAATACGCCACAAAATACTCCTGAAAAGACCTATGTATAAAATAATACTTCCCACCATCCTTATAGACAGGCATATCTTCCCAGTCACATCCTCAATAAATGCTTCCGGTGTGGTATCAAGTTCATTCGCCTCAATCACTTCCTGAAAATATGCACTGATCTCTTCCGGTGTAAAGTCATACTTCTCCTGCTCATAAGTAATCGTACAGAACTCCCCAAAATAATTCTGAAATTCCCTGCTGTTCAGACCAGTGGCAAATTCCCTGGTCAGAGCTTTCGCCGCATCATGTTTCTTTGCCATTGCATCATAAGCCTGCTCATAAAACAAGTACCGCTCTGTCGGAATATCATGATTTCCCTCATAAGCCAGAAGAAGAATTGTCAGGAACAGTGGATTTCCAAGAAAATCCTTCCTCTCTCTCCAGTCAAATCCAAACCGGTTGTTTCTCAGATCCATAATAAAGTCTTTCTGAATTATCGGATCCACAACACTCTGATCCAGCTTTCCAACCATCTCCACTGCCTGTTCTTGACTGAAAGGCTGCAGGTCATACACAGTAAAGCGGCTCAGTCCCCGGAAGTTCATAGTCGGTCTTGATGAAACAATATAAGAAGCTTCCGGATAACTGTCTGCCAGGTTCTCCATTTCCTTATAGAACCGTCTGCAGTTCTCACTCTTAATCTCATCCAAACCATCAAACAGAATAACACCCTTGCCGCTCTGCAGCAGTTCCACCAGATCTGATAGATGCAGATCCACATCATGCCGTTTCAGTTCCCCGAAAATAAAATCAATCAGATCCCCTGCTTCCGGATTATAATCCCTCAGCAGAACAAACACTGGAACTTCCCCTGTTTCTTTGTTCTTATCAATCGTATCCAGCATAAAGTGCGTCATCATCATGGATTTACCCATGCCGCCTGTCCCAGATAAAACAATAAACCGGCGTTCTTCCTCAAAGGAATCTATACAGCATTCTCAATCACTCTGTCATCTTTTCTGTCGTTCCTGCGCTCGCCCCTGTACACAGTCTCTCGCCGTTTCACATCATTACAGACAAAAAAGCCATAAAATCCCTCTGCATTTCATACAGAAAAGTTTTCTTTTTACTGTGCTTTTCACGAGCCCTGTTCAAATATGTCCGGTACCTGTTTAATGCCGCCTTTCTATCAGAAGTGTGAGTATGTTCCACCACAAAAGAGAAAATACTCTCTACTTCCTTAGGGACTGCAGAATTTACAGGTGCAAAAATCTCCAGTTGCCTATCCGGTTTTCCTGCCAATTTCCGAACATAGGCAGCTGCCGGCTCTGGTATCTTCATATCATCCTGCACAATCTCCATATCATAAGATACCATCACATCCCCATGGCTCTCAAAACCAATCCTGCTGCGGTCAAACTTTCTCGGCCTGCTTTCCCCTGCAAAGTCAGCCAGAGCAAAATACGTTTCCTGCCCATTTTCCGTCATTCCATGGGTACAGCAGATATAATGCCATACACTCAGAAGGAGATTATAAATATAAACCACATGCATTTCCGGAAACTCCTGCTTATAAGCCGGAAGCCCTCCCGGAATCGCCATAAACTTTGCATTATCCTGAATCAGACTGTCTTTCTCAACCAGTTCCATCAGTGCCCGAACCAGCCACTTTCCATTCACTTCCAAATCCAGATACTGGTCCGCATAATTCTTCACTTCCCCAACAACGGAAGCATAATTCTCTCGCATTCTCCCATTAAATTCTTCAACAACCACAGGATCCCCAAAACGTATGTAATCGCTGTGCAAATCCGGATCACAGTTCCGAAACCTTGACGCAATCGTCACCAGACTGTTTCCAGCCATCTCTTTTGCAGACCTGTCATAAATATACAGTAATTCTTTCAGGCACTGATTCTGATTTGCCACAGGCTTCTTTCTCGCCGCCAGCATCAGGTTAAAAAACACACCGCCTGAAAGATGTAATGCAACTTCATTCCCCATCCAAATACCTTCTCCCACGTAAGAATTAACACGGCACAACTAAATAAACTGCCGTAAACGTTGAACTGCAACTAAATAAACTCAATACTCTCTACAACAAATAAATCTGATTGCTTTGATCCAAGCGCGCAAAAGCAGGAGGATGCACATATTTTCTGATCTGTCCTAACAGACCCGTCAGAAATCCCTGTGCCTGACCTCTTTCTTTGTGCGCTTTTTTCGCCTCTGCTATCCGAGATCCGGCACTGCCATGTGCATCCCCCTTTCGGCAATTGTCACGAAAGGAGTCCCCTATAGCAAAAAAATCCCAGGAAACAGCAGACGAAAAGAAATATTTTGTACTCTTTGAAACAGATGAAGAAGGCATCCGCCAATTTCAGTCCTGTTCTGATCAGGACAGATCCGGCGCCATGCTCTCTAAGATGTGCATAGAAGGCAAAATGGTTCCCGCCCTCAAACTGGAAGTCAATAAAAACGCCTATGATGTTTTCAAACGAGAACAATGGATGCAGGAGCATCATTACAGAATAGAAAACCGCTGTATCGTCAGCGGTCAAAACGGAAAAGCAAGATTCTGCCCCATCAGAATCCCCAACCCCTCATACACTCCGGACAACGGGCAGCCCAAAACTTTATCTAACAGCTGTACTGCCTGTCCGTACAACAATAAGTTCAATCTTCTGAAAGGAAAAACCTGCTTTTCAACATTATCCGTCACAGATAAAGACGGAAACACTGATTCCTACGAGCCAGTGTCCACCCGTGACATCAACTATACTGACCACTACCAGGAACTACTCACCGGATGGATCAGCTACATTCAAAAGAACTATCCCAAGTATAACAGATATATAGAATTAATTAAACTACTTGGACAAGAATTTTCCTTAAAAGAAGCCTCTGCAATCCTGCATAAACCACAGCGGACGCTCTATGGCTGGGTACAGACACTTAGGCCAATTTTTAAGGAATATTTGCAGACAATTGATTGTACCTAAACAGTAAAAATCCACCTTCAGTGATAGCTGTAGGTGGATTTATCATTTAAATTATTTTTTGACCAGTTTGCTTTTGATTTTCATATGTACTCCAAACAAAGTCAACAAATGTAATACTACTACCAACTGCCAGTTTGGCATGTCTTTCCTCAAGCCCTTTAAAAGATGCACTTTTTCCATGCCCACTTCCAAAAGGATTCCTTATTTCTGCCAGTTTTGATGGAATAGCCCTCAAATTTCCTAATATGGCTTTTATCGCATCTGCTCCCTGATCTGTTGCTTGTATATTTGACGGCAATAAATTTAATGCATCCAATGTTTTATTTGTAAGCTGCGGAACATCATCTGTCTTACTCCATGGAATTCCCATCTCATCTAAAATTGTCTTACAACAGCTTTCAATTAATTCTTTCGCTGTACCTATAGCATTTGTGGGATTTGTTGCTTGCATAGATACCATTAGTTCAATTTGTTGGGTCATATATTCACTTGAAAACTTCCTTTTCAAATTATCCGCTGTTTGACTTATAACTGAAGAAGTACCCTCTATTCTTTCTACAATGCCCTTACATTTCTGATAAATTCTTGCATAACGCTCATCATATCCATTATAGCAAAAGAAATTCTCATAGTCTTTATCATATTCATGTTGCATATTGTCTTCATAATAATGAAATAAATCTAACAACAATTTTTCTCTTTCACTATAAGTAGCACTATTCAAATATGCAATTAAGGATTTTCCCTTCGAAAGACCATATTTATTACACAATGCAACACCAATACTATTCGTTGTAAAAACATCAAAATCCGCTGTAGAGAAGTTCAGGACATAACCATTCCTGTTAAAAAGCATTAGAAATGTTCCCTCTTCTTTTTTGGTAATTTCTGACATTTAATCCCTCACTTTATAATGTACATCAACTTAAAGTTCCAATATCCTCGACTTTAATACAACTTAATATAGCCGGTGCAGCTCCCCATCCACCTGAATATCTCATTTCGGAATCATATACACACTTTTCTATTTTTTCTTTTAATTTTTCAATACAATCCACTCCAAATAGTACTTCCATTTTTTCACAGTATCTACGAGACTTCATTCTTTCCCATTCTAAATTTTTGTTCTGTGCATAAACATAACATGTTGGAAACCAACAAGTCCTATACCATGTTTGTTCATTATCAACTAAATCATATGCATTGCAAACCTGGTATAAAAATAGATCAGCTTCTGCAATTGCTTCTGTCGTATATATTGGAAGTTTTTCTCTTTGGTTACAAACTACATCCCCCACCAACGTGTATTTATTTTTCATTTCAGACATTGGTTTATAACGATCCTCAATAACAACACTATGATGTCTAAATGTCGTGTAATTAGCTTGCTTAATCGCTCCACCAAAAAGATTATTCTCCAAAAAATATGTATATGTTATTAATACATTTATAGCTGCATAATCTTTAACATGACGTAAATAAGCAATAACACAAATAAACAATTCCCACAAAAGAGTTTTATATACATCCAAATCATCCTCATAAGCAGAATTTGCCTGAGGATCAAATGTTTTTATACAAGACAACTTATTATATAAATATTCGAATGCTTCTGCCAATACCTCTGCATAGTTATCCTCTGTTTCAGCAACAGCTTCTACAAAATCCAAATATATATCACGTAACGGTTTTGTATTTAAGAAATTATTGAAAGCTTCTTCTGGCTTCACTTCACATATATAATAAGACTTCAATGCTTCAATATAAGCCTCCTGAAATCTTGCTATACAATTTCTCCTTTTTACTGGTGTATTACTTCTTCCCCGGATCTGACGGATCAAATCCTTTACAGGAAAAAAATTGGACTTTTCCTCTTCTAACCATTCTGGTTTCTTTCCCAATCGAGGCTTCACAAATTGAGGTTTTTCATATATATTTCGAAGAAGTTTCTCATATTCTGATTCATATTTTTCCGGATCAGAAAGGTCAATATATATTCTAGTTTTTATATAAGTTGGCACATATTCCTTCCCTTCATCGTCTCTCTCTGCAATGATAGGGATGAACTTTTCCTGTCTTGCATTTCCATACACTTCACTGGAAATAATTACTGTTTCATCTCCTACCCCTCCAGTACGGTCATTTGCTTTTTGTGCATATGCTTTATCGCAAATTATAAGTACTTTCGTAATACTTGGATCATTAACACATCTTTCCATAAATTCATATTTATCATTGCCCTCTTTCAAATCCCATTTATCGAGAACAACATCCACTCCATGAGAAACCAATCTATTGGCAAGATCCATCACAAGGGTATCACGACTCCATGAATATGATATAAATATTTTCGGAATTTTATCGTCCTGCAATCTTAACACCTCCATCTTTATTATAAAATTTCTTCTGACATTTTAACTTCAAATATTGTTTCTTCTATTACTTTTATGCATTCATCAGTATTCTTCTTTATATCCATTCCCCAAAATCTAATCACTGTCCATCCCATAAACAGTAATTTCTTATTAATCTCTTCATCCCTCTCACGATTTTTAGAAATCTTTGTCACCCAAAAATCACTGTTCTTCCCTCTCTCAAGACGCGGTTTCAAAATTCCCCAATCTTTTCCATGAAAAAATTCTCCATCACAAAAAATTGCTATTTTATATTTTGTCAGTGCAATATCCGGTGTCCCAGGAAGATTTTTGTAATTTTTTCTATAATGATATCCTTTCTTCCATAAGGCTTTTCTTAATATCATTTCAATACTCGTATCTTTTCCCTTTATGCTCCGCATATTTTTCTTGCGCTGCTCAGGCGTCAACTTGTCCATAACCACCCTCAAAATATAGCATTATTTGTTTTCATATACTTTTAAGGCAAATAAAATCATTGCCGCAAATGCTGTGGTAAAATATTAACCAACTCCTCTTCATGAAAGAATTGTTCCTCCTCTTTTTGTAAAGCTTGCTGCGCTGCCGCGTAACTTCTTTTATCCGTTTGAATTGCATTCTCATATACTTTGGCAGTCCGATCCTTAAGCAGTTCCCTTTTTCCATTATTTCGTTCTCAGATAATGCATCGAAATCTGTTAATACGGAAATATAATCTTCCCTTATCGACCATAGGCTATTAGCAACATCGATGTGTTTCTGTTCTTCTGATGCAAAGTCTTTACTTTTTAAATAACCATTCACAACAAGCAACGCCGTAGATACAATTCCACCGACCCATGCGACTTTTGCCTCATCCATAATAACAGTTGCCACAAATCCCCCAGTTGATATAGCTGACAAAATAATTTGTACCCATTTAAATCTGTTGCAATCTCTCTGCAGAAATCCTGCATTTTTAAGATGTGCTGTATATGTATAAACTACTTTTCCATATTGTTCCTTGAGTTGCTGATAAAGTTTTTCCTTATGCGTTTGGAAATCTTGAGCCATATATTTCCCTCCATTCATTATGCCAGCAAAAACTGAAACCATTTTCACCATCTTCTATCGCTTCACACGCTTTATCATAAGCAAATTTAGCATCATCTTTTATATCATATTTTCGTTCTACCAATCCTGTACCACCAGGCTTATCCCAATATCTTTTATCCGCATTATCATACACATATTTGAAAAAATCTCTGGAAATCCAATCATAATAAATAAACGGTTCTTTTGCGTATTGATATGAAAACATAAAATTATAAACAATAGAGTCGATCAAAATTCCACTCATCAGAACTGTCTTGTTTTCTTTCCATGCTCTGACCATTCTACATAATTTTTTCAAATTTTTTATTAGTCTCATTATTTCTATAATTAAATGCTCCAATCTCCACTTCTGGATCCATGCTTCTCCATGATCCTCCGTTATTAGTATCCGGATAACAAAATCCTGATCCATCAGAATATCGGAATGCCGGAACTACCTCAAACTTAATTCCATCTGAAAACATAATATCAACAACTTGTCCATCTGCACTAACCTTTGATGAACTATAAGTTTTTAATAAACTATTTCTCAGTGTTGCAAGAAGAGATGATTGTCCATTATACAAATAATTGTCATATCTTTCATATTCTGTCCATGGAATTTCCACCACTATATCAATATCACTAGTATATATGCTGGTTCCCCGTCCATACGAACCTACATACCAGCTGTGGGAAACAACTGAATCGCTATTCCAGAAGTCCTGATTAATCCTTTTAGTAATCATATGGTATCTATTGCGTACATTTGATACTGTATTATCCGACATTCTAAGTGAATTACAAAACTTCTGAAAATCTACAGAGATATTAATTTCGCTCAATAATGTGTCCCTCCAAAATCAATTATATAATTCATAATATACCATATTTCAAAGCAATTTTCTACTTATGTACAACAAGTAGGTGACGTATTGTATGTAGACTTATTGTATTCTTTTTGTCATAATATAAATTAAGAATTTGTTGGAGGTTACACTATGTCGTTACTACACATATTTGCTATCAATGTAAGAAAATATCGTCTACAGCAAAATCTTTCACAAGAAAAGTTAGCCGAACTCTCTGGTCTACACCGAACATATATCAGTTCCATCGAAAGAGAACAGCGAAACATATCTATAGATAATATCGCAAAAATTGCATCTGCCCTAAAATTGATCCATATTTACTACTGAAAAAATCCATTGAACAATCGGAGGAAGAACATGGCAAAACCAAAGCATCCCATACTAAATGAATATAATTTATTAAAGGAGTCTTTTAATCAAAATCCCCTTGCATCTGCAGTTACTGATATAATAATAAACATTCACAATGAATGCCAAAATGAATTAAAATCCAAACAAAAGCATAATCTTAATCCAGGTAATGGAACTATTGGCAAAACTTACTTCTATTTTTCAGATGATAAAAAACATTCTCGTCCTGTAAATCAAGCGCTTTTTGAAGATGGTTATCAACCTGCTACTGATTTTTCTGGTAATCTAGTTAAGAATCAAGAAGGCTTGACCATGACTAAAGCAGATTGGTTTTTACATAATCTAAAAAACAATGCAATTAAAAATCAGTCTGCTGATGACATAACTTCTGCATTATATACTATATCAATGGAATTTTGTTGTTCTACTGATTTAATTGCGTCAAATTCCCAGAAAATTTGTGGTACCTATTTTGAAAAATTAATAGGTCATATCTATTCTCGGCATTTAAATGTAGCTCCAAGCAGTACGCAATATGCCTGTGAACTTGATTCTACCAGCATCAAGATTCCTACCGATTTTATTTTCAATCTTGGTCCTAATATGCCTAAATTTGATGTTCCTGTAAAAACTTCTACCCGTGAACGTTGTGTAGAAGTATGGGCTCAACAGCGTATCCTCGATGGTGCGTATGGTGCTGGAAGATTTTTAGGATTACTCACATGTATATCCGAGGCAAAAATGAACTCAGAAAGCAAAGATCATTCCAAGTGGAAAGTAGATGATGTATGCGTTCCAAATCAATGGATCAATTATCAATTATTTATTGCACAAATTAAGCGAGCCTATTACTTAGATGTTCCTAATCGTTATGATCAACTAAATAATTCTTTTCCACGAATCCATGTAAAAAAATTTGGTGAGTTCTTCTTTGAATGGGAAGATTTGCTAGACTAATTAAAAGCAGGCCTTTTTGCCTGCTTTTAATTTCCGTTAATTCAATAATTCTTTTATTTTGATTCCCCAAGCATATGCCAATAACGGTGGAACCGCATCACCAATCTGTTCGTATTTATCCTGTTCTTCTCTGTTATCATGTGCAGTTAAATATTTTCCACCTACGAAATCATATGAATCTGGAAACGATTGTAAGCGGGCACATTCCCGAACTGTTAATGCCCTTGGCTGTACAGGATGAACAAATTCATCTAAGCAATGACTCGTTACTGTAGGTGAAGCCTCATCCCATTTTAAGCGATAATTTCTTTTCACATAAATTGTTTTAGGAATAACCTTTCTTGATTGATATTCTGCCAACTCTTCTGCTGTTAATCTTTCAAACAATCCCTTTAAGCCTTCGCCTTGTTGTAAAATCGTAAATCTTTCTAATATATTTTTTCTATGGTTCATTGGAAGATGATTAAGTAATTTCTTTTCTTTTGTAATTCTTTTCCAAAAAGAGTCATTTTTCATTAACCGTGTATATTCAGATTCTTCTTTCAAATAGTTCGGATTCTCTGTCCATGTATTTGCTATAACTTCTGGTATATCAATAAATGCATCCTTCACAGTTACTTCTTTATCCGGTGTCGTTTCTACTGGAGTCTGGCTTACATCAATTTGAGAATCTTTACTTGCTAAAATAAAAAATCTTTTTCTCTTTTGAGGTACCCCATATTTGCTTGCATCCAAGACAAATTCTTTAAAGTTTCCATACCCGGCTTCTTCTAATTCCTTCTTTAAATAATCTATGACCAGTTCTTTTGAATCCTTTGCAATCCTTTTATTTTGTATATTGGGAACATTTTCAAACAGTATCATTTTTGCATTAACAATCTGTGCGATTCTAATTCCCTCTCTAAATAGAAATTGACGATCATCATACGCAGCTCTTGATGAATTACCCGCGGTAGAAAAAGTTTCACATGGCATTCCAGACGTTACTAAATCAATTCCCTCTTTTGGAATATAAGGTAGTATCTGATCAGCTGTTACCTCTCGAATATCTGAATGAATAACATGTACCTCTGGATGATTTGCTGAATATGTATCTACACAACTTTTTATATATTCAATCGCAACTTTTGTTTCAAATCCTGCTGCATGCAAACCAGTGCAAAAGCCACCTGGACCACTAAAACAATCAACATGTGTATATGGCATTGTTACTCTCCTTTAACCTTGTTTTTTTATTTTACTCTCTTTATTATTTTGATTATCAGAATTTCTCAAAATAATCTCTTTTGTAATTGCATCAAAATATACATCTAATCGTGTTTCTCCAGCCTTGCCATCAATATTAACCAAAACCGATTTTGGTAACCTAATTCTCATATCTTGTTGAAGCAAAACAGAATCTAAAAATACCAATTTTTTATCCATCTTATCTCTCCTGATTTGTCAAATTATAGGTCTATATTAAACTATATTCATTAAAATATCAACCTAAAATCAGGGCAAATTAAGGGCAACTATTTTCTCCACCCATCTGCCACTTATCATGTCTCTTAATACTCCGCACAGCCTGCCGCAGTGTATTACTGCGGCCATGCTGATGATACGGATGAGACACCTTATGTTTATGAAATATAATACAGGATCCCATCAATGGATATTCCGGATTATGTATATACCACATATGCCTTGTGTTCCGGGACATGATGGTCACATCCCGGTCATCCATATAAATAATCTCAAAATACCCCGGATCCAGACATTCAAGATCTTCTCTGCTAAACACCTGCTGCCTCCTTTCCAAAATATCCTTCCAGTGCCTTCTCCATGATCTCCTGCACTGCTCCGGCATCCATCTGTCCAAAATACTTCTCATACAATTCCATCGGCAGCTTCACAGACACACTCTGCGGCTTCTTCTGTTCTTTACCCGTCAGAACACTCTCAACCGCTTCTTTCGTAATTTCCTTTCCCATTTTCCGCAGTTCCACTGCCTGCTTCGGTTTCAGTTTCTTTCCCTCAGCCTCTGCCACCTGCTGGATCAGCTTCTGCATCTTCACATTCAGATTAGACAGATCCACAGCGGCTACCATTGCCAGTGTCCCCTTATCCACGGCATCCTTAAACTCCGGAATCAGCCGGTCCAGCCGCATGTATCTGGCAATATTCCTTCCAGTCATTCCATATTCCTCACCAAGCCCATCACGGCTTTTCTGTAACTTGTGGACATCATGTCCACAGGTTCTCTGTCTGGACTTGTGGACATCGTGTCCACAGGTTTTTTCCAAATCCTCAATTTCCTGCCGGATATCATTCCGTTTCCCCTGACTGCTTATTTTTTCATAACGTGCCACCAGCACTGCCGCCTTCTCTGATGGAAGCAGTTCCGCAAAGGATCTCTGCAACAGGTTTGTCTCGATCACGTACACATAAGCCTCCTCATCAGACAGATCCGTCTTCACTATCGCCGGCACCTCCGTCAATCCTGCTATCTTTGCCGCATTGGTTCTGTTATGCCCTGCAAGTCATATCCCCTTGCAGCCTTCCTCACGATCACCGGATTCACACACCATGCTCCCTGATGCTCTGTACCATATCTTCGAGGCGGTCTCCCTCATACAGTCGGAATGGATGATCATGAAACGGATGGATTTCCTCAACAGGAATAGAAACAATCCCATTCACAGCCACTGGCGTATCCTTCACCGGATCCTCAGTAAGAAGATCCAGTGCGTCCTGAAATACTTTTCTTTTTGGTACATTAGCTTTCATCCCCAACCACCTCCTCTGCCAGATTTCGGTATGCTTTACAAGCCTTATTCTCCGGTGCATACTCCAGAAGCGGCTCACTGTAATAAATTGATTCTCCCACCTTTACTGTGTTTGGTATGATGCTCTTAAAAATCCGGATCTGTCCATCAAAAGTATCCGTCAGCTGTTCTGTGATTACCTTGCAGAGATTTGTTCTGCCATCACACATAGTCAGCAGAATCCCTGCAATCTGCAGGCGGTCATTCAGTCTGCTTCTGACTTTCTTCACTGTCCGGATAAAATCCTGCAATCCCATCATTGCCAGAAGCTGTGGATTGACGGCAATAATCACCTCATCAGCCGCCGTCAGTGCGTTAATCGTCAACGTCCCGAGCGATGGACAGGTATCTACAATAATATAGTCATACAGCCCTCTCAGCGGCTCCAGAATGCCGGCCAGCATCTTCTCTGAACCCATTTCCATCCGCAGCTTACTGTCCACTGCTGAAAGCATCATGGATGATGGAATAAAGTCCACACCATTTCTGCTCTGAATAAACTCTGACGGATCCGGCATTTCCTCATCTTCCAGCCGATTCATCATCAGATGTCCAATCGTCACCGGCACAGCCGCAGAATCTTCTATTCCGAAGCAGGTTGTCAGATTTGCCTGGCTGTCAAAATCAACAGCCAGAACCCTTTTTCCCATCTCAGCCAGTGAATACGCCAAATTCCAGGAGCTGGCAGTTTTGCCGACTCCACCTTTAAATGATCCACACATAATAATCCTTGCCATACATTCTCCCCCTCTCATGCTTTCTTTCCATAACAGCCTGCACTCTGCCCTGCCACATATTTTGCAGTAATTTCTTCCTTTTCATTCTGGTATCTGATTTTCAGTTTCTTAATCTCCTCATCCATAAATGCTGTTTTTGCTTCCTGCTCCTGTGCTTTATTCACATCCGGCGTGATAATCAGCTGACCATTTTCACATTTCACCTGCACATAATCCCCAAGATGAAATCCCAGTTCTTCCAGCCATTTTCCTTTTAATGTAATTGCCGGAACTGTCTCATATTTATAACCGCTCTGTCCACAAACCTTCATATTTCTTACATTTTTCTTTGCCATAGAATTGACTCCTTTCAGATTTGACTAATAGATTTTCAGATAAAAAGAAAAAGCCGCTGACACGTTATCTTCTAACGCATCAACAGCTTCTATCCTGCTTTAATTCAGTGTATTATTCGATTTTATTTAGGCTCTTTACCATCTTTA
>ENA-OQDM01000618-OQDM01000618.1-human-gut-metagenome-genome-assembly--contig:-NODE-618-length-19534-cov-2.119493_pt1 | contig 19534 bp, 19 predicted proteins | sample MGYA00242772_ERZ504605 | MGnify/ENA primary metagenome ERZ504605 (study PRJEB26092, sample SAMD00036348) | human gut metagenome | host: Homo sapiens | study: EMG produced TPA metagenomics assembly of... | reverse complement strand
CAGGACGGGCGGTGCCGACATCGTGGTGGCACCCGCAGCGCGATCTTCTCGCCGCTGGAAAACATCGGCTGATCATCGTGGACGAGGAACAGGAACATACCTACCGTTCCGAGTCGGCGCCCCGCTACTCCGCCCATGAAGTGGCCCGGCAGCGTGCCTCCGAGAATGGCGCCCTGCTGCTGCTGGCCAGCGCCACCCCCAGCACCGAGAGCTTTTACGCGGCCCGGAACGGCCGCACCCAGCTGGTGCGGCTTACCCAGCGTTACGGCGGCAATCCGCTGCCCACGGTGCAGATCGTGGATATGCGGGCCGAGCTGGCCTCCGGCAACCCGCGGGAGATCAGCCTTGCACTGGAAGATGCCATCCGCCGCAATCTGGAGGCGAAAAAGCAGACCATTTTGCTCTTGAACCGCCGGGGCTACCAGACCATGGCCCAGTGCGAGGACTGCCGCGAGGTACTGAAATGCCCCAAGTGCAGCGTGCCCATGGTGTATCATAAGTCAGCCCACAAGCTGCTGTGCCACTACTGCGGCAGCCAGATGGACCCGCCGCCCACGGTCTGCCCGACTTGCGGCGGCAAGCTGCAATACCGGGGCTTCGGCACCCAGAAAGCTGAGGAAGAGCTGGCAAGGCTGTTTCCGGAAGCACGGGTGCTGCGCATGGATCAGGACTCCACCGCCGCCAAGGACGCTCACGAAAAACTGTTGGCAAAGTTTGCAAACCACGAGTACGACATCATGGTGGGCACCCAGATGGTGGCCAAGGGCCTCGATTTTGAGGACGTGACCCTTGTGGGCGTGCTGGGCATCGACTCGCTGCTGTTCGCACAGGGCTTCCGCGCCTACGAGAACGTGTTCAGCCTCATCACGCAGGTAGTAGGCCGCAGTGGCCGTGCAAAGGACCCGGCTTTGCCATCATCCAGACCACCGACCCCGACAACCCGGTGCTCAACCTTGCCGCCGCACAGGACTACGACGCCTTTTTCGAGCAGGAGATCGCGTACCGGAAACTGGGCCTGTACCCGCCCTTCTGCGGGCTGTGTGTCATCGGCTTTGCCGGGCCAAAGGAAATCGAAGTGGCCCGGGCCGCCGCCCGATTCTCGGCATTGCTGGGGCAGCAGGCGGCAAAACAGCCCGACCTGCCTTTGCGGGTGCTGGGCCCTACGCCGGGCAGCATTGAAAAGATCAACGACAGCTACCGCTACAAGCTCACCGTCAAGTGCCGCAACGACCGACGCTTCCGTGACCTTGTGCGCAGTACGCTGGACTGTTATGAACAGGAAAAACTTCCGTCCAAGGCCACCGTTGTGGTGGACCTGCATTCGGACGGTGATATCTGATAATTTTTGGAGGTACCATTTATGGCAATCCGCAACATTGTAAAAGAAGGCGACCCCATCCTGAACAAGGTCTGCCGCCCCGTTACCAACTTTGACGATCGTCTGGCCACCCTGCTGGATGATATGCGTGAGACCATGATCGCCGCCGACGGCGTGGGTCTGGCCGGCCCGCAGGTGGGCATACTGCGCCGCCTGTTCGTGGTGTGGGACACCACCGACGCACCGGAAGAGATCCCGGAGGATTACGAGTACAAGTTCATCGACTTTGTGAACCCCGAGATCCTCGCGGTGTCTGAGGATGAGGAGACCGCCTATGAGGGCTGCCTGTCCTTCCCGGGGCACAACGGTGCGGTGACCCGTCCCGCCGCCGTCAAGGTGCGTGCACAGGACCGCCACGGCAACTGGTTTGAACTGGAAGCCGAGGACCTGCTGGCCCGCTGCATCCAGCATGAGAACGACCATCTGGACGGCATCACCATCATGCAGTCCAGCGAATATTTCTACGAGGACACCGAAGAGGGCAAGAAAGCCGCCCGTGAAGCGAAAGGAAACAATTGATGCGCATTCTGTTCATGGGCACGCCGGACATTGCCGCCGAGTGCCTGAAAGTCCTGTATTCCGCCGGGCATGACATCTGCGCGGTATACACCCGGCGCGACAAGCCTGTGGGCCGCAAGCAGGTGCTCACGGCCCCGCCGGTCAAGGAAGTGGCACTGGAGCACGGCACCCCGGTATTCCAGCCCCGCACCCTGCGGGACGGCAGCGAGGATGCCAACATCCGTGCCCTTGCCCCGGAACTGATCGTGGTGGTGGCTTACGGCTGCATCCTGCCCAAGTCGGTGCTGGAGCTGCCGAAGTACGGCTGCATCAACCTGCACGTCTCGCTGCTGCCGAAGTACCGCGGCAGTGCTCCGGTGCAGTGGTCGGTGCTGAACGGTGATGCCGAGACCGGTGTGTCCATCATGCAGATGGACGAAGGTCTGGACACCGGCGACGTGCTGCGCTGCGAGAAGATCGCCATCGGCCCGGAGGAGACCAGCGGCGAGCTGTTCGACCGGGTAACGGCCGTGGGTGCCCGCGTGCTGTGCGAGGTGGTTCCGGCCATTGCTGCCAGGACCCTGACGCCGCAGCCCCAGGACCATGCAAACGCTACGCTGGCCCCGATGCTGAACAAGGAAATGGCGGAGTTCTGCCTGACCGAGTCCGCCGCCCACATCCACAACTGGGTGCGCGGCATGAACCCCTGGCCCTGCGCCTGGTTCGTGACCTCCGGCGGCAAAAAGGTCAAGGTGATGGAGTGCCGTGCGGTCGCCTCTCAGGGGGAAGCCCCGGGCACCGTGCTGGCAACAAAGCCCCTCACCGTGGCCTGTGCGGACGGCGGTATCCAGCTGCTGCAGGTGGTGCCGGAAGGCAAAAAGCCCATGGATGGCACCTCCTTTGCGGCCGGTCTGCGCCTGAAAACGGGGGACGTCCTCTGATGGCGGCCAATCCGCGGGCGGCAGCGGTCGCCGCGCTGGTGCGGCAGGAGCAGGACGGCTTTTCCAACCTGATCCTGGACGCCGAACTCAAGCGCCAGAAGCTGGAAGGCCGCGACAAGGCCTTTGCCAGTGCCATTTTTTACACAGTGCTGGAACACCGGGGCACACTGGACTATATTCTGGAACAGTTTCTGCCCAAGGGTCTGGCAAAGCTGGATGCCCCGGTGCGCGAGATCTTGCGTGCTGCGCTGGCACAGGCCCGCTATATGCAGGTGCCGGTGTCGGCTGCCGTCAATGAGGCGGTCAAGCTGACCCGGAACTTTAAAAAATCCAGTGCATCCGGTCTGGTCAACGCTGTGCTGCGCCGCGCCTGTACCTATGATCTGGACACGGCAGTGTTCAGGGATGACATAGAGCGCCTGATGGTGCTGGGCTCGGCCGGGCGGGATGTGGCAGAATTCCTGCACAAGAACTACCCGGACGAAGCACGGAACATCCTCACCTACAAGGCAGACGACGGCCTGACCAGCCTGCGGGCAAACCCGCTCAAAGCGGACGCCGCTGCGCTGTGCGAAAAGCTCACTGCCCTCGGTGTGCGGGAGGTACGGCAGGGCGTAGTGCCCGGCAGTGTGCTGGCCCGATTCGAGGGCAGCCCCGCCGACCAGGAACTGTTCCGGCAGGGATATTACCATGTGGAGGGGCAGGCCAGCCAGCTGGCGGCTCTCTGTGTGGAGGCAAAACCCGGTGAGACCGTGCTGGACCTGTGCGCCGCGCCCGGCGGCAAGACCCTGCTGCTGGCCGAGGAAATGCAGAATACCGGTACGCTGTACAGCTGCGACGCGGCGGAGAACCGCGTACAGCTCATCCGTACCGCCGTGGAACGGATGGGCTTTACCAACGTGAAAACCCTGTGCAATGACGCAACGCAGACAAACCCGGCCCTGCCGCAGGCCGACCGCATTCTGGCGGATGTGCCATGCAGCGGTCTGGGCATTCTGGCAAAAAAGCCGGATCTGCGCTATAAAAAGCTGGACCCGGCCCGGCAGGCTGAATTATTGGCCACCCAGGCGGCCATTCTGGATACAGCGGCCCGGCTGCTCAAGGCCGGCGGGCGGATGGTCTACTCTACCTGCACCATCGAGCCGGAAGAAAACCAGCTGCAGATCCGCGCATTCCTGCAGCGGCACCCGGAGTTCTGCGTGGCAGAGCCTGCCGTGGACTTCCCGGCAGGCATGACGGTAACCGAATATGGGGCGCTCTCGGTGCCCACCCGCACCGGCATGGACGGCTTTTTCCTCTGTGCGCTGCAAAAAACGCGCTGAGAGGTGCAATGCCGCCGTGTACTGGTTCGTATTGATCAATAGGAGAACACAATGGAACAAAAACGCTGTATTTCTTCGCTGACGCTGGCGGAGCTTTCCGCTGAGCTCAAGGCGCTGGGGCAGCCGGGCTTCCGGGCCAAGCAGATCTTCCACTGGGTGCACCAGAAGCTGGTCACCGAATTTTCGGCCATGACCGACCAGCCCAAGACCCTGCTGGCCAAGCTGGAAGAAGCCTTCTACATCGCTGCCCCGCAAATCGAGCGCCGTCAGGAAGCAAAGGACGGCACCGTGAAGTATCTGCTGCGCATGGCCGACGGCAACTGCATCGAAACGGTGGTCATGCGCTACCACTACGGCAACACGGTGTGCGTGTCCACTCAGGTAGGCTGCCGCATGGGCTGCCGCTTCTGCGCATCCACCCAGGCCGGGCGTGTGCGCAACCTGGAAGCCGGTGAGATCTGCTCCGAGATCTACACCGCCCAGAAGGACATCGGGGAGCGCATTTCCCACATCGTGCTCATGGGCATCGGCGAGCCACTGGACAATTTTGACGAAGTGATGCGTTTTCTGGAAAACATCACCTCGCCGGAGGGCGTCAACATCGGCATGCGCAACATCAGCCTGTCTACCTGCGGCCTGGTGCCCAAGATCGACATGTTGGCCGAAAAGAAGCTGCAGCTCACCCTGTCGGTGTCGCTGCACGCCCCCAACAACCAGATCCGCAGCAGCATGATGCCGGTCAACGACGCCTACCCGGTGGAGCAGCTGATCCAGACCGTGCGCCGCTATCAGGACACCACCGGACGCCGCGTCAGCTTTGAATACTCCATGGTGCGCGGCGTCAACGACTCTGACGCCTGTGCAAAGCAGCTGGCGGACCTGATCCGCGGCATGGGTGCTCACGTCAACCTGATCCCCATCAACCCCGTGGACGGCAGCCCCTACTCCGCGACCGATGCGGCCAATGTGCGCCGTTTCCAGCAGAAGCTGGAAAGTCTGGGCGTCAACGCTACGGTCCGCCGCCGTCTGGGCAGCGAGATCAGCGCCGCCTGCGGCCAGCTGCGCCGCGATGAAATGAACGGGAAGGCATAACAGAGGGAGAAGCCTATGAAACTTGCAGGAAAAACGGACGTCGGGCTTGTCCGGCAGGACAATCAGGACGATTACCGTGCTGGGCAGCTGCCCGGGGATGCGGCTTGGGCCCTGGTGTGCGACGGCATGGGCGGCGCACGCGGCGGCAGGGAAGCATCCCAGAGCGCATGCGATGTGATCGAGCGCTGTTTTCAGGAGCACTACAACAAGTGTCTGCCCGGAGAGGAAGAGCTCTTTCTCAAACGGACGCTGGTCAGCGCCAACCGCTTTGTGTTCCAGAAGTCCATCCGGGAAGAGTCTCTGGCCGGTATGGGCACCACGGCGGTGTGCGCACTGGTGCGCTCCGGCAAAGCCTATCTGTGCCACGCAGGCGACTCCCGTGCCTATCTGTTCCGGGACGGCAGCCTCGCGCAGCTCACCCATGATCACTCCTATGTGCAGGAGCTGGTGGACTGCGGCACCATCACCGTGGAGGAAGCCGAGCATCACCCCCAGAAGAACATCATCACCCGGGCGCTGGGCGTGGATTACCGCCTGGACCCGGAGTTCACCAGTGTGGCTGTGCATCCGGGCGACATTCTGCTGCTGTGCTCCGACGGCCTGACCAACGCGGTGCCCCGGCCTCAGCTGGAACAGCTGCTGCGTACTGGCAGCTTCTACGACCTGCCGGATCTGCTGATCCGGGCCGCCAACGAGAACGGCGGCAAGGACAACATCACGGCCTTGCTGCTGGGCGTGGAGCCGCTGGAGGTGCACCATGGATAACCTGATCGGCAAAAAGCTGGATGGGCTGTATGAAGTCAAGGAACTCATCGGCTCCGGCGGCATGGCCAACGTGTACAAGGCGGTTATGCTGGGCCGCAACGGCCCGGTGCCCGCCGGTACCGTGGTGGCGGTGAAGGTGCTCCGGCAGGAGTACACCCACGACCCGGAGCTTGTGCGCCGGTTCAAGAACGAATCCAAAGCCATTTCGCTGCTCAACCACCCCAACATCGTCAAGGTATACGACGTTTCGGTCAACGACCAGCTGCAGTATATCGTTATGGAATATGTGGACGGTATGACCCTGCGGGAATACCTCAACGAGCGGGGCGGCAAACTCACCAGCCGGGAGACCGTGCACTTTATTTCCCAGATCCTCAAGGCACTGGAGCACGCCCACGCCAACGGTGTGGTGCACCGGGACATCAAGCCCCAGAACATCATGCTGCTGGACAACGGCCAGCTCCGCATGATGGACTTTGGCATCGCGCGCATCTCCCGGGCCGAAAACCAGCTGCTCAGCGGCAAGACCATGGGCAGTGTGCACTATATCAGCCCGGAGCAGGCCAAGGGCGACGAGACCGACTGCACCAGCGATATTTACTCGGTGGGCGTCATGATGTACGAGATGCTCTCCGGTCAGCTGCCGTTTGATGCAGAGGACGCCGTGGAGGTGGCCATCAAGCAGATCTCGGATCAGCCGAAATCCCTGCACGAAATCGCTCCGCAGGTGCCTGCCGCACTGGTGGAGATCACCGAAAAAGCCATGGCGAAGCTGCCGCAGAACCGGTATGCTTCGGCCCGTGAAATGCTGGACGCGCTGGACACCTATGTGCAGAACCCGTCCGTCATGTTCGAGTATCAATATATCACAGAGGATGCACCCGAAAAGGTGGTGAAACGTACGATGAATCAGAACAAAGCTGCCCGCCAGAACCATCCGAACGAGTCGGCTGCCCCGCGCGGCAAAAATGCAAAGCGCAAGCGGCGCACCATTTTTCTGCCGGTCCTGTTCGGCATCACGATCGCTTTTGCACTGGCCTGTTTGGCCCTGTGCTGGCTGATCCTGAACGACTCGTCCAACCTGATGAACAGCAAGGCCGATATCACCCTGAACGATTACATCGGCATGACCCAGGAGGAAGCCCAGGCCACCGAGCAGGTGGCTTCCGGCCAGATCAGCGTGACCTGGGAGCAGGAATACAACAGCAACTATGCGGCCGGTTATATCTACAAACAGTCGCCGGTGTCCGGCCGCACCGTGCGTGAGGGCCAGGGCGTGACCCTGACCGTCAGCCTGGGCACCCAGTATGTCACCGTGCCGGACCTGACCAACTATGTGCAGGCCGACGCCGAGCAGCAGCTCAAGAGCCTGGGCGTTTCTGTGCTGGTGACCCAGGCCGTGGACACCTCCGTGGCCTCCGGTGCCGTGATCCGCACCGACCCGGCAGCCGGCACCCAGGTAGAATCCGGATCCACGGTGGTGGTCTATGTCAGCCGCCCGCAGGTGGCCACCACCACCAAGGTGCCGTCGCTGTCCGGCATGAGCGTGGACGATGCCCGCACCCTGCTGGTGCAGAACCATCTGGGCCTGGGCAGCCAGACCGACCAGTACAGCGACCAGCCGGTGGGCACGGTCATCGGGCAGAACCCGGCGGCCGGTTCCACCGCCAAGCTGAACGGCCGGGTGAACATCACCGTGAGCGCAGGCCCGGAGCCCGCGCCGGTGGAGCCGGAAGCACCCAGCGGCAGCGGCAGCGACTGGTGGGGCAGCCTGTGGGGCGGTGACAGCAGCTCCTCTTCCGGCTCTTCTTCCAGCACCGAGACCGGTGAATCCGCTTCCAGCAGCGAAGGCTCCGGCCTTGCCGACTGGTGGGCTTCGCTGTTGGGCTGACGGAGGCAGGCATGAACGGTTATATCGTAAAAGGCATCGGCGGTTTTTACTACGTTAAAACGCCGGATGGCATCGTGGAATGCAAGCCCCGCGGCATTTTTCGCAAGCAGAAGATCACCCCGGTGGCCGGGGATGAGGTAACGCTGGAAACCGAGAACGGTGCTTCGGTCATTGCACAGATCGCCCCGCGCAAGAACGTATTCGTGCGGCCGCCGGTGGCAAACCTGGACGTTCTGTTTCTGGTGGCCAGCACCACCCAGCCTACCCCCAGCACCCTGGTGCTGGACAAGCTGTCCGCCATTGCAGTGGACAAGGGCGTGCAGCCGGTGATCGTGTGTACCAAGGGCGATCTGGCGGAGGCAGAGTTCCTGCGCAGTGCGTATGAAAAATCCACCCTGCCGTTCATCCGCATCGACTACGGCAGCGGAGCCGGGCTGGACGAGGTCAAGCAGTGGATCAGCGGACGGCTGTGCGCGTTCTGCGGCAACTCCGGTGTGGGCAAGTCCACGCTGCTCAACGCATTGCTGCCGGATGCTGCCCGGGAGACCAGCGCCATCAGCCAGAAGCTGGGCCGCGGCCGCCACACCACCCGGGAAGTGACTATTTTTGAAGCCTTTGGCGGCCGCATTGCCGACACGCCGGGCTTTGCCAGCCTGGAAGCAAACCGGGCAGGCTTTATCCCTAAGGAAAATCTGGAGCACGCCTTCCCGGAGTTCGGGCCCTATCTGGGGCAATGCCAGTTCACCGGTTGCTCCCACCGGACCGAAAAGGGATGCGCTGTGCGGCAGGCTCTTGCCGAGGGCAAGCTCTCCCAGACCCGGTACGACAGCTACTGCGCCATGTACGATGAGGTCAAGGACGTCAAGGACTGGCAGCGCCCTAAATTTTAAAAAGCAAGGAAGGTTTGTTTATGGCACGGTGTGTGATCCTTTCGGCCTGCCCGGTCTCTCCGGCGCTGGCCGGTCTGCTGCGGGAAGATGATTTTATCATCGCCTGCGATGCAGGCTACCGCAACTGCGCGCCCCTGCACTGCAAGCCCCATGTGATCGTGGGCGACTTCGACACGGCACCCTGCCCGCAGCAGGAGGACGACGAGATCGTAGTTCTGCCCCATGTCAAGGACGATACCGATACGGAATACGCGGCAAAGCTGGCCGTGCAGAAGGGCTTTGACGAGGTGCTTCTGCTGGGGGGCCTCGGCGGCAGGCGGCTGGAACACACCTTTGCCAACCTGTGCACCGGCCTCGGCCTGGAGAAGCGCGGCGTGCGTGCCACCCTGCAGGACGAGCGCAGCCGCATCACCTTTGTGATGCCCGGCGAGACGCGCCGCTACCCCAAAGAGGATTACTTCTATTTCTCGGCGTTCCCCATGGAAGGCCGTGCAGAGGGCGTCTGCGAGCAGGGTTCCTATTACGAACTCACCGATGCAGAGCTGACCGCAGGCTACCCGCTGGGTGTCAGCAACGAATACGCCGAAGGCTCCGACTGCATCACGGTGTCCACTCGCGAAGGGGCACTGGTCATCGTGGAAACGGTGGCGGACTGATTCTTTTCCGGCAATTCCGGAACATTCCGGCTGCAAACTGCTTATAGTGTGGTATCAGACGGAAAGGTGGGGATCGGGATGCAGGTGATCGTGCTCAAAAGCCCCAGACTGCTGCGCGGTGTGCTGCGCAGACTGTTTGGCATCCGCAGCAACACGCAGGAATAAGCGCAAGTCAAGCAAAGCTCCCGTCGGGCAGGCCCCGGCGGGAGCTTTTTGCTGCATATCTCCCGGCCCGGCCGCATACCGTGTGGTAGAAGCGGACAGGGAAAGGAGCATCTTGCATGGAACTGAAGATCTTTCGGGACACGATGCCGCAGGCGGGCACGGTGTGCACCGTCAAGGCAGAGCTCCCGCTGGAGACCGAGATCCTGGTCTCGGACTATCTGCCGCCGGTGTTCAAACTGGTCAAATGCTTTGCAAAGCCGGTCATCCTGCAAAAGCAGCTGCAGCCAGGCAGGCTGACACTGGAGGGTTATCTGCGCTGTACGGTCTATTATCAGGGCGAGGAGGGTGCAGGCCTCTGCCAGACCGAACAGAAACTGCCCTTTACAAAGCAGCTGGAACTGCCGGAATTTGACTTTACGGCCTGGACGGCGGTGGTGGAGGGGCAGACCGAATACCTCAACAGCCGGGTGGTCAACCCGCGCCGCATGGAGGTGCGGGGTGCCGTGGGGCTGGTGGCGACCGTGCGCACCCAGAACAAAGCGGAGGTGATCACTGCACTGGCCGATGGCGGCATTGAGCAGCAGCTGGACACCCTGCAGGGCGTGCGCAGCATTGCGGTGCTGGATAAGCTGATCTCGGCCGAAGGGGAGCTGGCTTTTCCCAGCCCGCCGGCGGCGGTGCTGGACATTGCAGGCACAGCCACTGCACAGGAGGTACGGCTGCTGTCCGGCAAAGCGGTGGTCAAGGGCGAAGTACGGGTGCAGTGTGCCTGGCGTGCCGAGCAGGAAACCGAATTGCAGAGCCTGAGCACGACTCTGCCGTTCCAGCAGGTGCTGGATGTGGACGGCCTGACCGAGGACTGCAAGTGTCTTTGCGTGGTGGAGCCGGTAGGCTTCTCCCTGACGGAAGGGCAGCCGGACGCGGCGGGCACCCTGTCGGCCAGCCTGATGCTGCATTTGCGGGCCTGGCGCAGCTACCAGCTGCAATATGCGGCGGACGCCTTTTCCACCCGGTTTGAAACGGAGCTTGTCCCACAGGAGCTGGCGGCCGAAGAACTGGTCTGCCTGCTGAATGCAACCACGACGGTTTCCGGTTCCGGCCCGCTGCCGGATGCCGGGGCACAGCTGCGTGCCTGTTTTGTATCGTATGGACCTGTCAGCATCTCGCAGCAGAGTGGGCAGGGCGGCGGCTGGGCGCTGACAGCCCGCGCCACGGCCACCGCCTTTGCGGAGAACAGCCTGGGAGAGCTGGACAGCTACGAAAAAACGCTGGAGCTTTCCGTGCCCATCCCGGCCGAGGTGCCCGCCGGGATGCAGCTGCAGCCGGAATGCTGGCTGAGTACCGACAGCGTACAGTGTACCTGCACCGGCGGAACTCTTACCGTAACCATCACCGCCCGGGCTGAGGGTGCCATCCTGGGACGCAGTACCCGCCAGGGCATTGGCAGCATTTCACTGGGCGAAGCCTGACCCCTGCCGACCCGGAGATCACCTTGCGCATTTACTATGCACAGGAAGGCGAGGCGCTGTTCGATATCGCACGGCGGTTCCATGTGCCGCCGGCCCAGATGCTGGCGGCCAACGGACTGGACCCCGACACCCGGGTGCTGACGCAGGCACAGCATTTTCTGGTGCCGGGCCTCTGACCCCAAAGCACAGACATTGCTCTTTCCGGAGTGGTGCCTGTGCTTTTTGTATGCCCGAACAAGCGATCCGGCCAAACGAAATCTTATGTCTGTCATAAAAATTTTTGAGCGTTTCTATCACAAAAAATGTTACAAGGCCCTTTTCTCCGGCCCGGCGGTGGAGTATAATAGACAATGTTTGGAACAGGAAAGGAGCAATTTCAACATGGAAACAAGCAATTCGCTTCTGGATGCGGACATCATCCGGGAGCAGAAGCCTGTGTGGGCCTTCAGCCGAAAGGTGTTCTGTGAGGGCATCCGGGATGGCGTGCCCATCGCACTGGGCTATTTTGCCGTCTCTTTCTCGCTGGGCATTGCAGCCCGCAAGGCGGGTTTTACCCCGTTTCAGGGGTTTCTGGCCAGTCTGATGAACAACGCATCGGCCGGTGAATACGCTGCCTTTGCGCTTATTATGAGCGGTGCCAGCTATTTTCAGGTGGCCGTGATCACCCTCATCGCCAATGCACGCTATCTGCTCATGAGCTGCGCGCTGGCTCAGCGGTTTGCGCCGGGTACACCCTTCTGGCACCGGCTGGTCATCGGTTACGACGTAACGGACGAGCTGTTCGGCATCACCATTGCACGGCCCGGCAGCCTGAACCCCTGCTATACTTACGGTGCCATCCTGCTGGCAGCCCCGGCGTGGGCATCCGGCACGGCATTGGGCATCGTTGCCGGCAACCTGCTGCCGCTGCGTGCGGTCAGCGCCCTGAGCGTTGCGCTGTACGGCATGTTCCTTGCCATCATCATCCCGCCTGCCCGCAAGGATAAGGTGGTGGCTGTGCTGGTGGCCATCAGTTTTGCGCTGAGCTTTGCCTGCAACTATCTGCCGGGCATCTCGGCACTTTCGGACGGCACCCGGACCATCCTGCTCACCGTACTTATTTCCAGTGCGGCTGCGGTGCTGTTCCCGGTCAAGGATCAGGAGGCGGAACATGACGCATAACAACTACATTTACATTGCGGTCATGGCACTGGTGTCGTATGCGATTCGCATCCTGCCGCTTACTCTGATCCGCAAACCCATCAAGAACCGGTTCGTTCAGTCGTTCCTGTACTATGTGCCCTATGTCACGCTGGCCGTCATGACCTTCCCGGCCATCGTGCAGGCCACCCAGAGCCCGGTGGCCGGTGCTGTGGCGCTGGTGATCGGCATTGCAGCGGCCTGGTGCGGTGCAAGCCTGTTCCAGGTGGCTGTGGCCTGCTGCGCTGTGGTCTTTGTGCTGGAATTCTTCCTCTGAAAAATGCAGCTGCGCTCTGAAGCTTTCGCTTTGGGGTGCAGCTGCTTTTCTTACTGCACAAAATATGCTATACTGACAGCAAACCAGGGAGGGAGATAGTACCGATGAAACGCGTTCTCATCACAGGCGGCAGCGGCTTTCTGGGCGCACGCATCCTGCAGCAGGGGCTGGGGGATGCGGAGCTTTGCAGCCTGCCCCGCGGCTTTCTGGCAGCAGCCGGGGAGGCAGAAGTGACCGAGACCATTCAGAAACTACAGCCTGCGGCCATTGTGCACGCGGCGGCTCTGTCGGACACCGGCTATTGCGCACAGCACCCGGAGGAAGCCCATCGTGCCAACGTGGAGCTGCCGGTCTGGGTGGCAAAAGCTGCCTGCGCATCCGGCGCAAAGCTGCTGGCGTTCAGTTCAGATCAGGTCTATGCCGGAATCACGCAGCCCGGGCCGCTGCCGGAGACATTGCCCCTGCAGCCGACCAATGTATATGGCCGCTGCAAACTGGAAATGGAACAGCGCGTGCTGGAACTCTGCCCGGACGCTGTGCTGCTGCGGGCCAGCTGGATGTATGACCTGCCGGGCTACGGGCTGCCCATCCGGGGCAACCTGCCGCTGAACCTTTTGTGCGCCGCCCTGCATGGGACGTCGGTGACCTTTTCGGCCAACGACTGCCGGGGCGTGACCTATGTCCGACAGGTGATCGCAAACCTTGCTCCGGCACTGAGCCTGCCCGGCGGCGTGTACAACTTTGGCAGCTCCAATACGGAAAATATGGTGCACACGGCACAGCAGTTCGCGCAGGAGCTGGACATTGCGGTGCAGATTGAAGCCGCCGACTGGACGCGCAATCTGGTCATGGACGGCAAAAAGTTGGAAAAGGCCGGCATCCGCTTTGATACCACACAGCAGGGCATCCGGCACTGCCTGCGGGATTATGGCTTAGCCAGTCGGTAAAAGGAGAAAAAACGATGAGCGAAGAGATCCGGCCGGGGCGTTACCGGCATTTCAAAGGCAAAGAATATGAGGTGCTGGGTGTGGCCCGCCATAGCGAGACCGAGGAGGAATATGTGGTCTACCGGCAGCTGTACGGGGAGCACAGTCTGTGGGTGCGGCCCGCCTCCATGTGGAACGAGATGGTTACCCGCGACGGCAAGACCCAGCGACGGTTCACCTATGTGGGCGAGGAAGCCTGATGTGCGGACAAAGAAATTGTAAAATCTCTGTATCGCACAAAAACTGAAAAAACTCTAGAAAAAAGCAGGGGATTCTGCGCGAAACCAGTCCATTCCGGGTGGAAGCGTGCGCGGAAAACCGCTGCTTTTTTGCTGTCTCTGACCCGGAAACGACCATCAGGCAATGTTGCAGCCGTTCACGGAAAAGTCATACTTAATTTACATTAAATAGCAACTTTGTTATAATGAATCCGCTTTTTGCAAAGCATCCGAAACCCAAAACGTCAAGATTCTGAGGAGAGTGGAACATTTGAAGGAAGTCAAACTTGAAGAGGCTGCTTACCAGTTTGATGGCAAGATGTCTCTGCGCCAGGCCATCCCCCTGGGCCTGCAGCACGTCTGTGCCATGTTCGTGGGCAACCTGACCCCGCTGCTGATCATCACCAGTGCCTGCGGCATTGCCGGTGGTGAATTTGCGGACCTGCAGGTCACCCTGCTGCAGAGCGCCATGTTCGTGGCTGGTGTGGTCACGCTGGTGCAGCTGTTCACGGTCGGCCCCGTGGGCGGCGGCGTGCCCATCATCATGGGTACCAGCTCCGGTTTTATCGGCGTGTTCAACAGCGTTGTCGGCAGCATGGGAGGCGGTGTGCTGGCCTATGGTGCCATCATGGGCGCTTCCATCATCGGCGGCATCTTTGAAAGTGTGCTGGGCTTCTTCCTCAAGCCTCTGCGCAAGTTCTTTCCGCCTGTGGTCACCGGTACCGTGGTGCTGTCCATCGGCCTGTCGCTGATCTCGGTGGGCATCAATTCCTTTGGCGGCGGCAACAGCGCCAAGGACTTCGGCTCGGTGGAAAACCTGCTGCTGGCCCTGTTCGTGCTGGTGGTCATCCTGATCTTCAAGCACTGGACCACCGGCTTCCTCAGCTCTTCCGCCATCCTCATCGGCATTCTGGCCGGTTATGTGGCAGCCTTCCTGATGGGCTTTGTGCTGCCCACCACCGGTGTCACCGCCGACGGCGTGGAGTACACCAAGGCCTGGGTGCTCAACTGGGACAAGGTGGCACAGGCTTCCTGGTTTGCCATCCCCAAGCTGGTCCCGGTCAAGATCGTGTTTGATATGCGTGCCATCCTGCCGGTGCTGATCATGTTCATTGTCACCGCTGTGGAAACGGTGGGCGACATCTCCGGCGTAATGGAGGGCGGCATGAACCGCGAACCCACCGACAAGGAGCTGTCCGGCGGTGTCATCTGCGACGGCCTCGGCTCCACCTTTGCGGCACTGTTCGGCGTGCTGCCCAATACCTCTTTCAGCCAGAATGTGGGTCTGGTGGCCATGACCAAGGTGGTCAACCGCATGGCCCTGGCCTCCGGTGCTGTGTTCCTGATCCTGTGCGGCCTGATCCCCAAGCTGGGCGCCCTGATTTCCATCATGCCGCAGGCCGTTCTGGGCGGCGCAGCCGTGATGATGTTCTCTTCCATCGTGGTCAGCGGCATCCAGCTGATCACCAAGGAAAAGATGACCCCGCGCCAGCTGACCATCGTGTCGGTGGCGCTGGGCGTGGGCTACGGCATGGGTGCCAACAGCGGCATCCTGGCCAATACGCCCCATGCATTCCAGCTGATCTGCGGTGAGTCCGGTATCGTTCCGGCTGCCTTCGTAGCCATCCTGCTGAACGTCCTGCTGCCCAAGAACGATCAGGCAGAGTAAATCTTATCCCTTTTCCCGGACAAGCGCTTCCAGCTGCGCCAGTGCGGCGGGCGTATCGGTGTCGGCCAGCTCTTCCGGCTGTGCGATACAGGCGGTATGCACCAACGTCGGGTACTTGTGCAGCAGGACGCTGCCGCCCTTGCCCTCCGGCAGGGTGAGCAGCTCCGGGAAAAAGCCGTTGCTAAACAGAACGGGGCTTCCCACAAGGGGGTCCGGGCCGTTTCCGGCCGGGGCACCCAGACGGAAGATCACCCGTTCTGTTTCTTTTTGCGTCTGTGCAAAGGCCGTCAGCAGCTGGTCCACTGTAGCCCGGCGCAGCAGGGGCTGGTCACCGGGCAGAAACATGCACCCGGTTAGTTCCGGATGCTGTGCCAGCAGCGCCGAAAGCCCCAGCCGAACGGTATCGTTCCGGCCGGGCAGTGCATGCAGGAGCACCGGCACCCCCTGTGCTTTGCACAGCGCCTGCACCTGCGCCGAGCGGGTCACCACGATGCGTGCCGCAAGCTGCGGCGTGTCGGTGGCGGCAAAGGCCCGGCACAGCAGGGGCTGACCGTCAAACTGCGCCAGAAGCTTGTTGGAGCCGAAGCGGGTACTCAGACCAGAGGCCATGAGCACACACCCCGTAGAAGCATGCATTTGCATAAAAAGACCTGCGCTTTCCGATGGGATTTTTTCCATTATAGCGCAATCGCCGATTGAAACGCAATCTGCATCTGTGCTAAAATAAGAACAGCAAGGATAAAAAAGAGAGGGACCTGCATATGATGACGATCCGAGAATACAAACGGGCCGAAAGTCTGGAAGAAGCCTGGCAGCTCAACCAGAAAAAGGCCAACCGCATCCTGGGCGGCATGATCTGGCTCAAGATGGAGACCATCAATGTCGGCACAGCCATCGACCTGTCCGGCCTGGGGCTGGACACGATCGAGGAAACGGATGCGGGCTTTTCCATTGGGGCGATGGTCACCCTGCGTCAGCTGGAGACCCACCCCGGACTGGAAGCCTTTACCCACGGAGCCGTCCGGGAAGCGCTGCGCCACATCGTGGGCGTGCAGCTGCGCAACCTGGCCACCGTCGGCGGCAGCATCTACAGCCGGTTTGGCTTTTCGGATGTGCTGACCCTGTTCCTGGCCATGGACTGCTCGGTGGAGCTGTATAAGGGCGGCATCGTGCCGCTGCGGGAGTATGCCGAGCGTCCCTACGACCGGGACATCGTGGTGCGTCTGCTGGTCCGGAAAGAAGCGGCCGATTACTGCTACCAGTCGGTGCGCAACAGCCAGACCGACATTCCGGTGCTCACCTGTGCCGCTGCCCGGCTGCAGGATGGCAGCTACCGGTTTGCGGTGGGTGCCCGCCCGCTCAAGGCTGTGCTGTATGAAGAACCGGCAGCTCCGGCGCAGCAGCTGGCCGAAACCATCCAACAACAGGTGGTCACCGGTTCCAACATGCGCGGCAGCGCCGAATACCGCCGCCACCTGACTGGTGTGCTGGTGCGGCGTGCAGCCGAAGAACTGGAAAACCGCGCCGGACAGGAGGAAACCTAAATGCAGATCAATCTGATGCTGAACGGAGTGCGCATCTCGGACGATGTGGCTCCCGATACGCTGCTCATCGACTTTGTGCGCAGACATGGATGCCTGAGCGTCAAACGCGGCTGCGAAACTTCCAACTGCGGCTTGTGCACGGTCTTTCTGGATGACAAGCCGGTGCTGTCCTGTTCTGTGCTGGCCGCCCGCGCCGACGGTCACAAGGTGACCACGCTGGAGGGCCTGCAGGAAGAAGCTGCCGAATTCGGTGCCTTCATCGCCGATCAGGGCGCAGAGCAGTGCGGCTTCTGCAACCCGGGCTTTATCATGAATGCTCTGGCGCTGTTCCGGGAAAATCCATACCCGTCTGCCGAAGAAATCAAAGAATATCTTTCCGGCAATCTCTGCCGCTGCTCCGGCTATGAAGGCCAGCTGCGCGGCATCCTGAATTTTCTGGACTGGAAAAAACAGAAGGAGGCGGCTGCTGAATGAACACGGTCAACAAACCGTTCCGCAAAAAGGACGCCATGCAGCTGGTCACCGGCCAGCCGGTCTATATGGATGATGTGATCCCACAGGACTGCCTGATCGTCAAGCTGCTGCGCTCGCCTCATGCAAATGCCATGGTCAAAACCATCAACACCACCGTGGCCAAGAAGGTGCCCGGCATTGAAGCCATCTTCACCTGGGAAGATGTGCCGCAGGATGCACCCCGCTACACCCAGGCAGGCCAGACCTTCCCGGAGGCAAGCCCCCGTGACCGACTGGTCATCGACCGCCACGTCCGTTTCGTGGGTGATGTGGTGGCCATTGTGGCCGGTAAGGACGAAAAGTGCGTGGACAAGGCCCTCAAGCTCATCAAGGTGGAGTACCAGGTACTGGAGCCGGTGATGGATTTCCACACCGCCAAGGACAACCCGGTTCTGGTGCACCCGGAGGACAACTGGGAGGCCCTGTGCCCGGTGGGAGCCGACAACAAGCGCAACCTGTGTGCCCACGATGAGTGCGGCTCCGGAGACATCGACGCAGTGCTGGCGGGGTGCGATGTGGTGATCGACCATGTTTACCACACCAAGGCCTGCCAGCAGGCCATGATGGAAACCTTCCGCACCTATTGCTCCATTGATACCTATGGTCGGCTGAACGTTCTCAGCTCTACCCAGATCGTGTTCCATGCCCGGCGCAACATCGCCAACGCTCTCCACATCCCCAAATCCATGGTGCGTGTGGCAAAGCCCCGGGTGGGCGGCGGTTTTGGTGCCAAGCAGACAGCGGTCAGCGAGGTATACCCCGCCTTTGTGACCTGGAAAACCAAAAAGCCCTCCAAGATCATTTTCAGCCGGGTGGAAAGCCAGACGGCCTCCTCTCCGCGTCACGAAATGGAGATGCATGTCCGGCTGGGTGCCACGAAGGACGGCATCGTGAAGGGCATCGACCTGTACACGCTGTCCAACACCGGTGCCTACGGCGAGCACGGCCCCACGACCGTGGGCCTGTCCGGACACAAATCCATCCCGCTGTACGGTAAGGCCGAAGCGTTCCGCTTTGTCAGCGATGTGGTGTACACCAACCATATGTCTGCCGGTGCCTACCGCGGCTACGGTGCGACCCAGGGCCTGTTTGCTGTGGAATCTGCCGTGAACGAGCTGGCCCACAAGCTGAACATGGACCCCTTTGCCCTGCGCCTGAAGAACACAGTGCAGGAGGGCGATGTGATGCCTGCCTACTACGGTGCCGTGAACACCAGCTGTGCGCTGGACCGCTGTCTTGTCAAGGTGCGGGAGATGATCGACTGGGAGCACAAATACCCGGCCCGTGATCTGGGCAACGGCAAGGTGCGCGCCGTCGGCATGGGCATGGCCATGCAGGGCTCCGGTATTTCCGGCATGGACGTGGGCAGTGCGACCCTCAAGCTGAACGATGATGGATTCTACTCGTTGATCATCGGTGCAGCGGATATGGGCACCGGCTGTGACACCACGCTGGCGCAGATCGCCGCTGAAGTGCTGGACTGCCCGCTGGACAACATTGCGGTATTTGGTGCCGACACCGATACCTCTCCCTATGACTCCGGTTCCTATGCATCCAGTACCACCTACGTTACCGGCAAGGCCACTGAGAAGTGTGCCATGAAGCTGCGGGAACAGATCTGCAAGCTGGGTGCCGAGCTGCTGGGCTGCCCGGCAGATGCTGTGGAGTTTGACGGCAAAGAAGTGTTTGAAAGCGCCGCCCCGGAAACGAAAAAGACCCTGTCCGAGATCGCCTATGCGTCTCAGTTCGGCCATATGGTCCCGCTGGAAGCCACCGAGACCCACACTTCGCCCCTGTCGCCGCCGCCGTACATGGTGGGTGCCGCAGAAGTGGAAGTGGACACCGAGACCGGCGAGGTCAAGGTGCTGGAGTTTGACGCCTGCGTGGACTGCGGTACGCCCATCAACCCCAACCTGACCCGTGTGCAGGCAGAGGGCGGCATCCTGCAGGGCATCGGTATGACGCTGACCGAGAATGTTACCTATGACCGGAAGGGCTGCCCGGAAGAGAACTCGCTGTTCCAGTACAAGATCCCCACCCGCATCGACATCGGAAAAATCAACGTGGAGTTTTGAGAACAG